>ERZ506950.496-NODE-496-length-25788-cov-14.629386_pt1 | contig 25788 bp, 14 predicted proteins | sample MGYA00512897_ERZ506950 | MGnify/ENA metagenome assembly ERZ506950
CCAGATGCGTGCAGCTTCGGAAGAAACAATATAGCTCAGAAAATCCTTGGCGGCCGCAACACGTACTGGGTCTCCGCTGTCTGTAACAGATGCCGTGATTGTCTGCTTCTGCAGATTGTTTGTTCCCGCATCATTGGAACAGGGAAGCACATCCTGTTTCACATGATCCAGCAGATCAGGATTGGTACTCTCAATATTGGGCGTCTCCCACGAGCCTTCACCCACAAGCATTGCACACTCTTCCAGGAAGAACGCATTGCGGCAGGTCCACTTGTCGGTAGCAATGGCACCTTCCTGTGCATACTCAATCAAGATCTCATAAGTATCCATGAAATCGTTCCATTCCGGATCATTGACGAGGTCCATATCCTCCCCCGCCAGCATTTTATTCAGGAAATCAAGCTGATTGTCCTTGTTGCCGAGCCAGGTGGTACCTACCCAGTTGAACAGATTTAGGTAAGTTTCAGCCCATTGATGCATAAACGGTGTAATCCCGGCCGCTTTCAGATCTGCACAGAGCTGTGCCAGCTCATCGCGTGTCTGGGGCGTATGATCCCAGCCTGCCTGGGCCAATAAATCCATATTGTAAAGAATGCCCGTGCCCTCAACATAGATAGGCATAATTGTCATACCCTGATCGGTGGTTCCCAAAGCCTTCTGCTCGTCGGTCAGCAGGTCATAAGCGGGGCAGTCCGTGCTCAAATCCACACAGTACTGGAACCAATCCTGATTCAGTATGCCATAAGAAACTGAAATGATATCGGGAAGTTCTCCAGCACTCAAGGCGGATTTCAACAAGTCGTTATATTTGTCAGAACTTGGGAATGTTGCATCAATCGATGCAATCTCGGGATGCTCTGCCATGTATGATTCGATCAATGTGTCAAAATTGTCTGTCCACTGGCCTAAAGGCATGGAAACCGTCAGCGCGATAGAACCGTCCGTCGGCGCGCTTCCTCCGCCGGATGCAGTCGGCGACGACCCGCTTGCCGCAGGCGCTGCGGAACTGGATGCGCCTGAACCGCAGGCCACAAGGCTGAGTACCAGTACAAATGCAAGTAAAAGTGCTGTGATTTTTCGTGTCATCTTTTTTCCTCCTTTTCGATGTGTGCTATACATTCGTGGCCAAACCACGTTGAACCAACGTCAGCCCTTTACTGCCCCCACCGTAACACCGTCAAGCACCTGCTTCTGCGCAATCACAAAGAAAATAAACAGCGGCAGAATAGAAAGCGTAACAGCGGCAACAGCGGTATCCCATGAGAAAAAGGCTTCATTGAACAAAGACTGCATCGCAATCTGCAACGTGCGGTACTGGGTTTTTGTCAGAATGAACTGTGTCATCAAATAATCGTTCCAATAGGTAAGTACCTCAAGCGAAGCAATTGTAAAAACAGTGCCTCGAATCAGCGGGAACACAATACGCCAAAATACGCTCAAGGTGCTGCAGCCATCGATGATCGCTGCTTCTTCGATTTCCAGCGGGACAGATTTTACCGCGCCGGATACGAGAAACATAGACATTGGCAGAGACAGTGCCCAGAAGCTGAGGATCACGCCAAACAAATGATTTCCCAGTTTCAGCATACCAATCATTTTTGCGAACACGATCATGATGCACTGGAAGGGCACACACATACCGCTCAGAAACAAAACATTCCAGATTTTGGTGAAACGGTTGCGGTTTCTGGCAATCCAGTATCCTGTCATTCCGGAAAAGACTACGCACCCCAAGGCGGAAAATATTGTAATAATCGCAGTGTTTTTCAACACATTCAGAAAATCCAGCCGCTCCCAGGCTTCTTTGAAATTATCCAGCGTTGGATTCTGCGGCCAGGCTGCAATATTGGATGCAATCTCCCGGTAGGGCTTGAATGAATTCAACACGGTGAAATACAGGGGAACCAAAACCACCAGCGCACTGAATGCTATGAGGATTACACGTACCCATGTATCAACAGTTTCGCGGCGCTTCATTATTGTTCCACCTCCCGGCGCGAAGTTAAGCCTACCTGCGCAAAGGATATTATCACGAGAATCACAATAAAAATCACAGATTTTGCTGCGCCAAAGGCCATTTGATTGCTCTTGAATGCAGTGGCATAAATATTCATGGTAACACCCTCGGAGGTTCGATAGGGATTGCCATTTGTCAGTGAGATGTTGGTGTCGTACAAAAGCATTGCCCAGTTGATGGCGATAAACATACACCGCGTAATAGACGACATCAGCATGGGAATGGTGATGCGGAACAATATTTGCCGCTTGGATGCCCCGTCGATCGTAGCCGCTTCAATATAGCTGCTGTCAATCGCGGAAAAACCGGCTCCATAGATAATCATCAGATATCCGGACAACGTCCAAGTCATTACGATGACCAGTGCCCAAAAGGAAGAACTCGGTGTTGTAAACCAGTTTTGAGAAAACCAACTCCATCCTGTCCATTTGCCAAACTGAACAAATACATTCTGGAAAATAAACCGCCATAAAAAACCCAATATTACGCCGCCGATGATACGCGGCACATAAATCAACGCACGCCATAAATTGCGCAAGGGAATATCCTTGGAAAGAATATAAGCCCAGCCAAAAGCCAGCAGGTTGGAAAAAATCACCACGAAGAACGAAAACTTAATCGTAAACCAAAGAGATGCCCAATATTCTGGCTCAGCAAAGGTTTTAAAATAATTTGTAACCCCATTGAAGCTGAATGTCGGGTCCACCCCATTCCAGTCCGTAAAAGAATACAAAAGCTCCCCGCCAAGAGGAATCAGAAACAACACCGTAAACATGAGGATTGAAGGCCCCATAAAAATTGCGCAGTCAAACCACTTTCGCCGTTTCGACAACTTCGGTTTACAAAATGTCGATTTTCCCATATGCCCTCGCTCTCCTCACTGCACATAATTTTGCATTTCGGTATTTTTGCTCTATTTAAAATTTAAGCGATTTTGAAAAAGATTTGAATGGAATTTTTTGATATTAATTTGTATATTTTTGATATATTATTTTTATCATAATAAAATAAACTATATATATTATGCAAAATCCATAAAATAAACATTTTTAATCGAAAACGGACACCGGGGTATCGCACTTTTTATAAAGGCTACCTCAATGGTAGCCTTCTGATACTCTAAAGGAATCCCAAGAGGCGCCTCTTAAAAACAATGCTATTTTTTAATAAGCCCAATAGCCCTCGGAAGATAAGGGCTATTGGGCTTGATTTTCTTTTTGCTACAGCCCCATCGCCTCGGCCAGTTTCTCCTGTGGTGCTGGGCTGTGCGTGCCCCAGCAGGCCCGCCACAGTGCGTACATCCACACCCTGAGCAATGAGCATGCTGGCGTTGGTGTGCCGCAGGCTGTGCACGTTCAAATTGTCCGGCAAATTGCCCTCCCGCAGAATCTTTTTGAACCGGAATGTGAATGTCCCCGGCACCATCGGATCCCCGCCGGGCTGCCGGAACAGATAGTCCTCTTCCTCCAGCCCCCCTTCACCACGCTGTTCTTTCTCCCACACACTTTCTTTTTGCCAGACACGAAGCAGTTTGCAGAGTTCTTTCGACAGATATACCACCCGTACCCCCGCACGGGTCTTCGGTTCTTTCACCAGGATCGGCTGGCCGCTCAGCTTTACTACATTGCGCCGGATATGCAGCGCCCGCTGGTGCCAGTCGATGTCCGACCACCGCAGGCCGCAGGCCTCGCCCCTCCGCATGCCCGTGGCGAGGATCAGCTTGAAATAGACCTCGTATTTCAGGCTCTGGCCTTCCAGCGCCGTGATAAGCCTTTGCACTGTTTCCTCATCCGCCACCGGCCGCTCCTGCGGCGCGCCTTTCTTCCTGTATGCCCGCCATGCAGGATTGTGCGTGATATACCCTGCCTCCACTGCATCGGACAGGATCCCGCAAAGACAGGAATGGATGCCCTCCACTGTTTTTTCAGCCAGCAGTCCGCCTGTCTTCCAGTTCTGTTCCGAGCGCATCGCGTCGTAGAAAGCCCGTAAAATGTCCTTGTTCAGCTCTGCCAGCTTGTAATGCCCCAGCGCTGGCAGGATTCGCCGGATATCCTGCTTATCCCGCACCAGTGTGCTGGCCGCCAGTTTCTTTGGCGCCACCTGCTCCAGCCAGACGTCGATGTATTTTGCCAGCGTGATGCTCCGATCCACAGACTCACCGGGAGTGTGCTTCACCTCCCGTTCGTAAAGGACCGCCTGTTCATTGAGCCATTTCTCCGTCTGTTTTGCCGTCAGCCCCTTCGGCGGATGCACTGTCTTTTGCGCCGGCTTCAGCCGGTTGCCCTGGTAATCGTATCCCCGGGATACCACCAGCAGATAACTGTTTTCCCCGCGCTTGCGGATGCTTGCCATATTGACCACTCCTTTTGGGTTTCTGACACAAAGCATACCGTCAGCTGTGCTCAATAGCCAGCTCCAAATCCGCTATTCTACGATACCAACGAAAACATTTGGCATTACCAACACAAAAGCGGCAGCGCCGGTATGTCTCACACCGGCGCTGCCGCTTTCATTCAATTTTTGGACAGACATATTTAAATAATGCAAATATTTTCCAAATCTTAAAAATGTTCATGAAAACACACGCGCCTGTTCTGTACGTTGAACAAGCGCGTGTGTTTTAAGAATCCGCACATTAGCGAATCCTCGGGACTGTTCATAGCTGCTGTAATATCACCTCACCAGCAATGCCATGCAGGATGCTGGCATCCTCGTCCTGGGCCTTATACAACGCCACACCTAGTTCCTTGGCCGACACTAGATCGCATACCGTGTCGAAAAAGGCAGGCAGCTGTTCAATAAGGCTGCCGCCCAAGATGACCGCTTCTAGGCTCACCATACGCAAATAATTCACGATACCTTTTGCCAGAATGGTCGCCGCCTGCTGCAACTGTTCCTGCGCCAGCGCATCACCTTCCTGCGCCGCTTGACACACATGGGAAAAGTGCAATTCATCCAGATAAGCTCCCATACTGCTGAAACAGCCCCGCCGCATCGCCTGTACGCACTGACCCACAATAGCGTGCGTAGAAACGTATGCCTCCAGGCATCCGTATTCCCCACAGGTACACTTGCGGCCATCCACATCGATAATCATGTGAGCCAGCCCGTCCAAAATTACTGAGGAGTTGCTGTCCAGCTTTCGGTTCAGAATCAGTCCGGATCCGATGCCTGTTCCTACGGTTACATAAGCTAAGTTGCGGTATTTTTCATAGTAATCACGTCGATAGTGCCCCATTAGAGCGGCACGTGCATTGCAGTCCAGCAGCACAGGCAAACCCAAAGCCTGTTCGGCCAGTGCTTTAATGGACACCCGCCCCCAGCGGGGCGAGGCAAAGTGAAGCGGTCCTAGCATGGCCCCCTCCTTGTAGTCCAATGGTCCCACTGCAGCCAACCCTACGCCACGCAGGCTGGTGGGCGCGATGCCCAGCTGAGCGCACATGGTGGCCAGATCAGCCTGTACAGTAGCAACCCATTGTTCGGGGGTAAGACTTGGTTCAATGACATGACGGCGGCAGGCCAGCAGCCTGTCGGAAAAATCCAGCACCGCACAGGAAAAAGTGGTGCGAGAAATGTGCAATACCGCCACCTGCCCCAAATCTCCATTCAGGGAAAGCAGGTCGGTAGGGCGGCCCTTGCCACTCTCCTCGCCAGTACCCGACACCACCACATAACCGTCCCTCATGAGCTCGTCAATGATACGATACAGCGTGGGAGGGGTGTAGCGACTCATTTTCAGCAGACATGGGCGCGACACTCCCTGCATGGAGTAAATGGTGCGCAGTATCTTTTTGCTCTTGGGATTATTCATGGCTAAGCGGTATGCCTCCCCTTTCAGCGCAAAGCAGAGTATTGTGGGTTAAACGAACCGGGCTCAAACCCGACAGCCGTATGGACCTTCAACTGCCCCGCACCTGTGACCCCCGCAAAACGACCGTCGGTCTGAGGACGGCAGTTGCCCGCGAACCAGTTATCCAAGCGCTTCTGTAAACAGTGTACCAGCGTCCTGTCAGCTTTGTCAACCAGATTTTGGCACTCGTCCGGGTCATCCAGAAGATCATATAGTTCGTCCGGCCCGGTAGGCCAGCGGCGGATATATTTCCAGCGTGTGCCGCGCAACGCACGCACCGCACCGTATTCATCATAAACCACCACGCCCGGACCGTCTTCCCCCTCGGAGGGCGGTTCTGGCGCGCCGCGCAGAAGCTGCGCAAAACTGTGGCCTGGCAGGTGTGTTTCGGTGTGGGACACGCCCGCAAAGTCCAGTAGCGTGGGAAACACGTCATAGGCGCTGTATAGTCCCTGCAGTTGTGTGCCGGCAGGCACCGTGCCCGGCATACGTGCCAGAAATGGCACCTTGATGGAACTTTCATACATATTGATGGGATTTGTACCATTACCTTTTCCCCAGATACCATGATGGCCGCAATTGAAGCCGTTGTCACTGGTGAATACCACCAGCGTATTACCGGCCAGACCCTCTTCGTCCAGCGTGTCCAGCAATTGGCCCACGCCCTCGTCCATGGCAGTGGTGGCGGCAAAATAGCCGCGCAGCATGGCCAAGCGATCTTGGTCGAACTCCTCGAAATCGATTTGCCAGGGGTGACGTGGGAGCATCGGGCAACTATCGAAGGTACAGTCTCGGTACAGCTCCAGGTAACGCCGAGGGTGGCCCTGCAGCCAGGGCGTGTGAGGAGCAGTGTAATGCACACTTAGGTAAAAGGGGCGGGCCGGGTCGCGCCGGTGCAGAAACTCTACCGCATCGCGTGTAATGGCGTGAGTGATATAGCCCGGTTCGTGCACCGGTATCCCGTCACGAATCATAGGTGCATCCTGGTAACTGCCGCCGCCATACTGATGAGCGTACCAGTGTCCAAAGCCCTTTTGAGGGCGCATGCTGTCACCCAAGTGCCACTTTCCGCTGAGCGCGCACTGGTAGCCCACTTCGTGCAGATAGTCAGTATAGCCACGGAATTCCCGCAGATACTCCACTGGAAATGCGCCCGCAGTAGACATATTGCCACCATCCAGCCAGTCCAGCACGCCATGTACCGAAGGCATACGCCCAGTGAGCAGCGTAGCACGGGCCGGCGAGCACACTGGCGAGGCGCAGAAAAAATTCTGTATTACCATCCCTTGGCGCGCCATGCCGTCCAGATGAGGAGTAATGGCATCTTGGTTACCGGTGTAGCCCAAGCTCCAGCAGCCCAGGTCGTCCGCCAGAATGAACAGAATGTTGGGGTATGTCATACCTCGCCTCCTTTGCCGAAAATCGGCTTTCCCTGCAGCAGCAGGCAGCAATTGTACAGTGCACGCGGCACATGGAAAGCGGATTTTTGTAGCCCGCCCTTGTCCATGATTCGCGGCTTGCCGTCCCGGTGCAGCACCGCGTACCATTCTCCGTATTCCTCATCCCAAAAGTGACGCTTGCACCATGTATACAGGGCCACGAAATCACCCAGAGAAGCCTTGCTGCCGGTCTGGTCTGCGTGAATCAGCAGGGCACACAACACCTCGGCATGGGTCCACCATACCTTTTCGTCCCACTTGAGGGCACGGTTGGGGTCCCAGTCCACATAACGGCCCTCATGGCCCTCGTCGTCCAGCATGTGCACCACACCTCCGTAACGCCTGTCCAGGCTTTGATCAGCAGTGGCACGCACGATGCGCAACGCCAGATCTCTTTGGTCCGGCGATACCATCTGCGGGGGCAACGCGAGCACAAACCACATGCTTTCAAAGATATGCCCTGGGTTCAGTCGGTGGCCCTCCTCGGTATCCACCCCGCCTCCCTGCAGGGTGCGAAGCTCGTATACAGTGGGGCGAACCGGGTCAGCCAGAACTCCGAAGATACGGTCGAGGCAGTAGGCAATGAGTGGCTTACATCGGTTCCAGCCCAACACTGGGGCAGCACAGGCAAAGGCATTTAGCGCAATCATATACTTGCCGTGGCTGATACGCCCCGGCTGGTACTGCTGGGGAAACAGGTCTGGGAACTGGTCATTGCACAGGTTTTGGGCCGCTGCCTGAAAAGTGGCTTCCACCAGCGGCAGATCCTGTTGCCGACCGCTGGCCTGCAGATAGGCGCACAGAGCCATGAGCACAAACAGATCGGTGTACAGAGCGATGGTACCCTGCTGCACCCGTCCTTCGGCGTTCAGCAGATAGTTCCATCGCCCTCCCCCCGCATATGCGTGTCCCACCAGCCAGTCGCGTCCCTGCCTGGCCAGTGCAAGCCAAGAGGGATCGGACACAAGGTCTTGATACACACGGGCAAACAGCCAGGTCTGGCGCGCGTGTAGCCAGGTGTTTTTCTCGTTGCTCAGCAGCCGCCCTTGTCTGTCAAAATGTGTATGATAGCCTCCGTGCTCCACGTCGCAGGCGCGAGGAGTCCAAAAGCCTAGCACGTCTTGCAGCAAATGGCCCTGGATGTCCTGTAGCAAGGCCTGGCGCACAGGCTGAGGCAATAGCGTTTGCAGGTACATATCTCTCATCTCACCCTTTCACCGACCCCAGCGTCAGCCCCTGCACAAAGTCTTTTTGCAGCAGCCATACCAGAATGAACACCGGCACGATAATCGTGACGCCGGTGGCGGCCATGGGGCCCCATTCCAGTCCGCGGTCAGTGATAAATCCCGCGATAATGGCAGGCAGGGTCTTAGCCTTACGCACGCTGAGGATGGCCGCAAACAAAAATTCATTCCAAGTTCCAACAAAAGTAAGGATGGAAGATGCGATAAGCCCCGGCTTTACGACAGGCAGCACCAGCAAAAAAAAGCGCCGTGCCATGCTGCACCCATCAATCATACCAGACTCCTCAATTGCTTTCGGCACCTCTTGGAAAAAGCCCATCATCAGCCAGATGACCATGGGGAAATTAAAGCTGGTATTCAGGATAATCATGGCTGTTTTGGTATCGATCAAACGCAACTGGCGCATCACTAGGTAGATGGGAATAGCGGTAGCGATGGCCGGATACATTTTCTGCAGCAAAAACCAAAAGGCGAAAAAGCCCCTGGTCTTACGCCCCAGGGCCCCCCGGGTGAGGGCGTAGGCAGCCAGGCTGCCGAACAGCACGGCCAGTGCCGTTGCCACCAGCGTGACCACCAGCGAGTTGTATAGCCCCCGGCCCACTCCATCCTGGGTGAAAATGGTGACAAAATTTTGCAGCGTGGCCCGAGTGGGCACCAACACGGGTGGACTTGCCAGATAGTCTGCCTCATATTTAATGGCGCTTGTGAACAACCAGTACAGTGGGAACACCACCAGTGATGCGAACAGGCTCACGCACACCCACTTGGTCGGCTTTCCCAGAAAATTGGTGAGCGTGCCGCTCACTCCGTCGAATCTTCTTTTGCGGGACGTCATTGCTTATAGCCCCCTTCAATCTTGCGCGATGCGCCTGCGCACCGCCATGAATACACCGGACAACACCGACATAGCCGCGATGAACACCAGAGCCAGCGCCGCAGCGTAACCCGCATCGAAATAGCGCAGTCCCTGAGAGTAGATGTAGTTGGGCAGCATCTCGGTAGCCATGCCCGGGCCCCCGCCTGTCATTACAAACACGATATCGAAAACCTTAAAGGCATCGATCAGGCGCAACATCAGCACCAAGCAAAGCACCCGCGCCATCTGCGGCAGCACTACCCTCCAAAAACATTGCAAACGGTTGGCGCCGTCCACCAAGGCAGCCTCGATGGTGTCGCCGGGGATGGACTTGATGCCTGAGATGAGCAGGATGGAGAACCAAGGGGTCATACGCCAGATATCCACCATCATGATGGACACCATAGCCAGCACTGGATTGCCCAGCCAGTCCACTGCAGGCATCCCCACCAACGTGAACAGATAGTTCACGATACCAGTGTTTTTGTCCAGCATCATACGCCACATGGTACCAGCCGCTACCGGCGCCATGATCATGGGGACAAGCATGATTGAACGCATGATGCGCGCTCCTCGCCCGTCACCCGAGAGCATCATTGCAAACATCACACCCAAGACCAACTCAAAAAACACTGTTACAAAGGCGAACAGCATCGTGTTCTGCACACTACGGATGAACAACGGGTCGCTGAACATACGTCGGTAGTTCTCCAGCCCCAAGAAAACGGGTTCAAAGTCTGGCACATTGATGCGCACCCTCTGAAAGCTGAGAATAAAGGAATTGCCCAATGGTATTACCACCGCCACTACTACCACAGCCAAGGCCGGCAGCAGAAACAGCCATGTGGTGACGCGGTCGCTCAGGCTTTGTGCCGCCCCGGCGCGTAGCCTTTGTTGGCCGTGCTTCATGTAGATACACCTCCCGATCAACTTTAAAGAAAGCTCCCCGTGCACCCAGCACAGGGCAGGGTCCACAGGGAGCGCGTGCAACCCGCAGCTATTTGCCCAGCGCCTCGCTTATGGCGATAGCATTGGTGTTCTTACTGCCCTCGGGAGGCGGGTTGTTCTGCAAGGCCTTTTTCATTTCCGTGCTGAAAAAGCTCATGGCCTCATCCAGGCTCATCTGACCGGACATGTACGAACTGACCGCATTGGCCATGATGGTGTCCAACTCGGCAGATACAGGCACACGCCACTTGGGCAAACATTTTTTGAGTCCCTCGCCCAAGGGGCCAATCACCGAATCCTTCACCTCCGGTTGTTCCCAGAAAGAGGTCAAGCTGGGCAGCACACCAAATTCCTCATAGAACTGCGTCTGATGCTCAGGGCTTGAATACTCCTTCAGCCACTCAAAGGCGGCCTCCTTGTTTTGAGAATATTTGGACACTGCCACACACCAGACGCTCATCTGCTTCATGCCAGTGGCTTCTTCCGGGAAGGGTGCTATGGCCCAATTCCCCACGATTTTGGATTGCTCCGGGTCGTCCGCTTTCTGGATGATACCCAGAGTGGGCCAGGCCTCGCAGAAAACCGCTTTGCCTTGGATAAAAGCGTTGATGCTCTCCTCCAGACCCCAGGACAGACCCGCCGGATCCGAGTACTTGGTTACCTCTCCCAACTGCTCCATGGCTTTACGACCGATGTCGCCGTCTACGATAACGTTCCAGTCAGCGTCGGCCACATCGGCCCCCATAGCCCAACTGCGCACTAGGTACAGCACAGCATATTGCTCTTTCTTTCCGGGAATAGAGATTCCATACATGTCGTTAGCCGGATCGTTGAACTTGGCGGCCATCTCCATATATTCTTCATACGTAGTGGGAGGTGTTTCAATAAGGTCGGTACGGTAGGCCATCATATTAGGGGTAGGCGCTTTTGGAAAACCATACAGAACTCCATCCCAGCGGCAGGCCTCCAGCACACTGGGAATAAAGTCTCCGGTGTCTATGTCACTGGCCTCAACATAGGAATCAAGCGGTTCCAGATGAGGTGCGAACTCGCCCAGCCAGGACAGGTTCACTGCTACTACGTCGTAGCTGCCAGCCTGGCTGGCAAAGTCCAGCATAGCAGTCTCGTGGAATGAAGCGAAGGGTACATCGTTCACTTCTACCTCATAGCCAGTCTTTTCCGTGAACTCCTCCGCCATGGCGCGAGCTGAATCCGCATAGGGACCGGACATGTACAGGATGCTTAGCTTGCCTTTTGTGCCGGGCTCCGTGTCCTCACTGCTCTGACTGTTACCCGGACCGGAGACTGAACCAGAAACTGAACTGCAGGCAGAGAGCAACAAAACAAGAGACAAAAATAGTGCAAGTAACTTTTTCATGTGTGACCTCCTTTAGATATTGAAATACGGACAAAAACGAGAACTAAAACCACGATTAATTCTCATTACGATAATTATTATAGCGATAAAAGCAAAAAAAATCAATAAAAACGGAAAAAATATTATCAATAAAATAAAAAATCGTGGTCTTTTTAGTGACGACTATCGCACCCGATAAAAAATACAGCCACGAACCACACCCACAATAAATATCTTTCCACGAAATAAAGGAGCCTTTATTGTGCGCACAAGGCCCTATGTTGTCCTAACGAGCCAGCACCACGCTGAACGATACCGCTGTTGCCGTTTTATCTATGTCGCCTTCTGAGGATTGAAATTGCAAATCCATTTGCTTGGACGGCTGGTGAAAAGAGTTTATCACGTAACTTTAATCTTCAAACTTTACCGTGCTCCCGTAAAGGCGATGGCACAAGCCAAAGCAGTTTGCGAGTAATTTGGTATTCTGCCATCAGCACGGTAGTACAGGGAGTTGCTGCGGGTGAAAAAGATGCGCGCGAACGGGGAAACAATCGACACACTCATCAAAGACTGGGTTACACAAAATACCAAGATGGAACGGCAGATTGCCCAGCTGCAGAAGCGGATATCTGTCCTCAAATGGGAAATGCCCCGCGCTGGGCCTGAACAGCCTGTATCACATGCTGAAGGCTCACCATTCCTGCTCACGTGAGAAGATCCATCGGCTGATGAAAGCCGTAGGAATCCTACTCTATGCACAAAAAGCTTACAAAGCCACCACGAACTCCCGCCATCGCCATCCCATCGTGTCCAATCTGTTGAAACGCCAATTCTCTTTACTTCATTAATTTATGGATAGGCTCTAAATTATTGATTCCATAAAAGGAATCAAACCTTCGTAAAACACCATTTCCTTTGAGTTGTTCAAAAGCAACGTCTGCCATAGAATAAAAGACATGGGAGATATCCCATGTGTTATCAAAACTTTAAAGTCTGACGAAATACGGCAATATTACGACAAAAAGCAATAGCCTCAGGCCTTCTATTTATTAGCGATGGTAGACTACCTGAGTCGAGAACACAGGCTGCCTTTGTATAATGCCTATAACGATATGCGTAAACAAAAACTCGCTGACCCCATATATCCCCAAAGCATTCTCGCCTTGGCGAAAGTTATGGAGGACGATTCAATCCTATCTGATAGCCTTGAAAAAGCCATCCCTGAATTCAGGCGCTTTAACATTGCAGAAAATGAGGTACGCTATGTCGTTTAATGAAGCTATATTTAGTAAAAATAATCTTGATTTGTGTTTGCGCGAACTTGCAAAAGAGTTTCGCAAGCTGAATGGCAAAAGCATGCCCGCTGAAATCATTCTCATTGGAGGAGCTTCAGTGTTAATCAATTATGGTTTTCGTGATACGACTTATGATATGGATGCCATTATCATATCTTCTTCTGTTATGAAGCAAGCAATTGATCGAGTAAGTGACAAACTTGGTCTCCCTAATGGCTGGCTAAATACTGACTTTATGAGGACCAAATCCTATTCTCCTAAGTTGATTGAACACTCGACGTATTATAAAACTTTTTCTAACATTCTGACTATCCGCACCATTACTGCTGAATATATGATTGCAATGAAGTTGATGGCGGGCAGAAAGTATAAAAATGATTTAAGCGACATTATTGGCGTGTTAAAACATCATGAAGAAACCGGCACGCCTATCGCGCTGGCACAAATCAAAGAAGCTGTTGAAACGCTATATGGTTCGTGGTCTGCTCTTCCTCAGTCTTCGGTAGAGTTTATTGAACAAACACTAGAAAAGAAAAACTACATTGAAGCATTTGAAAAAATTCGAGGCAGTGAAAAAATGAACAGTGCAGTTTTACGAGCCTTTGAAGCCGACTATCCCGGCATACTATCAGAAAGTAATCTGGATGAAATATTGCGTAGCGCGACACAAATGTTGCAAGACGAAGAAGAGGAAAAATCTGAGGAATCTTTGACGCAAAGCATGTGAATAAAATTGCCCAAAGTGACACCTGCTGAAAACAATGTTACTTTTTATCAAGCCCAATAGCCCTTATCTTCCTAGGGCTATTGGGCTTGATTTTCTTTTTGCTACAGCCCCATCGCCTCGGCCAGCTTCTCCTGTGCGAGCTTTTTGTTCTTGTCAAACGCGTGGCTGTAAATGTCCAGTGTGGTGCTGGGCTGTGCGTGCCCCAGCAGGCCCGCCACAGTGCGTACATCTACGCCCTGAGCAATGAGCATGCTGGCGTTGGTGTGCCGCAGGCTGTGCACGTTCAAATTGTCCGGCAAATTGCCCTCCCGCAGAATCTTTTTGAACCGGAATGTGAATGTCCCCGGCACCATCGGATCCCCGCCGGGCTGCCGGAACAGATAGTCCTCTTCCTCCAGCCCCCCTTCACCACGCTGTTCTTTCTCCCACACACTTTCTTTTTGCCAGACACGAAGCAGTTTGCAGAGTTCTTTCGACAGATATACCACCCGTACCCCCGCACGGGTCTTCGGTTCTTTCACCAGGATCGGCTGGCCGCTCAGCTTTACTACATTGCGCCGGATATGCAGCGCCCGCTGGTGCCAGTCGATGTCCGACCACCGCAGGCCGCAGGCCTCGCCCCTCCGCATGCCCGTGGCGAGGATCAGCTTGAAATAGACCTCGTATTTCAGGCTCTGGCCTTCCAGCGCCGTGATAAGCCTTTGCACTGTTTCCTCATCCGCCACCGGCCGCTCCTGCGGCGCGCCTTTCTTCCTGTATGCCCGCCATGCAGGATTGTGCGTGATATACCCTGCCTCCACTGCATCGGACAGGATCCCGCAAAGACAGGAATGGATGCCCTCCACTGTTTTTTCAGCCAGCAGTCCGCCTGTCTTCCAGTTCTGTTCCGAGCGCATCGCGTCGTAGAAAGCCCGTAAAATGTCCTTGTTCAGCTCTGCCAGCTTGTAATGCCCCAGCGCTGGCAGGATTCGCCGGATATCCTGCTTATCCCGCACCAGTGTGCTGGCCGCCAGTTTCTTTGGCGCCACCTGCTCCAGCCAGACGTCGATGTATTTTGCCAGCGTGATGCTCCGATCCACAGACTCACCGGGAGTGTGCTTCACCTCCCGTTCGTAAAGGACCGCCTGTTCATTGAGCCATTTCTCCGTCTGTTTTGCCGTCAGCCCCTTCGGCGGATGCACTGTCTTTTGCGCCGGCTTCAGCCGGTTGCCCTGGTAATCGTATCCCCGGGATACCACCAGCAGATAACTGTTTTCCCCGCGCTTGCGGATGCTTGCCATATTGACCACTCCTTTTGGGTTTCTGACACAAAGCATACCGTCAGCTGTGCTCAATAGCCAGCTCCAAATCCGCTATTCTACGATACCAACGAAAACATTTGGCATTACCAACACAAAAGCGGCAGCGCCGGTATGTCTCACACCGGCGCTGCCGCTTTCATTCAATTTTTGGACAGACATATTTAAATAATGCAAATATTTTCCAAATCTTAAAAATGTTCATGAAAACACACGCGCCTGTTCTGTACGTTGAACAAGCGCGTGTGTTTTAAGAATCCGCACATTAGCGAATCCTCGGGACTGTTCATAGCTGCTGTAATATCACCTCACCAGCAATGCCATGCAGGATGCTGGCATCCTCGTCCTGGGCCTTATACAACGCCACACCTAGTTCCTTGGCCGACACTAGATCGCATACCGTGTCGAAAAAGGCAGGCAGCTGTTCAATAAGGCTGCCGCCCAAGATGACCGCTTCTAGGCTCACCATACGCAAATAATTCACGATACCTTTTGCCAGAATGGTCGCCGCCTGCTGCAACTGTTCCTGCGCCAGCGCATCACCTTCCTGCGCCGCTTGACACACATGGGAAAAGTGCAATTCATCCAGATAAGCTCCCATACTGCTGAAACAGCCCCGCCGCATCGCCTGTACGCACTGACCCACAATAGCGTGCGTAGAAACGTATGCCTCCAGGCATCCGTATTCCCCACAGGTACACTTGCGGCCATCCACATCGATAATCATGTGAGCCAGCCCGTCCAAAATTACTGAGGAGTTGCTGTCCAGCTTTCGGTTCAGAATCAGTCCGGATCCGATGCCTGTTCCTACGGTTACATAAGCTAAGTTGCGGTATTTTTCATAGTAATCACGTCGATAGTGCCCCATTAGAGCGGCACGTGCATTGCAGTCCAGCAGCACAGGCAAACCCAAAGCCTGTTCGGCCAGTGCTTTAATGGACACCCGCCCCCAGCGGGGCGAGGCAAAGTGAAGCGGTCCTAGCATGGCCCCCTCCTTGTAGTCCAATGGTCCCACTGCAGCCAACCCTACGCCACGCAGGCTGGTGGGCGCGATGCCCAGCTGAGCGCACATGGTGGCCAGATCAGCCTGTACAGTAGCAACCCATTGTTCGGGGGTAAGACTTGGTTCAATGACATGACGGCGGCAGGCCAGCAGCCTGTCGGAAAAATCCAGCACCGCACAGGAAAAAGTGGTGCGAGAAATGTGCAATACCGCCACCTGCCCCAAATCTCCATTCAGGGAAAGCAGGTCGGTAGGGCGGCCCTTGCCACTCTCCTCGCCAGTACCCGACACCACCACATAACCGTCCCTCATGAGCTCGTCAATGATACGATACAGCGTGGGAGGGGTGTAGCGACTCATTTTCAGCAGACATGGGCGCGACACTCCCTGCATGGAGTAAATGGTGCGCAGTATCTTTTTGCTCTTGGGATTATTCATGGCTAAGCGGTATGCCTCCCCTTTCAGCGCAAAGCAGAGTATTGTGGGTTAAACGAACCGGGCTCAAACCCGACAGCCGTATGGACCTTCAACTGCCCCGCACCTGTGACCCCCGCAAAACGACCGTCGGTCTGAGGACGGCAGTTGCCCGCGAACCAGTTATCCAAGCGCTTCTGTAAACAGTGTACCAGCGTCCTGTCAGCTTTGTCAACCAGATTTTGGCACTCGTCCGGGTCATCCAGAAGATCATATAGTTCGTCCGGCCCGGTAGGCCAGCGGCGGATATATTTCCAGCGTGTGCCGCGCAACGCACGCACCGCACCGTATTCATCATAAACCACCACGCCCGGACCGTCTTCCCCCTCGGAGGGCGGTTCTGGCGCGCCGCGCAGAAGCTGCGCAAAACTGTGGCCTGGCAGGTGTGTTTCGGTGTGGGACACGCCCGCAAAGTCCAGTAGCGTGGGAAACACGTCATAGGCGCTGTATAGTCCCTGCAGTTGTGTGCCGGCAGGCACCGTGCCCGGCATACGTGCCAGAAATGGCACCTTGATGGAACTTTCATACATATTGATGGGATTTGTACCATTACCTTTTCCCCAGATACCATGATGGCCGCAATTGAAGCCGTTGTCACTGGTGAATACCACCAGCGTATTACCGGCCAGACCCTCTTCGTCCAGCGTGTCCAGCAATTGGCCCACGCCCTCGTCCATGGCAGTGGTGGCGGCAAAATAGCCGCGCAGCATGGCCAAGCGATCTTGGTCGAACTCCTCGAAATCGATTTGCCAGGGGTGACGTGGGAGCATCGGGCAACTATCGAAGGTACAGTCTCGGTACAGCTCCAGGTAACGCCGAGGGTGGCCCTGCAGCCAGGGCGTGTGAGGAGCAGTGTAATGCACACTTAGGTAAAAGGGGCGGGCCGGGTCGCGCCGGTGCAGAAACTCTACCGCATCGCGTGTAATGGCGTGAGTGATATAGCCCGGTTCGTGCACCGGTATCCCGTCACGAATCATAGGTGCATCCTGGTAACTGCCGCCGCCATACTGATGAGCGTACCAGTGTCCAAAGCCCTTTTGAGGGCGCATGCTGTCACCCAAGTGCCACTTTCCGCTGAGCGCGCACTGGTAGCCCACTTCGTGCAGATAGTCAGTATAGCCACGGAATTCCCGCAGATACTCCACTGGAAATGCGCCCGCAGTAGACATATTGCCACCATCCAGCCAGTCCAGCACGCCATGTACCGAAGGCATACGCCCAGTGAGCAGCGTAGCACGGGCCGGCGAGCACACTGGCGAGGCGCAGAAAAAATTCTGTATTACCATCCCTTGGCGCGCCATGCCGTCCAGATGAGGAGTAATGGCATCTTGGTTACCGGTGTAGCCCAAGCTCCAGCAGCCCAGGTCGTCCGCCAGAATGAACAGAATGTTGGGGTATGTCATACCTCGCCTCCTTTGCCGAAAATCGGCTTTCCCTGCAGCAGCAGGCAGCAATTGTACAGTGCACGCGGCACATGGAAAGCGGATTTTTGTAGCCCGCCCTTGTCCATGATTCGCGGCTTGCCGTCCCGGTGCAGCACCGCGTACCATTCTCCGTATTCCTCATCCCAAAAGTGACGCTTGCACCATGTATACAGGGCCACGAAATCACCCAGAGAAGCCTTGCTGCCGGTCTGGTCTGCGTGAATCAGCAGGGCACACAACACCTCGGCATGGGTCCACCATACCTTTTCGTCCCACTTGAGGGCACGGTTGGGGTCCCAGTCCACATAACGGCCCTCATGGCCCTCGTCGTCCAGCATGTGCACCACACCTCCGTAACGCCTGTCCAGGCTTTGATCAGCAGTGGCACGCACGATGCGCAACGCCAGATCTCTTTGGTCCGGCGATACCATCTGCGGGGGCAACGCGAGCACAAACCACATGCTTTCAAAGATATGCCCTGGGTTCAGTCGGTGGCCCTCCTCGGTATCCACCCCGCCTCCCTGCAGGGTGCGAAGCTCGTATACAGTGGGGCGAACCGGGTCAGCCAGAACTCCGAAGATACGGTCGAGGCAGTAGGCAATGAGTGGCTTACATCGGTTCCAGCCCAACACTGGGGCAGCACAGGCAAAGGCATTTAGCGCAATCATATACTTGCCGTGGCTGATACGCCCCGGCTGGTACTGCTGGGGAAACAGGTCTGGGAACTGGTCATTGCACAGGTTTTGGGCCGCTGCCTGAAAAGTGGCTTCCACCAGCGGCAGATCCTGTTGCCGACCGCTGGCCTGCAGATAGGCGCACAGAGCCATGAGCACAAACAGATCGGTGTACAGAGCGATGGTACCCTGCTGCACCCGTCCTTCGGCGTTCAGCAGATAGTTCCATCGCCCTCCCCCCGCATATGCGTGTCCCACCAGCCAGTCGCGTCCCTGCCTGGCCAGTGCAAGCCAAGAGGGATCGGACACAAGGTCTTGATACACACGGGCAAACAGCCAGGTCTGGCGCGCGTGTAGCCAGGTGTTTTTCTCGTTGCTCAGCAGCCGCCCTTGTCTGTCAAAATGTGTATGATAGCCTCCGTGCTCCACGTCGCAGGCGCGAGGAGTCCAAAAGCCTAGCACGTCTTGCAGCAAATGGCCCTGGATGTCCTGTAGCAAGGCCTGGCGCACAGGCTGAGGCAATAGCGTTTGCAGGTACATATCTCTCATCTCACCCTTTCACCGACCCCAGCGTCAGCCCCTGCACAAAGTCTTTTTGCAGCAGCCATACCAGAATGAACACCGGCACGATAATCGTGACGCCGGTGGCGGCCATGGGGCCCCATTCCAGTCCGCGGTCAGTGATAAATCCCGCGATAATGGCAGGCAGGGTCTTAGCCTTACGCACGCTGAGGATGGCCGCAAACAAAAATTCATTCCAAGTTCCAACAAAAGTAAGGATGGAAGATGCGATAAGCCCCGGCTTTACGACAGGCAGCACCAGCAAAAAAAAGCGCCGTGCCATGCTGCACCCATCAATCATACCAGACTCCTCAATTGCTTTCGGCACCTCTTGGAAAAAGCCCATCATCAGCCAGATGACCATGGGGAAATTAAAGCTGGTATTCAGGATAATCATGGCTGTTTTGGTATCGATCAAACGCAACTGGCGCATCACTAGGTAGATGGGAATAGCGGTAGCGATGGCCGGATACATTTTCTGCAGCAAAAACCAAAAGGCGAAAAAGCCCCTGGTCTTACGCCCCAGGGCCCCCCGGGTGAGGGCGTAGGCAGCCAGGCTGCCGAACAGCACGGCCAGTGCCGTTGCCACCAGCGTGACCACCAGCGAGTTGTATAGCCCCCGGCCCACTCCATCCTGGGTGAAAATGGTGACAAAATTTTGCAGCGTGGCCCGAGTGGGCACCAACACGGGTGGACTTGCCAGATAGTCTGCCTCATATTTAATGGCGCTTGTGAACAACCAGTACAGTGGGAACACCACCAGTGATGCGAACAGGCTCACGCACACCCACTTGGTCGGCTTTCCCAGAAAATTGGTGAGCGTGCCGCTCACTCCGTCGAATCTTCTTTTGCGGGACGTCATTGCTTATAGCCCCCTTCAATCTTGCGCGATGCGCCTGCGCACCGCCATGAATACACCGGACAACACCGACATAGCCGCGATGAACACCAGAGCCAGCGCCGCAGCGTAACCCGCATCGAAATAGCGCAGTCCCTGAGAGTAGATGTAGTTGGGCAGCATCTCGGTAGCCATGCCCGGGCCCCCGCCTGTCATTACAAACACGATATCGAAAACCTTAAAGGCATCGATCAGGCGCAACATCAGCACCAAGCAAAGCACCCGCGCCATCTGCGGCAGCACTACCCTCCAAAAACATTGCAAACGGTTGGCGCCGTCCACCAAGGCAGCCTCGATGGTGTCGCCGGGGATGGACTTGATGCCTGAGATGAGCAGGATGGAGAACCAAGGGGTCATACGCCAGATATCCACCATCATGATGGACACCATAGCCAGCACTGGATTGCCCAGCCAGTCCACTGCAGGCATCCCCACCAACGTGAACAGATAGTTCACGATACCAGTGTTTTTGTCCAGCATCATACGCCACATGGTACCAGCCGCTACCGGCGCCATGATCATGGGGACAAGCATGATTGAACGCATGATGCGCGCTCCTCGCCCGTCACCCGAGAGCATCATTGCAAACATCACACCCAAGACCAACTCAAAAAACACTGTTACAAAGGCGAACAGCATCGTGTTCTGCACACTACGGATGAACAACGGGTCGCTGAACATACGTCGGTAGTTCTCCAGCCCCAAGAAAACGGGTTCAAAGTCTGGCACATTGATGCGCACCCTCTGAAAGCTGAGAATAAAGGAATTGCCCAATGGTATTACCACCGCCACTACTACCACAGCCAAGGCCGGCAGCAGAAACAGCCATGTGGTGACGCGGTCGCTCAGGCTTTGTGCCGCCCCGGCGCGTAGCCTTTGTTGGCCGTGCTTCATGTAGATACACCTCCCGATCAACTTTAAAGAAAGCTCCCCGTGCACCCAGCACAGGGCAGGGTCCACAGGGAGCGCGTGCAACCCGCAGCTATTTGCCCAGCGCCTCGCTTATGGCGATAGCATTGGTGTTCTTACTGCCCTCGGGAGGCGGGTTGTTCTGCAAGGCCTTTTTCATTTCCGTGCTGAAAAAGCTCATGGCCTCATCCAGGCTCATCTGACCGGACATGTACGAACTGACCGCATTGGCCATGATGGTGTCCAACTCGGCAGATACAGGCACACGCCACTTGGGCAAACATTTTTTGAGTCCCTCGCCCAAGGGGCCAATCACCGAATCCTTCACCTCCGGTTGTTCCCAGAAAGAGGTCAAGCTGGGCAGCACACCAAATTCCTCATAGAACTGCGTCTGATGCTCAGGGCTTGAATACTCCTTCAGCCACTCAAAGGCGGCCTCCTTGTTTTGAGAATATTTGGACACTGCCACACACCAGACGCTCATCTGCTTCATGCCAGTGGCTTCTTCCGGGAAGGGTGCTATGGCCCAATTCCCCACGATTTTGGATTGCTCCGGGTCGTCCGCTTTCTGGATGATACCCAGAGTGGGCCAGGCCTCGCAGAAAACCGCTTTGCCTTGGATAAAAGCGTTGATGCTCTCCTCCAGACCCCAGGACAGACCCGCCGGATCCGAGTACTTGGTTACCTCTCCCAACTGCTCCATGGCTTTACGACCGATGTCGCCGTCTACGATAACGTTCCAGTCAGCGTCGGCCACATCGGCCCCCATAGCCCAACTGCGCACTAGGTACAGCACAGCATATTGCTCTTTCTTTCCGGGAATAGAGATTCCATACATGTCGTTAGCCGGATCGTTGAACTTGGCGGCCATCTCCATATATTCTTCATACGTAGTGGGAGGTGTTTCAATAAGGTCGGTACGGTAGGCCATCATATTAGGGGTAGGCGCTTTTGGAAAACCATACAGAACTCCATCCCAGCGGCAGGCCTCCAGCACACTGGGAATAAAGTCTCCGGTGTCTATGTCACTGGCCTCAACATAGGAATCAAGCGGTTCCAGATGAGGTGCGAACTCGCCCAGCCAGGACAGGTTCACTGCTACTACGTCGTAGCTGCCAGCCTGGCTGGCAAAGTCCAGCATAGCAGTCTCGTGGAATGAAGCGAAGGGTACATCGTTCACTTCTACCTCATAGCCAGTCTTTTCCGTGAACTCCTCCGCCATGGCGCGAGCTGAATCCGCATAGGGACCGGACATGTACAGGATGCTTAGCTTGCCTTTTGTGCCGGGCTCCGTGTCCTCACTGCTCTGACTGTTACCCGGACCGGAGACTGAACCAGAAACTGAACTGCAGGCAGAGAGCAACAAAACAAGAGACAAAAATAGTGCAAGTAACTTTTTCATGTGTGACCTCCTTTAGATATTGAAATACGGACAAAAACGAGAACTAAAACCACGATTAATTCTCATTACGATAATTATTATAGCGATAAAAGCAAAAAAAATCAATAAAAACGGAAAAAATATTATCAATAAAATAAAAAATCGTGGTCTTTTTAGTGACGACTATCGCACCCGATAAAAAATACAGCCACGAACCACACCCACAATAAATATCTTTCCACGAAATAAAGGAGCCTTTATTGTGCGCACAAGGCCCTATGTTGTCCTAACGAGCCAGCACCACGCTGAACGATACCGCTGTTGCCGTTTTATCTATGTCGCCTTCTGAGGATTGAAATTGCAAATCCATTTGCTTGGACGGCTGGTGAAAAGAGTTTATCACGTAACTTTAATCTTCAAACTTTACCGTGCTCCCGTAAAGGCGATGGCACAAGCCAAAGCAGTTTGCGAGTAATTTGGTATTCTGCCATCAGCACGGTAGTACAGGGAGTTGCTGCGGGTGAAAAAGATGCGCGCGAACGGGGAAACAATCGACACACTCATCAAAGACTGGGTTACACAAAATACCAAGATGGAACGGCAGATTGCCCAGCTGCAGAAGCGGATATCTGTCCTCAAATGGGAAATGCCCCGCGCTGGGCCTGAACAGCCTGTATCACATGCTGAAGGCTCACCATTCCTGCTCACGTGAGAAGATCCATCGGCTGATGAAAGCCGTAGGAATCCTACTCTATGCACAAAAAGCTTACAAAGCCACCACGAACTCCCGCCATCGCCATCCCATCGTGTCCAATCTGTTGAAACGCCAATTCTCTTTACTTCATTAATTTATGGATAGGCTCTAAATTATTGATTCCATAAAAGGAATCAAACCTTCGTAAAACACCATTTCCTTTGAGTTGTTCAAAAGCAACGTCTGCCATAGAATAAAAGACATGGGAGATATCCCATGTGTTATCAAAACTTTAAAGTCTGACGAAATACGGCAATATTACGACAAAAAGCAATAGCCTCAGGCCTTCTATTTATTGGCGGTGGTAGACTACCCGAGTTGAGAGGACAGACTGCCTTTGTGCAATGCCTACAACGATATGCGCAAACAAAAATTCGCTGACTCCATATATCCCCAAAACATTCTCACCTTAGCGAAAGTTAAGGAGGACGATTCAATTCTGTCTGATAGCCTCGAAAAAGCCATCCCTGAATTTAGGCGCTTTGACATTGCAGAAAACGAGATATGGCATTACCAATACAAAAGCGGCAGCGCCGGTATGTCTCACACCGGCGCTGCCGCTTTCATTCAATACTATGATGGAAACAATACGTTTGACAGCCGTTCCGCCGCAAGCATCCTGCTCTCCATCTGTGGGTGGCAGTAGGTCCTTTCCAGAAAATCCGTGCTCGCATGCCCCGCGATCCCCGCGACCGTCTGCTTGCTTATCCCCTCTGCAAGCATCGTCGTGATCGCATAGTGCCGCAGCGTGTGTACATGAAATTCTCTGCTGAATCCATTCCTGTCGTAGAACCGCCTCAGCCAGTGTGTGAACGTGGCGGGGTCCGGAGCCGAACCATTCTCATTGACAAACAGCAGCGCATCCTCGATGATCTCTCCCTGCGTTTCCAAATGCCACTGCCTCAATGCATCCAGCACTCCGGACATCGTCCTGCTGACCGCTATGAGCCTTGGCTTTCTATTCTTTGTCGGACCCTCCAGCAGACCCGCTCCCCGAACACGACCCCTGCTCCGCGACACTACGATGCATTCCCGCCGGATATCCTTCCACCGCAGCGCGCACAGTTCTCCGCGCCTCATTCCTGTAAGCATCATCAATGTAAAATAGCTTCGGTAAAGGACGGGCGCCTGCTCCAGCAGTCCGAGAAAACGTTTGGCTTCTTTGTCTGTAGGGATCTTTTGCTCCCTATACTTCGCTTCCGGCTTTCCAATGCATTGTGCGGGATTGTACGCAATGATCTGGTTTCTCTTCGCATCATTCAGCACCACCGAAACCACGCCCCAATATTTTTGCACCGTCGCCTCGCCCAGCTGCCTGCCGCTTGGCCCCGGCTGTTTTCGGAGCCGCTCCAAAAGATACTCTATCGTTATCGGACGAAGCTCTTTCAGACGGATCTGTCCGATCTCTCCATACACCCGTTCCAGCATCTGCCGGTACCCGGCGAGCGTACTGGGCGCGTAATGCGTCTGCCTTTCCAGCCATCCGCGTGCATACGCCTCAAATGTCTTTTCTCCATCCTCCGCATAACCGTACTTGAATTCCTTTTCCAATTCTTCCGCTGCGTGCATCACATACTGAAGCACCGAGCGCCGGGGGATCCTTTTCGGAACATGGAGCGTCCTTGCTTTGCACACCTTTCTTCCATCCGGCCGATATCCGTTTGAGACCGTAATTTTGTACCGCCGCTCATCCAGCTGTTTCAGACTGGCCAATAGGGAAACTCCTTATCGGCCGATATCCGGCCCAAAGAGTTCCCGAAAGAACTCCGGGTTTTGCTTGACGTCGAGCCAGCCCGCATAGCACTCGATCGCTTTCTCTACAAATTCATTGCGCGAACTCACACCCGCTGCCCGGAGATGCCCGTCGCACAAACGAATATGCCTTTGCGTGATGGCCAGGCCGGGCTTTATCCTCTTTTCCTGATGAAATCTGTACATCGCATCCATCCTTTCATTTTTTGCATGGTACCGGTTTTTCGGCCGGTTTGGTGTCACGGAAAAACCGCGGTACACTGCCGAAATCTGGCTCTTTTTCGCTGTTTTGGTGCGCTCAATTGGTACCACACCCCCATTTTGGTGTCACTCCGGTACCACGCTCAGCCCGCACTGCGGGCTGATGCATCCCCAAGACGCCGCGAAAGCGGTGTCTTCCTTTCTCCTGCTATCTTTTTCGATTGGCTCCATGGAGACCCGCCCAATTGCTCACCGGGCTTCCGGCGGAGCCCGGCTTCGCCGCATCCCGGCCACAGCGGCCCTGTGAGGCCTTTTCAGGGCAGAGGCGGGCATCTTTCCGTCCCCGGTCTTTGGCGCGAAACACCGGGCAAAGCCGCGGCCCGTGACGGTTGTGACGATGGTGACGGTATTTTGGACGCCGCCCCGCTCCAAGAAATATCGTCATTTGCGTCATTACCGTCACAGCTCAGACGGATCGTCCTGCTGTCGCGTGTGCGCCTGAGCGTGTAACTCACGCCGTTTGCTTTCAGCATTCCCTTGTGCTTGTTCAGCCAGCGGCTGAGAATGTTGGGACGGAACTCGCAGGGCAGAGCGTCATGGAGAATTTCCAACAGCTCCGATGCCGTGCCTTCGAACTGCTTTTCGTCGTGCAGCCAATCAATTACAATCCCGATCACTTCTTCGTCTGCACTCCGCGCTGTTTCTTCATCTTCTCTGCATTCCCAG
>ERZ506950.498-NODE-498-length-25720-cov-6.365050_pt1 | contig 25720 bp, 37 predicted proteins | sample MGYA00512897_ERZ506950 | MGnify/ENA metagenome assembly ERZ506950
ATCCAGTCCCGGTCCACATTGGCGCTGCCCACGCCGTACTTGCCACCGTAGCCGATGCGCCCGAACTGCCAGCCGCAGAGCTTGTCCCCCAGGCTGGCCATATACTCGCCATACTTGGTATGCACCTCTTCGATGGAAGCGCACCCGTCAAAGTCCGGGTCCTTGGGGTCTGCATAGTAGTAGGCCAGCCACACAGGGCAGGTCAGCGCGTCCATATCGATGCGGCTCTGTGCCCAGCTGGCGGAGCAGTAGACGCAGGGGGCATAGCCCGCCTGCCGCAGACGCGCGGCGGCCTCGTTGAGCAGGGCGGTGTTCTCCGCCGGGGCTAGGGCCATGGCCTGTCCCCTCTCCAGCTCCTGATCAAGCGCTACCCAGCTGGTGATGCCCCGGTCCTCCAAGATTTCCAGCAGCACGTCCAGATGCTTGTGCATGATGGTGCGGGCGGCGTTCACATCGCCGTCGTTCTTGTTGTAGTAGTGATGGGTCAGAAAGATGTACGCCCCGGTGCGCATGCCCGCCGCCTGGCAGTCTGCTGCGAAGCGCTGGAACCTCACGTCCATGAAGTTGCCGTAGGCCGCCCGCAGGATGACGGTGGAGACGCCCGCTGCCTGCGCAACTGCCGGGGAAAAGATGCCCTGATGCTTTGAGATGTCCAATGCTTTTTGCTGCATTATACACTTGCCTCCGTATACTCCAAAATCGCCACAAATGGCATGCTCGCAAAAATGGAATTGCCGACGTTAAGATACAGGGTATTTTGTTTAGCCGCCGCTCCGCTCCCTGTCACAATCGCCTGAATCGCGGTATGCGACGAAGAGGGGCCGTCAACGCCTCCAGGAAAAGGCCAGAATCGCGCCCCGCTTAGCTGAATAAAGCCTTGCATTGAAACAACGGTATCAATGGATACGGGAAGCTGAAAGTAGGTACCGGTAATAACGGCCCCCGTTGTGCCTTGAATGGCAATAGCATAGATATCTTTTCCATCGATCCACTTCCGTCCAGTAAGCGCCTGAGCGCTGGTCGAATACCGAAGCGTGGGCGTGGCACCCACGTTCGCCGCCGTGAGGCTGGGGCTTGGCCCAGGCAATCCGTTGACAGACTGCACCGCGCTTGCGGCCAACGCCCCTTGTGCAGCGGTGGCAAACGCCGCATCTGCCTGTGCCTTGGTGTAGTAGTTGGACAAATCTACCTGCGCACCAGAGTTCACCCAGGCGCTGGTGTCGCTGTCCCACGTCCAGATGGTGTCGGTGGTACCGATGATGGCCCACTGCCCGTTCTCGCCGGTGGGGTGTGCTGCCTGCAGGGCCTGCTCGGTCTTGTACCAGCCAAGTGCGCCCTGGCTGACCCGCTGCGCCTCGGAGGCCCAGTATTCGGCGTTGTTGGTATCCTCGCCTTCGCGCGTGCCTGTGCCGCCTACGGCCCAGCTTTCGGACAGGGTGGCGCTTGTATCGGCTGCCTTCGCGTTGGCCGCTGTTTGTTCTGCTTTGTAAATAGCCACCTGCTCACTTGCGGCGGCGCTGGTCGCGCTTGCCGCGGCATCCGTCTGACTGGTGCGCGCTTGGGTCGCCAGGTCTTGCATCTCCCGTAAAATCTGTTCCCAAGTGTTTCCCTGTGGAGCCGAGATAAAGGTTTCATCCTCTTTAACTTCAATCCCGGAGGAGGTGATTTTGATCACTTCTTCGTTATTGCCGTAGCCAACCAGCATCACCTGCACATGGCCAGGATTACTGGTGAACTGCCTGTCCACGTTCCACACAAGGGTGATAGTGCCTTCATCTGAGGCGGTCTGCTCTAGTGTTTGTTCGACCATTGTTTCATACGCCGCGCTGGTCATTCTCACGGTCATGCGCAGCTGGCTCAGGTCCAACGCTCCCACCATCTTGGGCCCTACGATCCGGATGCTTTCCGCCATATTTTCCCCCTGCACAAACAGGTGAAAAATCGGGTTGGTATCCAGCCTCTTCTTTTCGTCAAAGGTAATTTGCATTTGTTCACCACCTCAGTCAATTTGCCGCCATCCGAGAGATTGGCTCCACGCATAATAATGGTTTTTTTCAGGGTTCGCACTCAGCAAGATCTGCTCCGTTTCCAGGTCGTTGCTTTGCACCGAATTAGCGATTTCAGCTCTGTCAGCGACAAGTTCCGTCACGGGATTTCCAATCGGGAACAGCACCACATATTCTCCTCCTGCTTTCTGGATATACACCTTTTGTCCGGCAGAAAATTTGCATGTGGTGTTGCACTTGTAATGCTTCTCGGTCGGGGATGTATCCGCACCGATGTAAAGGCTCAGGCCATCGCCATGGACTCCGGCCACCGTGGCAAAATGAAACTCCGGCTGGGCTTTCTGCTGCTGTGCCGCCACCTGCTGCTCCGTATCCAAAATCAAATGATCATCACCCGCTTTCCAGTGTGCTGCATACGGTACGGTGCGCTCAGGTCGATGCTCCACCGCGTCTCAGCGTAGATTCCGCTGCTCTGCCCAAAACTCAGCGCCACCACATCGAACGCCTGATGCACCGGGTTTGGCCCGGTGCTGAAAGTCGTCTCTGTGGTGGCCAGCAAACTTTTGAATTTCAGATTATCCACAAACGCCTGCAGTTCTTCCTGGTTTGCGATGTTGTCCAGCGTGTCATAGTCCACGACCCTGCGCAGCTGATTCACGGTGGACAGCGCGCTGTCAGGGTCGTTGTTCACGCTTTCGGCCCGAAGCGGCGTCTGGTTTTCCGCATCCTCCACGACACGGATAAACACATTGGCTCGGTCAAACGTATCAATGACCTGTTCCGTTTCCTGATAAAGCATGCTGTAGCGCCCGGGCGAATAGCTGTGCGCAATGTTTGCCGCTGTGGCCTGCTTGTATTTGCTGCAGCGTATGGTGCCCTGCAAGTCCATCCATAAGCTGTTGTAGTTGATTTCCGCCAGAAGGTCGTTGCAAATGTCCATGCGGGATGTTCCAGGTTCCCAGTCTTCCCGGGCCGTGCGGATCGTGGCATCGCTCGGCTCGATGATGAAATCAGTGATTCCGCTTTCAATCAGCAGCGTCTGCAATGCGTCCGTGTACTTGGTACCTGCCGCGATGTAGTGGCGTTTTTCGGTTTTGGAGCTTTGCACCAGATATGTAAGGTCGTATGCAGTGTAGCTGCCGACGCGGCGGCCCGCCGGGGTGGTCTGCGGTTCGATTCCGCAAATCACATATTTCCCCAGCGGGTACGCCGTCCCGTTGATGTGCATGATGACCTGCAGGCGATCTGTCAGCGTGTTTACCTTGTCGTTGATTTCAAAATCCCCGGTCAGGGTCATTTTGATACCCGCAGTATTGTCCATGCTGACCTGTGCGGCGGTTTCACTGTCTGCAGTCAGGCGGGTGCATTCCACATTGTTCCGCAGTACCAGATATTCCACACTAATCATAGGCAATACGCTCCTGCACATCGGTTTCCTGAATCGTCAGGCTGAAATTTATCCTCTTGGTGTGCTCAGCCTCAACGCTTTCCAGTGTTCCGACCACTCGGGTGCCCCGATAGTCTTTGTACAGCACGGTTTGCCCTTCCAGGGCCTTCAGTGCTTCCCATTCGGCTTTCTTGCGCACCGTATATTCGACGGTGTGGCTTACCGTTTTCCAGCCGGTTTCGTATGCCACCGGCAGCGCACGGCCCGCATACTGCACATACTCCATTCCGGCCGACCGCTTTTCGCTGTGCACAAACGGCCCGCCTTCATGCAGTTTCAGCACCATCCAGTTGGAAAAATCTCCCCATTGGCAAATTGCTCCGTATGGCACTGACGTTATTCCCACAACGGCGTTGCTGTCCGTATAGTACCCGTCGTCTTTTACGCCGCGCACCGTATACCAGTGCTTTCCGTTTGCGGCCCAGTCTGTCCACTCCCTGGCCTCTGCCCCTGCTTTCCCAACGGGGATGCCGTCCCGGAGCAGGTAAAACGCCCGGTACTCGCCTTCCGTGGTCCATTCCACAGACACACCAAAACGTCTCTTCGCCGTGCTTGCGCTGATCGGTTCCGCCGGGACATTTTGCACACGGCCATCAATGCTGACCCAATCGCTCCACAGGCCCTGCTTGTCGATGACGCGGACCTGCGCGGTAAAGTCTCCATCCGCCAGGAACTCGGGCAAAGTGAGCTGTTTCACCAACCCAAAGACAGTGCCGCTGTCAAACAGCAGCTGCCCGGTGCTCATGACCTGGACCTGATAGCCTTGCTGATTGACACTGGCCCATTCCACAGACAGCCTCGGTTTTCCATTTGTAGTCACATAGCTGGGCGGAAGCGGCTTTTTTGCCACGATGATATAGACTGCCGCACTGTATTCGCCAGGATTCCCATCCGAGTTAAAGCAGCGCACTCTCCATGCTGCCGTGCCCGCTTCCAAAGTACCTGCGTTGACTGTGGTTTGCCGCGCGTCTCCCTGCACAGTCACAAGCTCCTGCCATTCACCGCCCCCATCATAGCTGACCTGCAGCTCTGCTTTTGTTTGCGGTGTCCCGGTGGGGCTGTCATAGTCCCATGAGAACGTCTGGCCGGTGTCACCGTCCACACGCACTCCCCTCGGGCTTACAGCTATCGCTGTGCCGGTTTCGTCCGTGTTGTTCACGGTGATCCAGTCGCTTTCCGCTGCGCCTCCGGCCGTTGTCGTGATTGCGATTTGGATCTGTCCCGTACTTTCGGTAAAGGTGCCCGCCGGGATGATTGCCGTGGTAGCTCCGCCTTCAACACGAATCGTTTTTGTCGTTTCGCCGCTTTTGCAGCGCACCTCAGCGCTCACCTGTTTGGGTGTTCCGAACATGTGGGTGCTGCTGTCATATCCAATCGACCAGGAAATACTTTTTTCAAGGTTTTTGGGAATGTACAGCCCATCCGTAAAGCCAGGCGACACGCGCACGGTAGGCGGCGAATATGTGATGACTGCCTGCGGGTCCTGCTGGCTCAGGGGCGCTTTTATCTGTGCAACTGCGGTCGTGTATCGGCCATATTCCAGACGAATTTGGATTTTGTAACCGTTTTGCAGCGCTTCAAGATATTCCCCTGCAGCCCTGTCATCATCAAACGTGACTTCATACCACACATAACCGGCCGGAATATTATTCTGATACAAACCATAGGAGCTGCCTTTTTTGGTTTGCTCTGGTTTTGTGTTGTATGTAATTTGATTTTGAACAAACGCTTGATCCAGCGGATCCGCCTCAAATTCGATGTACTGATCGTTGGTCGTATCGACAGTCAGCTGAGCGTAAAACCTTATGACGAACTTCGATACTACGGCTCCTGCGGGGATGCTGCTCGTATCAAACGAGACATAGGCTATTTTATCCGGTGGATCGTCATAGCTTTGCGAGTTGCCTGTTCTGATCTCAAGCGTGTCGAGCCCGCTCCAGTTTTTGCTTGGTTCTTTTCTCGAAACGACTGCCATCTGATTGGCATAAATGGTTATGTCCGGCATGCATCACACCTCCACATAGCCCTGGCGCATGTTCATTTTTTGCCGTTTGAGCTTTTGCATGATCTGGTTATATGTGCCAATATCATCCACTCGGAAAATATAATTGATCGTTCTGCGGTCAACGTATGTATCCCCGTTACCGGACAGCATGCTGCGGGTCTGACGGGCGTTATATACCCGTTCACCGCCGCCCAGCTCCACAAGCTCCGGGCCTTCTTCACCTACGATAGCCCAGCCCCTCTTTGCGCTGCGTGTGCCGGCGGCGTAGGCCGGCACGGTCTTCTGCATGTACTGCAGGTTTTTCTGGGCTGTGGTCGCTGCGTTCCCGGCATTGCTGAGCGCGCTGTTTATGGCAAGACCTGCGCCGGTGACCAGCGCAGCGATGGCCACGATCGCGGCAACCGCCAGGATCAGCTTGCTCATCCCAGTGCCTGCGACCAAGGCGGTCGTTCCCACCGCGGTGTTGGTTCCGGCCAGGATCGTGTTTGCCGCGCTCATCATCTGAATCACACTCGTTGCCGTTTTGAAGATGCCGATCAGCGCGCCAATCGTGCCCACCAGAATCAACACCGGTGTGGGGATGCTGCTGATCAGATTAAAAAAATCCGTCAGCACCGGCATCAGGACAGTGGCCAGCGCAATTCTGGCCGCCTGAAAGCGCTGCTCCATTTCACGGTTTGCCTGGTTCATCTGGGCGAATCCGTTTACAGCCTCATCGCTCATCACGCTGCCGGTTTCATGGGCTTTTTGGCGCAGCTCCTCCAGCTGCTGTGCGCTCATGTTCAGAATCGGGATGAGCTCTTCGCCAGTGGTCCCCAAGAGCTGGCTGGCATAAGCATTGCGCTTGGTTTCATCCGTCACCTTCTGCAGTTTTTCAACGACTTCCACAAACAGTTCGTTCTGGCTTTTCAGCTGCCCGTTGGCATCCTTTACCCTGATCCGCAGGGCATCGAACACCTCGGCGCCTTCACCGGCGCCGGCCGCCGCGTCTTTCGCCCGCTCGGCCAGGGCGGCAAAGTCGCCGCTGGCCTGCTCGGCACTGTATCCCACAGACTTGAAGATGTAATCCCATTCCTGGTATTCGGTCATGCTCATGCCCATGGTTTGGCTCTTGTTCTTGATCTCCTCGGCGCTGGTGCCCACTTCCATGGTCATCTTTACAAGCGCTGCTGTGACTCCGGCGATCGCGGCCCCCGCGGCCAGTGCCGCTTCCTTGAAGTCGTTCAGGCCGTTCTCCCCTTCCCGGGTGCTTTTCGGCAAATCGATGCCGACTTTTTTGGCGGCTTCTTCCAGCCTGTCCCGGAAGGTCCTGGTCTGTTCTGATGCCTTTTTTTGTTCGTCCTGGTAGTCTTGCAGCTCGGACTCCATTCTGAGCAGATCGCGCCGCGCGTTGTTCAGTTTCTCCTGCCACTGCATCGTGGCCTTGCTTCCTTCGCCGGTTTTTTCGGTGCTCTTTGCGAGCGCCTGCTCCAGCAATGCCACCTTGTCTTTCTGGCTGTTGATGGTATCGCTCAAAGCATCCATTTTCGCCTGCAGGGCCTTCTGCGCATCACCCGACTTTTTGCTTTGCTCTTCCACCAGCCGCATGTTGCTTTGGTTCACGCGCAGGCCCTGGTTCACTTCTGCCAGCGCCTTTTTGAACTGGGCTTCGTTGTCCAGCACAAGAGTGCCGCCGATTTTAGGCAAGCTCATCAGCAATGCTCCTTTCCCTTCGGATTCCGTGGATCTCGCAGAAAGCCTCATACTGGCTCAAAAGCTCATCCATGCTCAAAAAGCGGCTTTCCCGCCGGGAATATCCCAGCAGTCCTACCGCGATGTATCGCAGCTTCGGGAAGTTGATCAGGCGTTCTTCTGTTCCGAAATGCCGGGGCTCAACGTCGTCGATCCAGACAGTCTCTCCATCACCATCTGCTGGCTCGTTTCCATCAGGCTCCGGCTTTCCGCGTTTTTTCCGTAAAACTCAAAAAACGCCTCTTCCACAGATTTGGAAATGTTGTTTTCCCCCACAAGATCCGCATAGCACAGCTGCATTTCGATCATCTTCTGGGTCGGTGCCGTATTGTTGCGGTGGTGCTCCTCGTTGTCCAGCTCCACACCTTCCCGGATCATCAACCACACGATATAGGCGATCTCCCGCATGTTCTTGTGGGGCTCTTTCAGAGCTGTGATCATGTCGTCCAGGCCGTTCTCGTAATGGTTTTGCAGCTCCTCAACGTTCTGCAGGTCAAACAGGGCGGGGTAAACTTTGCCCCGGATCGTGATCGTTGCCATAGCGCCTCCTCAGGTGATGTTCAAAAACTTTTTCATATCCGCCAGCGCAGCTTCGAACTCGGTATACTCGTTTTTATAGGAAAAATCGCCCTTCGCATTGGTGCCCAGCGTGCCGGTCATGTTCTGCTGGCCGAACGCCTTCTGGGCGCTGCGGGTGCTCATCTCGTCGGCAATGGGCGCCATCGTGGCACGATAGTAGCCGACGACCCGGTATGCCACTTTGCGGTCCGGCTTTTTCAGCTTTGCCATCGCGGCTACGCGCAGCAGGGCGGGTGTGTCATCCGCGTTATGGACCATCCCGCCTTCCGCACCTTCCTTGGTGAACTTGTGGCCGCCCATGGCCGCCTCTTCTTCCAGGCTGATGTAGCTGCGGTCGATGCTGATCGTACCGCCGGGGTTGTCGTACTCATCCTGCTCCTTCAAATCTCCGGCCCACAGCTCCACCGCGTTGCTCTCGGCAGAGGGCGCGAATTTGATCACGCTGCGGGTCAGCTTGCCGGTGCCCAGGTTCTCGGTCACAGTCCCATCCCCGTTGTCGGTTTCAGTATAAGTGCAGTACCCGTAGTAGGGCAGCCCAACGTATGCCATAGCGTTGTCCTCCTTTATGTGATTTGGTAGTCCTCGCAAGTGTCTGTATTTGACACTTCGATATAGGTGATGTAGTACCCGGTCGTGCTGTCATATCCCGCCGGGGGTGTGCTTTCGACCAGGAATCCGGCAGCCCTTGCAGCGCGGCGCATTTTGTCTGCTTTCCCTGCCGTGCCGGCTCTGCTGTACCATGCCGCACGGTATGCTCCTGCCAGCTGTTCATCCTGGTCTCCGCTGTAAATTTCCGGCCGCTCATCCACCGTGGTGACCACAATGTACTCATCCGGCAGCGGTTTCTGATCGCATACCACCAGCCACACAGCCCCCGGAAGGACCGTTCCCATGGCCTGGGCAAGCTGTTCATTTAGTTCCATTGATGGCCATCTCCACTTCAAATTTCTGCTGCATAGCCTCAGCCACCTCAGCTTCACAGTCATTTGCAGCCGACTGCAAAAACGGTCTGGCCGGCTCGTTGGCATTTCCATACTCAATGCCGGCAGCTTTCACAGCATTGGCCACGCCCCGCGGCTGTGAAGGCGTGGGGTCACGGTGTTTGTCGTATCCCACAAAGTTGATTTTCTGGACGTAGGCGCCGGTCTTTGCCTTTTTCGGCTTCGACGCCTTCACACTGTTGATCAGCTGATAGGTCTGATTGTGTGGACGCAGCCTTTTCTTTATGGCATCCACTGCAATGGGCGCTGCTGACTCCAGCATCTTGGGCGCCACATCGTCGATTTTTTCGAGCCTTTCAAACTGTTTCCAAAACTCCTGCGAAAAGTTCGCTTCGAACTTCATGCCACCGGCCCCCGATTCGCTTTATCCCGCTTGGCATTGGTGCAGCTGAGCTCCACGGTGCTGGGCTTTGTCTCATAGCTGCGCTCCACATCGAACAACTGCCCATGGTATTCCAGCAGCATTTCGCCTTCATAGTCCTCGGTATGCACCTCAAACACAGCGGTGATTTTTTTGCCGTTGGCATCGGCCTTGTAATACTCGCTCATGCCGACGCTCTTTTTGTTTGCCCATACCGCTCTCCCCCTGGTGCTCTCTCCCGCCGGGTGTCCGGCATCGGTTGGCGCCTGTGTGCTTTTTAAGAGATAAATCTCATCCGAAAACTGCACTCTTCATCACCCCCGCCTGCGGATGTTGTCGACTTGAACAAGGTAGTCCCGGCGTTCTGATTCTGCCCCGGGTGCTTCCAGGCCGAACTTCCAGCGGACAAAGCTGCGTATCGCGCCCTTTACCATCGGGTCTTCCTCGTTTTCTGCCTTTTGTTCAGGAACGCCCGCGCCGATCATGTCGGCGCGGGCTTCCAGAATCAGATCGGTGATCTCTCCGGCAACTGCATCGGTCTTGCTGCGGCGCACTGCCCGGATCATGGAATCAAGGTAATTGTCGCTGATCATTGCCTGCACCGCCCTTTCGGTCATTCGCCCTGCTTGATCAGCTGCATGCCATGCCAGACGGCCAGATCGGCGCCGGCGGTGGCCAGGCCGCGGATACCCATCACGTTGCGCTTGAAAAAGTCGCCGCCCTGGTCGGTGCTGACCTCATAGTCGCCCCACATCGGCATTTTCACGGTGCGCGCGTTGCCGTAGATCTGCTCACCGGTGGTCAGTTTGGTCAGAGAGAACTTGGCAGCAAGGCCGCCATCCTTGATGGTGCCATTGTTGGTATCAGAGAACGTGATTTCATACACAGGCTTTTTGTCGCTGCCGCGCACTTTGCCGAGGGTGTCCAGATCGGCCTTGTTGATGTAGAGCTTGGTCTCACCGCCGATGACGTTTTCATCATCGCCGTACCCCAAGACAATGGTGCGCAGGTAGTTCTCATCCAGCGCAATGGTGCTTCGGGTCTCGGTCAGGCCCGAGGCTTTGATAGCGGCCACGATCTTGTCGCGGGCAACCCGCCGCAGCGCCAGGTATGCGCTGTTCTGGACATTGGCCGTGTAGGCGACGTCGCTCATCTTTGCCACCTGGTTGCTGACCTCATCCAGGACGCCCCAGATCTTGGGGGAAATGGTGACCTTGTCGTAAGTGGCTCCGGTGCCGGCGATCTCGCTGCCTTCGGTCACATCGGCAGCCTCGGCATCCGTCTTTTTGTACGGGAAATCCCAGGCGCCGGTGCCGGTTGCGTCGATCACCTCAACGTCGTCCACGATGCTGCTCACCACCTTGGGCAGTTCGCCAATGGTCTGGTAAACGGCGGTGGGCGTAGCGATCTTGCCGCTGCTCACGAGCAGGCTGCGCTGTTCGGCGAACATGGGGATCGCCATCTTGTTCTCGGCGCGGAACTGCTTGGCCCGCTGCTCGATCATGTTTTCCGCCGGCTTGCCACCGGCAGGCGCACCGGGCGCGGGTTCCGGGTCTACGGTCAAAGCCTCGCTCAGGTGCCAGCGGCTGCGCACTTCCTTCTCTTCCTTGCTCAGGTCCGCACTTTCGGTCTCGATCTGGGCCATCCGCTCAGCAGTGGTCTCGGGATTGTTCACCTCATCCAGCAGCACCTTCTTGCGCTGCTCGATCTGGGCCAGACGGTCTTTCCAATTGCATGCCATTTTCATTTCTCCTTTGCTTTTGTTATAAATTGAGCAGTGCCCGGCACTTTGCCCGGCACCGTTCCAGCTGATTTTTTGCCTGCGCGGCTTCTGCGGCCTGCGTCTTGTTGCGGGCCTCGATCACGGTGTCCTCATTTGCGGGCAGCGCGACCGCCGCCACATCGTACACCCTGCGGATCTTGGTGATCACCCATGTATGGTTCGCCTGATCGTAATACTCTCCGCCGGGCGCCACCTCGAAGGTCCAGCTCATTCGGGTCAGCAGCTTTGCCTGGATGTCGCCATGGATCTGCTGGGCAAAGTCGCTCTTACTAAGGTCTGCCGCAATCAGCAGGCCGGCCGGGTCATTCGGGAACAGCAGCAGCGTGCCATTCGTGGTGCGCGCCACCACCCGGCTGTCATGGTCATACAGCATGACCACATCGGCCATCTCGGCGCCCTGCAGCGCTCCGGCCTGGATCATTTCGTAGTGCGCCACACCGTATTCATCGGTGTACAGCTCATACGGTTGGTTGTATGTGGTGGCGTAGCCCTCCACATAGTAGTCGCTGTTCAGCCTTTTTTCGCCGCTGTCCATCACAAAGCTGCTCAGGGCGCGACGTTCAACTCTTTTCACTTTCATTCCTCCTTCTTATTCTGGGTGCCTGACCTCATGTCTGGTAGTTTTCCTGATTCTTGTTGCTCACATAGTTCAGAGAGATCTGCCGCTTATCACCGCCTTCCACCGGCGGATACCCCATCAGTTCGCGGCGCTCGTTGGTGGTGAGGTCGCCGGTTTCCCGCGTGTAATTCAGTATGTTCATGCGGGTGGCCCAGCTGGCGGCCGTGGCCGCCGGGCTGGAGACAATGATGCGGTTGCCCATCTCATATTCGCGCTTTGTGAACAGCGCCGCCGTGAACGCCTGGGCCATAGCCATCCACCTGGGCTCAATGCGGCCTTCGTAGTAATTTTGCATGGTCTGCTCGTTGGCTGTCCCGTTCACCACCTCTTTGGGGGTTCGGAAATAGTCGTACAGGTTGCCTTGCACGTCTTTCATCTGGGCGCTGGAAGCCGCCCAGGTGTTGACCGCAACCGCGGTAAAATCCTCGGTGGAATCCAATTGAAAAATGCCGCCATTTTCGGCGGCTTCTTTGATACGGTCATTCAGGGTTTTGTTGTTGTCCTTTGTGCTTTGCGGTGCCAGCATGGCGTTTTTGAGCTTCACATAACCGTGCAGCCTGTTGGCTCCCTGGATCGCGTCCATCAGGCCGCGATCACTGGCTTCGGCCATTGTGATTGCATCATAAATCGGCCGGTTATTGCCGCCGGAAATGCCCTCGCCCCGGTAGTGCTGCCGCAGAATGATCACATCTTCAAGGCGCACCAACCTGGGCATTCCGTCGATCGTGGTGACCTCCATCGCCCATGCGTCTTCGCCCACGATTTTTTTGAGCCGGTATTGATTGTAGTAGACCGGCCAGATCGCCTTGGGTTTTGTCCCTTCGCCCCAGTCTACCCAGGCCAGAGCGGTGTTCTTTTCGTCCAGCTGCCAGCTCATCGCATAAAGGAAATCATACCCGCTCATCATCGGATTTGGTTTTTCGAACAGCCTTGTATAGGCGCTTGTGCGGTTGATCTGCTTGATTCTGTCGTTCTCATCCATGACCACATGCAGCACCTTCCCTTTCGCGGTGTGCGTGGCTGTGCAGTCCATAATGGCTGCGCAGGTTTTCTGGTCTCCGACCGCCGCGGTCCATGGTTTGCTGTCGGAACCCATCCCGATCACCGCCGCCACCGGCCGCTTGAAACTACTGATAAACGTGCTGAAAAATCCCACTGTATCACCTCAAATATGGCAAAAATTCATCTGTATGGTTTTGCAGCCCTACCCAGGCATTCAACAGGCTCACCATGCCGTCAATGCGCCTGTTACTGGCGCATTTTACCGGCTGGATGCTCTCGATGCCGTCGCGGTTAGTGCTTTTCTTGGCGGTGTTTGACAGGCACCAGCGCAGCATCGGGTTGTTCTGATAGATTATGCGGTGCTCCTGCAACGCACCGCCCAGCAGCTTCATGGGGTACGTCCATGTGATCGGCCCCTGCCGGATCTTCTCCATCACAAAACCCGTCTCCTCCATCTGTGGCGCCCAGTATCCTGAAAGGGCCGCATCATAGCAGATCCACAGGGGGCGGATGTCATGCTTTTGAACCATCTCCACAAACCATGCGGTCACGTCGTTGTAGTCCACCGTTTTGCCCCTGCAGACGTGCAGCCACCCCAGCTCTGCCCATCTCTGGTATGGCGCTTCTCGGTCGTTTGTCTCCCGCAGCTGTTCCAGTCGTCCTTCCGGCAGAAAATACTTCTGGAGCACATAGTAATTCGGGTCGTTTGGCTTCATAATCAGCAGGGTGGCGCATGTCAGGTCAGTTGTGGCCGAGAGGTCACAGCCGCCTATTGCGTAGCTGTGCTCCAGACAGGCCATGTCCGCCACTGTTTCGTTTTTGATGTCCTCAAACCGCAGCCAGCTCTCGGCGCTGTTCTCCGGGATGTTGAAGTCCTTCGTGAGCACTGTTGGCAGGAAAGACGGATCGCGCTTGGCCTGGGCCACATGCTCCCGCAGTGTCTTCATGCTTTTGATGGTGCCCATCCCTGGGTTTGCCTTTTCCCAGCATTTTTCGTCTGTCCACTCTTCCCGGCTGTCCAGTTCGTAGATCAGCGGCAGCACGGTGTAGTCCTGGAACCCATCCTGCCACAGCGCCACGGCGCTGTACATCTGGTATTTGGAGTCGAAAAAGCCTTCCCGGACAGAACCGTTTGTGGATATGATCCAGTAGAGCGGCTGCTCCCGGAAACTCTGGGACTGCTTCATAACATCGTACAGTTTGCTGTTCCGCTGCTCGTGCGGTTCGTCCTGGCAGACAAAATGAGCATTTTTGCCGTCCAGCGTGTCGGTTTTGGCCGCCAGCGCCTGGATGAAGCCGAAGTTGCGCGGGCAGTATATATCGCTGCGCCGTTTATTGGTGATTTTCTGCAGTGCCGGAGACTGAGCCCACATATTGACACATTCATTGAACACGGTGTCGGCCTGGTCTTTGGAGTTGGCCACACAATAGATCTCAGGGCCCGCCTCTCCGTCAGCCTCCAGCATGGTGTGCATCACAGCGGATGTTTCAGTGGATTTTCCATTTTTTCGGCCGCGGATGTCGAACACTTCCCGGAATCTCCGCAGGCCGGTATCCTTTTCCACCCAGCCGAACACCAGCTGCATCTTGGCCAGCTGAAAAAGCTGGAATTTGATGAGTTGTCCGCCCGCTTTTCCCTTGGACTGGCGGCAGAATTTCTCCATGTAGTCGATGTAATACTGCCCCAGTTCCGGTGAGAATTTGTATGGAAAGTTCGGCGGTGGATTGTCCATCCAGCCGCATTCCCGCTCATATACCGCCAGCACTTTCCGGCTCACCTGGATCTCTCCTGCACGAATCTTTTCCAGGTAAATCTTGGGCCAGTTTTTGCAGCTTGCGCCCATAGGCTCACACCTTTGGCCGGCGCTTCATAAATTCCGTCACTTCATCTTTAGCGGTTTTGGCTTCTTCTTCCGGCAACAGATCCACGATTTGCTTGATTGCGGTGGTATAGGTTTTCGTGTATCGGTCCAGCAGGTCAGCGGCCACTGTTTTCTTCGTGCCCTTCTGACTCTCTCCGTTTTGGTATTCCTCCACATATCCGTCCCGGATCACAATATTGTCCAGCTCTTCGATGGCCACGGCCAGGAACGCTGCCTGTTCAGAAATCGCCCGTCCTGCTTTTTTCTTCTTCCCGGGGATTTTGGTAAGGAGCTGCGCAAATTCCTTTTTCTTTTCAGCCAGTTTTTCAGCCCTCTGTTCCGGGGTGTAGATATGCTCAAAATCCACCAAAATCACCGTCCTTTCCTCAGATATTCCCAGCTTTTACGAAGTCTACCTTTTGTACCACTATCCGCGCGCAATATAATCGCGCGCGTGACCCACCCCCTCCCGTATATTTCCCGGTCGGTTTTTCCGAGGGGAGGCGTGCGGTCTTCCGCCCCGGGTCAAAAAATCAGCCCCCCCGGGGGGATAGGTTGCCGTCCGCATCGAAAACAAAACCGGGATCGCAGTCTGGCCGCCGCATATTCTTTTGCCGCTTGGTAACCAGCTTGTGGCAGTCTCCGCACAGCGCATGCAACAGCTTCGGGTTCAGCGTGACCGCCGGGTCGTGAATGTTCTCCGGTGTCAGTTCTATCTCATGGTGGACTTCTTCGGCGTGTCCTCCGCACATCTCGCAGGTGAACGCATGGTCTACCAGAAACTGCAGTCTGGTCAGTTTCCACACATCGCTGTTGTAAAATGACTTTGCCCACTGTTTCGCCATTTCTTCCTCCTGCGCGTCTGATTTTGCAAGCATAGCGCGTGGACATCCGCGCAAACTCGCAAAAGAAAATCCCGCGCCGGGAGGCGTGGGCCAGTAAAATTTTTCAAATTTTTTCCTTCTTCCCTATTGACAAATGCGCATTAAATGCGTATAATATAATCAAGAGGTGAGGACATGAAGCAAAAAGACTTGATAAAGCTCCTCGAAAAGAATGGATGGTGGAAGGAACGCGAAGGCGGAAACCACATCATCTACACCAACGGAAAGGAGAGTGAGACGATACCGAGGCACAGAGAGCTGAACGAACTGCTGGCAAAAGCAATCATCAAACGGCGGGGGCTGAAATAAGCCCCCAGCCTTCTGAAATATAGAAAGGGGTCATCCACATGAAAGCTGTTTATCCCATCGTCCTCACCCCTGCAGAGCACGGTTATGTTGTATTCGTCCCCGACCTCAACATCAACACTGAGGGCGACACCATCCCGGATGCCATTGCCATGGCCCGCGATGCCATTGGCCTGTGGGGTCTTGCCGAAGAGGATGCCGGGCGGCAAATCCCTGCCGGCTCAGCAAATCTTCCCACCTGTGAGCCGAACGAGGTGGCCACGCTGGTGGACATTGACTTCGCCGCCTACCGGCGAGCGAACGATATGCGCGCCGTCCGAAAGAACTGCACCATCCCGAGCTGGCTGAACGAGGCCGCCGAAGCGGCACACCTCAACTTCTCCAGCGCTTTGGCGGCTGGTCTGAAACAACAACTGAACATCGAGTGATTTCAGGTCTATTGACAAAGGCCGGGGAGCAATCCCCGGCCTTTCCTTTTTCCCGCCCCGGCAGCGCTATGAAGGGGTTGGTCACTGATGTGTTGAGCTTCTCTGGGCGCCGGGGCGGTCTATGGAGGATCGAGCCGCCCCTGGCCTCCTGCGGCCCAAGGCGACATAAAAAGGCACCAGCTCCCCGGCGGGTGCTGGTGCCTTGCAACTTTGCTTTTTATCAGTATACCACAGATTTTTCGAAAAAACTTCCAGTCTTTTTACACTCTTTCAGGCTTCGGAAATTCCGTATCTGGCCAGCGTGAAGTCTCTCACCGCTTGGTCTTTCATCTGGTACACTCTGCTCTGTTCCACATGATACTTTTCAGCCAGAGCTTGCACATGGCCCTGCACCCGGTTGATAAAAAATGCCTCCAGGATTTCCCTCTGCTGCTCATCCAGCGCCGCCAGTCCCCGCTCCACGGCGTCCACCCGGCGCTTTGTAAGGCGGTAGACCTCTTTCTTCCGCTCCAGCTCGTCTATGGCAGCAATCCAGCGTTCCTCCGCTGTGCTTGAGCCACCCTGTACCGGCACTGCGTCGGCCGCCGGTGAGCTTGTTCCATAAGTACGGGCGCGCAACTCACGAAGTTCATCTGCAAGGCTCTCCAGTGCTGCCTTGCGCTTTTCATGGCAACGCAGGTCATTGATTGCTTCTTTCTGCCAGTTCATGGGTATCATCCTCCTCTCTTCTGGATATGCAGCCTTTCGGTTTCAGATCTATTCTTTCACCGGCTCGATTTTCCATGTATAAGCGCCCTGCTTCTTCATACACAGTGATTTCTCCGGCGCGGACGGCGCTTTTGATTTCGACGATGTCAACCATCTCAAACGTACCTCCCGTATCGTGCGAGCTGTTCCTCCCATCCCATAAACTCCTCTTTTACCACTTTCCCGCACTTTCGGCATACGTGGTAAACAGTATCTCCTTGCAGATGGTGATATTCTTCTCTCTTCACTCGCACTTCGATTTCATGCCTGCACACCATTTGCTTCAGTATTGTTTTCAAGCTCATTCCTTCTCTTCCCCCTTCTTTTCTGATCAGCTTTTTGTCGTGCCACTACGCCAATCCTACTGAGTCCCCTCGCTTTGGCTGTATTGCTCAGCCTGCGCTTGCTACAGTTCGGACACAAAAAAGCCTTCGGGCCATCCACAAACACCTTTCCGCAGTCTTCACAGATTTCTTTGGCCATTTGCTTTACTCGCTTTCTTGGCGGTATTTTCATCCCAGAAAATACGGCTTCCAACTTCGCTCAATTCAAAATCTCCAGAGTCAAATGTATTATAAATTACGTTCATTTTTCCGCTTGAATCGGGCCCGATTTCAGCGCTGCAAACATTATCTTCTATGATTTCTCCGTCATCCTCAACAATGAAACATGCGCTCACATTGACTCCCGGCTTAAGATCCGGCTTGACCCCCAGGATTACACACCTTCCCGACTTGTCTGCGTCCACCAGTTCCCGCAGCCGATCAATGTCGTATGTGTCTCCAAGTATGTCCTCAATTGTGGCATGGCGCTCCAAAGCGTCCTTTGTAGTTCCATTAGTTTTACCCGCCGTTAGTTTCTTTCTATAAGTTGGCGGTTCTGGAAGCGGCATCCAATAAAGCACTGCCTGATTCGGCCTAAGCAATCCGCTGTATTGCCAGTGAGGCGTTGGATCATGAGCAAAGTAGCTCATAATGGAAATGAACCCATGCTGACTGTTCTCATATCCCGTATAAGCCAGGACTGATCTTTCATCCGTCGGGAGTCTTTCAGCGCATGACACCCAAGCAATACGCTGTGCGTGTTTCTCGATTTCTTGCCCTCTTTTGCGTTCATTGTCAATCGCATTCCGCAAAGGGCACCACAGCGGCTTACCATAGCGCCAGTTACTGTTTGGAGATTTTTCCATCGGGCACTCTTTAAACGCAAGTACGCAGGTTCTTTCTACGTCAAAGTCAATGTGTCTCGCAAACGTGCACCCCCCACACGATTTTGGCATTTTCCGAAGTTTTGTTTTTGCGAAAATCATCAGCCTTCTCCTTCTCTCATATCCGCCCCGCAGGCGGGGCAGAACTTATAAAGCGTGACCTGCTTGTACCCGGCTCTCCTCCCGCACTGTGAGCACATATACTGCGTTCCACAGTTTAAGCGTCGAAGAGATACAGTAAGCTCCACTTGGCGGGTGCGAATCCACTTCCCCAGCACCACCGGGCGTACATCGGCGGCGGGAGCTACCCAAAGCGGACATTTTGCCTTGTCGCAATGCTCTCGATCACATCTGCAGATGTTTTTGCAGTAATTTTCTCGATCAATATATTCAGCCACTTTCTTATTCCCCCTTTCCAATCAGCAGCTGGCGGCTCTGGTATAGTTCGTACACGGTGTGCCCTTGGTCGTCTACCATATAGGGCAGCATAATCTGGTCGATTGCGACCATTTCGGTCTCCAGAATGGCCATTTGTGCCATCACCCAGTCCCGCAGGATCCGCCAAGCGACCCTCTCGGCCTTGGCATCGTCAGTTTTGACCTGCTGGCGGTGAAGCACAGCTTTGACCCGATCCGCGCTGCTGGGCAACCGGAATGCACGAAGGCCCGCCGTGGTGTCAATCACAAAAGCGATTGAAACAGGCTTGCCTGCATCATAGTCCTGCTGTATGCGCGTTGCGCCGTGGGCAGCCAGCGCGCCCACGATCTCGGCCACGCTTTGCGCCGCTGGCACCGTTGTCGTGTAGTTTTTGATTGGCATTTTATATCACCTCCAGCATAAAGCGCAGCGCTGCTGCGGCCGCGCCGGCGAACATAAATATCAACCCCGCGCCGGCCAGCACCATGCAGGTGTAGACCACCGCCTTTGCCATCGCCTCGATGAGCTTGTCATTCATCTCATTCGCCCTCCCCTTCCAGGCTTTCCCGCAGTGCCTCCAGCGCCCGCTTTAAGGCTCCCATGAACTTCTCGGCCTGTTCCACCTTGCCCTGTGCCCGCATAGCTTCCGCCAACTCCACCATGGCTGTGGCCTTGGCCTGCAGGTCATCGAAAAGAATGGCGAAACTGGCGCTGTCCTTGTCGGCGGCCAGCTGCAGCTGCTTTGCCGTTTCCTCTGCCCGCTGCATGGCCTCGGCCTCCCGGCGGCGGGCCTCCTCCAGCGCCGCCCGGTCCGCCGCCTCCTGCTGGGCACGGGCCTGGCTGGCTGCCTTCTCCCGCTCCTCCGCGATCTGCTGCACCGCGGTCTTCCGTGCCTGCTCCTGGGCCTTCTCAGTGGCCTCCCGGATTTTCTTTTTCGCCTCCGCTTCGGCTTCCCGCCGGGCGGCTGCCACTGCTTCCTCCTGCTCCCGCTTGGCCTTGGCCAGTGCCTCCTCATGGCGCCGCTGCTCTTCCTCCCGGGCCTGCGCAGCAGCCTCGGCGCGGATCGCGTCCAGATCCACCTCTTCGGCATGTGCCTCGGCGGCGGGCGCCGCGGCTCCGCTCTCCAGCATGGAGAGCTGCTCTGCCAGGCCGTTCTTCTCCTCGATGAGCTTCTGCAACTCGGTCACGGTGATGTCTGCCAGCCCCTCGCCGGCGACCTCTTCACGGTCCGCCGGGCTGAGCTTGCAGAGCAGGGCCAACTTGGTGATGCCGCTGGCAGCGTTCTCCTCGATGAGGCGTGCAGGCAGCGTTTCCACCACCTGGATGTAGCTGTACGCCTGGCGCTGCTTGATGCCCACCGCCGCCTCAGTGTATTCGCCAAAACTGGCGAACCCCAAGTCCTTGAAGCGCCCGCTGTCCCGCATGCGTTTCAACTTGCGACCAAGATCAAGGAGGCTGTTCACCGCCCCCTTGGCTGCCTCCACAATTTCAAAGTGCATGGCTGCCGCTTCCTGCTGAGCCGGCGTCGCACCGGCGATGATGGTCAACTGTTCCATGGTTTTCTCCTTTCCTTATGCTGCCGAAACTCTAATCCGATTTTTCGCTTTTTGCGCCGACTTTTTGTTGATCCAGGGCATGACCACCGTTTCCAGCCATGCTTTTTCAAATGCCTTCACTTCTTCGGTGCGTTCGCAGTTCTTTTTCCCTCTATTCTGTATTACCCTGCCCGTCTTCGTGTCCAACTGCAAGGTGAAATAGGGCTTGTCTGGATAGTCTGCCAGCCGTATAAAGAAAATACTTTTTCCGTCACAATGCTCTCTTCCGTATCCTCCAACACAGTGATCCAGCGCCTTTCCTTCTTCAATCAGCTCTATTTCTGATGCCGCCGCTCGTATGACCAATCCATAAGCCTCCCACGACAACGGTTGCAGGCGCTTTGCCTGCTTCGTAAACTTTTCCCTCAGCTTTTCGTCTTCTGCAAATTTTATCGCCTGCAAAACTCTGGCGTGCGCCCTGTTCAAATTCGGCGGAAACACTGACGAGTATGCCTCAAGATCTGCCGCCGGCATGCGTTTCAGATCCCTCCAATAATCTTCGCAGTCCTTTACTGCCAAGTTCATGCCATAGCTTCCCCGTGCGTCGATGTCCTTTGCACGTTTTTCAATATATCGCACAACTTCTTTCACTCCGAAAGCCTTGGCCGGCCACCTTTGCGCCAACAGTTTGCACTTGTCCATCCCGATTCTTTCCGCCGTCGGCTTTAGCTTTTGGGACAGGCCCAACCTCTTGCACACCATGTTATAACTGTGTTCATGCATTTGCGCATTGATTTGCCCCTGCTCGGCCGCCTCCAGCCGTTGCATTTCGTCCTTCTGCATTCCGAGCATTTCGTGTGGACGCACAGCCTTCCAGTTGATCCAGTCCAGCTCTCTGAGCTTTCCATCGATACCATTGCCGGATTCGTTGTACTTCCACAAGAGCCATTTTGTGATGTTTGGGCATGTCATGACCAAATTTTCTAAGTTGGGATGCTTTGTGTACAATTTCGCATAGCTCGGCAGGTTTGTGCAAAGTTCTTTTTCCTCGACAACTTCCAGCTTTGCGTTTTCCAGTACAGTTCCCTGGTAAACATCTGCATCATGCGGATATAGCAGCTTTGTGTTTCCGTCTGCAAACGAAAACTTTTCGACTCTGCGCCATTCGTCTGTGTATTCCATCGGGCTCATGCTGCTCCACCCGCTGCGTTCCATGGCGGTGTAGCGTATCCACTTTCCATCAGGGGTCACGACATAGGCATTTCTGGGCCGCACTTCCATACCTTCGCCGTATTCATCTACTTCCCATTGCGCTGCCCAACATGCGAAAATCACACACCCATCAGCTTTGCTTACTGTCCAGGGGTATACGGTACTTCTTATTGGATGTCGGCGAAGGCGAGTCAGATATGCCAACTCTACCGTTTTCCCACACTCCGGGCAATTTACGATCCTTCCGTTACGCATAAAGCCCAGTTGAGTTTCCACCATAGGATAAGAACCGTCCGGCCTTGTAATGTTCGCGTACCACTCGCCACCGCAGTTTGTACAGTAGCACTTTGCCACCCTCTCTTTTTCTCCTGTCAGAGGATTGCGCAGCCATGTCGCTTGGTACATGATTACTTCTCTACCTCGGCCTCCCCGCTCATGCAGCCATTTCTCCATATCCTCCGGCGGCTGCAGAATTATATCGATATATTCCATGTCCTTTGGCCTGCCTTCACATAAAATCCGCCAGATTGATTACCCGCCGGGCGGGGCGTTTTTCCGCCGGGGCGGCCGCCTGAGTGCAGCCAGTGATTCCAAAGAACTCCCGGATGATGCGGTCTGCCTCCGTGGGAGGGCAACATCCATGATGCTGTCCGGCATATGCCTTGATTTTTTTCTCACAGTCCGCCACCGTGTGCCCGGCGGAAAAGTCCTCCAGCACAATCTGCGCGGCCGCCGGTGTTTCCCGCAGGATGTCCTTCATTTGCTCACCCACCCAAAAGGCTGGGCTGTCACCCAGTTTTTTCTGCTGCTCTTCTATGGCCTGCAGCACTTTTTCCAATTCACTCATGGTTATTTCTCCTTTTCAATGTACTCGGTGAACACCCATCCCCGCGGGCGGGCTATAAGTTCGATGAACAGCCGCCGGCGGTAGATGTAGTCCCTCTGGGCCGTTCTCGTGAAGTGGCTTTTGACCTCTACGGCCTCCACCGTTCCGTTGACGTACTCGATCACGAAATCCGGGGTATAGTGGGCCGCCGGCAGCCGCAGTCCGCAGTATTCCGCCGGGGGCAGCAGCTCAAAGCGCCGGTGGCGCTCCACCTTGGCCACCTGCCCGGCCAACTCTTTCGGCCAGATGAATGTCCGATAGTATTCCTCTTCCAGCCGGCTGCCCTGCCCGCCTGGGGGTGTTTTCTCCGCCGCCGCCCGCTGCCGCCGGCGCTCTGCGTTGGCCAGGCGCTCCCGCCGGGCCAGTTCCTTTAACACCTGCTCCCGGGCCGCCGGGCCGAGGCGTTCAATGTCCACGCCCATCTTTTCCCCTTTCCGGCCGTCGCCGCAACTTCAAGCTTATGCTCCATCCCCAGAAGTCGTTGAATCTCGCTTCTGCCTCGTTCAACTCCCATCCTGGGTATTTGCGCGCCCAGAACTCCGGGCTGTGGAGATCCGGGCCTGTGGCGATGCGTTGGATGGCCCGCCGGGTGTATCGGCTGTCGTTGGGCCGTGGCCGGATGGGGTCCCGGATTCCCCTTGTGCGTCGCCAGCGGTGCTTGCGGTTCGGGGATTTCATCAGGTATGTGGCCAGGGCTTCCAGACTTGCCTTGTCCAGTTTGAGCCGGTCACAGTTGGCAAAGCCCAGGCTTTCGCCCTTCTTGTGCCAACATCTCTCCACGTCGTCCCGGCCCAGATTGCACCGAAGCAGGACGTGGTGGTGGTAGCGCACCGCCTTTTTCCCCTGGGCGGGATCTTCATCCTGGTGCTCTGTCACGATGATGGCCTCCGGCGGTTCGAACCCCTGCTTTTTGCACTCTGCCCGAAGGTGCCGCAGAAAGTTTGAAACATCCCGCTCGGCCTGCTGGTCGTTCTCCGGCAGCGTCTCATCGGAGTAGGTGAGCGTGGTGTGCATGTCATCCTGGGTGAAGTTCGTGTTTACCAGCCGCACAAAGAACTTTCTGGCCGCGGCGGCGTTGTGCTTCTCCCAGGTCTCCGGGTTCTTCCCTCGGAAGGGTGGCCCCTCGCTCATCTCCCTGTCCCGCCGGCGACCCGCCGGGTCGGCACTGCATGTGTATATTTCCACCTCTTGGTACATGGCGGTTTGTCTGCTCCGGCCGCAGACAAAGCGCCTCTCTCTCTGGATCGCTCTCACGTCATCCTCCTTGGGTATGCGGTATCCCCGGCGGCCTCCTCCCTCTCCTTCCAGCTTTCTGCAAAGGTCAGTCCCCTGTGGGTTTGTTTTTTGGGGGGAGAGTGTCGGGTTTTTATTACCTCATACGAGCCCGTCCGCCACCGCATCGGTGGCGCGCAAAATTGACAAAGCGACCCGTTTTTGCTATGATTTGAATGTGATATGTAAACGGGTGCTTCATCCGTGCGCGGCCACTGCAATGGCCGCGCTTTTCTTTTTGCAGTTGAGTGCAAAACGGGCGTCAGGGCTTTTCCCCGACGCCCCGCTCGATGATGTAGGTGGCGGCCATGTCCGCGTTGTGGAGGATCGCTACCAGCGGGAACCGCTGGAACGCCTCGCTCATCTCCCGCACGGCATCACGGTCCCGGTAAGGGCCCATGTGCCAGCGGATGGCCGCCGCTTCTTCGTCGCTGAGCCGCAGGCCGTGCCGTTGGGCAAGAAAGAGGCTTTTCTCGCCATGGCCCAGCGGCAGGGCTTCATCATATTCATAGGCGGGTACGGTTTTCCAGTTCCCATCTTCTCCTCGCACCCGCCGGGTGGTGGGCTTGTACACCCCAACCTTGCAGATGTCATGCACCAAACCGCACAAGGCCGCTCTGTCTGCCAGATGGTCATAATTGTAGCCGAGGCACATTCCGCTTGCCTCTTTCGCCACGGTGATGCTGTGCATCACCAGACCGCCGGAGGTGCTCAGATGGTACTTGGTGCTGGCCGGAGCCTCGAAAAAGTCTGTGGTCTCCAGCCAGCCCAGAAAGTCATTGGCGCCCGGGCGTCCTCCCGTCACGCTCCAAAACATCTTGATGTATTCCTCCCGGAAATGCTTCACGACGTCGTTATCCATGGTCTCCTCCTTAAATGCTGTATTGATGTTCCATCTTTTCGCTGCGGGTAACCACCACCGAACCGTCCCGCAACTTAAATTTGGCCGTGACGTTCGGCGCCACCTTGACGCTGGTGCCGCTGTACAGCTGCTCCTCGCGGATCATGGCCGCCATCTGCAGGAGGAAGTCCACCGTGACCTCCGGCAGCTCCGGGAACAGACTGCTGATGACCTGGCACTCCCTGGCCCGCTGGCGGAACAGGTATCCATCTTCGCAGGTGCAGGTCATCGTGGCCTCCGTGTCGGCGGCATCCTGGCTGCCCATGTCCTGCCCCAGGATGCGCAGCTGGCCGCAGTAGACACAATGGCCCTTGATAAACACTTCGTTATCCATTCTCTTCTCCTTTCAGCGCGCCGATTTCTATGTAGTGCCGGCGCAGTTCACGCAGGACCGCCGGGTGGAGCACATACAACTCAAACTTCACCCGCTCCAGGTCGGTAGGCGGACCGAGGATACCCGCTTTTCGGCGGTATCTGTCGTAAATGGTGCGCACTGTGGGGTGGTTGATATTGATGAAGTACCAGGGCACCACCTGTGGCGGCTTTGTCGCCGCCGCCTCATGGCAGCGTTCCGCCCACACTACCGGGGCCAGCTCATCCACCAGGCGCTTTACATCTTCCTGGCTCATAAAGCTCACTCCCCTTTCTCAGACCACATTTGCAGCACTTTGGCCGTCACCCAGCCTCCTGCGACACCAGCAAGCAGGATGAGCAACCACTCACCTCCAATGCCGCCCATATAGCCTCTCTCGGCCCACGCGGCCGGCAACGCCCACAGCGCCGTGACCATGGAGCAGACCAACCCCACCTCTACCGCCAGCAGAATGTTGACGGTGCTCTGGATGATGTGTAAAATATAAGGTGCCGGATGGGCAGCACCTTTTTGGTGCTTGGCTCTCAGCTGTTGCCGCAGCTGAGGGCCTTCTTTTTTATTCATCGTTTTTCTCCTTTCCCGGTCCGATATCAAGCCGGCACGTCTTCCATGCCGAGTGCACGCAGCAGCTCTGATTTTGGAATGCGCCACAGCTTTGGGCCGAGTTTTGTTGCCTTTATCTCTCCCTTTTTGATCCAGCGATAAACCGTGGAAAGTGATAATCCTGTTAACGAGACGAACTCTTCGGGCGTTACCACCGGCGAGATCCGCCGGTGGTCCAGCGTGTTCTTTGTGGGCGATGTCATTGTGGTTTCTCCTTTCTCCCCGGCCCGCCGGGGGTGTTCATTTGGATTTCAGGTCGGGAGATTCAGAATCCGCGCTCTCACACGCTTTGCTTCCTCGGCCTCGCGCTGCATGAATTGTGCGGCGGCACTTCTTTCGTCGGCTGCTGCAATGTCTGCTGCTTCTTTCATGTGCAGAGCGTAGTAATCCAGCGCCCTGGCAATGACAAAATCGTCTTTGTCCATTGTTGTTCCTTTCTGCCCCGGCCCGCCGGGGGTTTTCTGGTTCCTTCCCGCCGTGCTATAATGGCGGCGAAATGAGGTGACCAACTATAGGAAGTCAAGTCATTTGCGAAGAAATTTTTAGTGACGAA
>ERZ506950.507-NODE-507-length-25307-cov-6.131792_pt1 | contig 25307 bp, 27 predicted proteins | sample MGYA00512897_ERZ506950 | MGnify/ENA metagenome assembly ERZ506950
GCGGCCCCGGTCAAACGACCGGGGCCGCGCCTTTTTCCACCGGCGGAAAAATTGCAGCACATGATACAATAATTTTGCGCAAAACGATGCGCCCGGCTATCAGGCGCCGGGCGGACAAGGGGCTATACTGATGGATAGGTAGAATTTTACCAAAGGAGGCCTTTGTGCATGAACCCTTACTATCCCACCCTGTTCAGCCCCTGCAAGATCGGCAACGTGACCATTAAGAACCGCATCTGCAAAGCGCCCCAGACCACCGGCCTGAGCCACATGGACGGCTCGGTATCCTCCCGGCTGGTGCGCTGCTACGAGGACCTGGCCCGCGGCGAGGTGGGCATGGTAATCGTGGAGTACGCCTACGTGGACCGGGATTGCAGCAAGTCCGCGTCCAACCAGCTGGGCATCTGCGACGACGAATACATCGTGGGGCTTGGCTGGCTGGCGGACACCCTGAAAAACCTGGACTGCGTGCCCTGTATCCAGATCGAGCACTGCGGCCGGCAGCGCTTTTTGGGCCCGCCGATGAAGTCCGCCTCCCCCAACCCCTGGCCGCTGATGTACCAGCGGTACGGGCGGGCAGCCATCCCCGCCGAGCTGACGCTGGACGAGATCGACCAGCTGGTGGAGGATTTCGGCAAGGCGGCCCTGCGTGCCAAGACCGCCGGCTTTGAGGTGGTGGAGATCCACGGCGCCCACGGCTATCTCATCACCAACTTCCTCTCCCCCTTTACCAACCAGCGGCGGGATTGGTACGGCGGCAGCCGGGAGAACCGCTTCCGCTTTTTGGAGCAGGTGTTCACGCGCTGCAAGGAGTATGTGGGGGAAGACTTTCCCATCATCGTGCGGCTCAGCGGCACCGACTACGAGCCGGACGGCATGACCATCGAGGACACCATCTACTACGCCCGGCGGCTGGAGGCCCTGGGCTGCGCAGCCATCGACGTGAGCGGCGGCGACCACCACCAGATGGTGCACCAGGTCACGCCGATGCAGCTGTCCCGCGGGCACAATGTCTGGGCGGCCAAAGCCATCAAGCAGGCGGTGAGCATCCCGGTGTTCGCCACCGGCTCCATCACCCAGCCGGACTACGCCGAGGAGATCCTGTCCAGCGGCATTGCGGATTTCATCAGCATGGGCCGTCCCCTGCTGGCGGACCCCTACTGGGCCAAAAAGGCCATGGAGGGCCGCGCCGAGGACATCTCGCCCTGCATCCGCTGCAACGAGGGCTGCCTGGACCGGGGCAACCATCTGGGCAAATCCATCAACTGCACCATGAACCCCACCCTGGGCTTTGAGGATGCGCTGGCCATCCGCCCCGCCCAGGTCAAGCGCCGGGTGGCGGTGGTGGGCGGCGGCCCCGCCGGCCTGAAGGCGGCGGACACCGCGGCGCTGCGGGGCCACGAGGTGACCCTGTTCGAGAAGCGGGCGCTGGGCGGCTACCTCCACGAGGCCTCCTACCCGGAGTTCAAGGCGGACATCCGGGACGCACTGAAATACCTGGTGACCCAGGTGAACAAGCACGGGGTGAAGGTGGTGGAAAAGGAGGCCGGCTGCGAGGATCTGGCAGGCTTCGACGCGGTGATCGTGGCCACCGGCACCACCCCGGCGGGGCTGCCGGTGCCCGGCGCGGACGGCGCGAACGTGACCCTGGCGGTGGACGCGCTGAAGGAGGGCGGCCCGCGGCCCGACGGTGAAGTGGTGGTCATCGGCGGCGGTCTCATCGGCGTGGAAACGGCGGTGCTGTTCAGCCAGCGGCCGCAGACCCACGTGACCATTCTGGAGATGCTGCCGCAGATCATGAACGGCTGCAGCGACTGCGACCACATCGTGTACAGCGAGATGATCGGAGAAAACGGCGTGACGGTGCACACCGGCTGCCGGGTCACCGCCATCGGCCCCGAGGGCGTGACCTTTGAGGAAAAGGGCCGCGTCCAGACCGTGGCGGCGGACCATGTGTTCCTCGCCACCGGCATGAAGCCCCAGCGCGCCCTCTTTGAAGCGCTGCAGGCCGCCGGCGTGCGGGTGTTCAACGTGGGCGACAGCCTGGCGCCCGGCAAGATCTACGACGCCATCCACACCGGCTACAAGGCCGGCCTGAAGGTGTGATACTCTCTCTCAAAACATCCATACAAAATGGCCGAGGGGGCCCTGCGCGCAGGGCCCCCTCGGCCATTTTCCCTTTAGGGCAGCCGCTCGCGGCGGCGGCACATCTCTTCCAGGCGGGGCCAGTCCCGCACCGAGAAGCCCACGCCCTCGGTGGCGATGACCCCCTCGGCTTTCAGCAGCCGGCAGGCCCGGGACACGCTTGCCCGGGAACAGTTCACCGCGTTTGCCAGCTCCTGCTGGCTCATCCGCACCCGCGGCTGGGCGGCGCTCCAGTTGGCCAGCAGAAAGTTTGCCAGCCGCACAAACACGTCGTTGACGCTCTGGCTGGCGGCGTCGTAGCACAGCTGCCGCATGACCTTGCAATAGTAACGCGCCAGCGTGACGGCGAAATCGCTGTCCCGGCGGATGAATTCCTCCAGCAGGGTGTTCTGGAAAGGCAGCAGCCAGCAGTCGGTGACGCAGGCGATGGACATGGTGGAGGCGGCGTCGGGCACAAGGCAGTCCAGCCCCACGATGCTGCCCGGCCCCAGCAGGGCCACCACCCGCTCGTTGCCCTGGCAGTTGCCGGCGTACACCCGCATACGGCCCCGGTCCAGGTAATACATCCAATTTTTTGTTTCACCGCACTCGCAGGCCCGCATCCCCTTGTCCAGCTTCATGGCGGGCGGACAGTTTTGGACAAATGCCTGGCGGTAGGGCAAAAAATCCCCCTCAAAAAAATAGCGGATGCGCGCGGTGTTCTTCCGTTCCCGGCCCATGGCGTCGCCGCCTTTCTGCAAAAAGCGTGGTGTTGTGACCAGTATAACACAAACCGGGCCCGCTTGCACAGCCCGGCGGCACGCCATTTCCCTTTTCATCGCCGCCGGCAGCCGGCACGCTCCGCGTGCCTCGGGTCCTTCTGCCCCGGGCGCAAAAAAGAACGCCACGCAAGGCATAAGCCCCATAGGTACACAATGTGAACCTATGGGGCTTATGCTATGTATGGGGCAAATCATTGAAAACAGACCGGCTGACGGATGGCACCCATGATTGGGAGCCGCCCGTCAGTCGTTCTGCTTTATTTCTTACATAACAGCCGCCACTGGGCGCTCTCGTTCTGAAGCTCCACCATGCGGCGGTAGAGGCCGCCCTGCTCCATCAGCTCCGCCGGGGTGCCCTGCTGGACCACATGGCCGTCCTCCAGCACCACGATGTGGTCGGCCCCCGCCACGGTGCGCATCCGGTGGGCTATAACCAGCACTGTCTTGCCTTGAAGCAGACGGGAGAGGGCGGTCTGGACGGCACTCTCGTTCTCCACATCCAGGCTGGCGGTGGCCTCGTCCAGCAGCACCACCGGCGCGTCCTTTAGAAGTGCCCGGGCGATGGAGATCCGCTGCCGCTCCCCGCCGGAGAGGGTGGAGCCGTTCTCCCCGATCACCGTCTGGTAGCCCTGGGGCAGTTTGCGGATAAATTCGTCGCATTGGGCGGCCCTGGCGGCCTCCAGCACCTCCTCGTCAGTGGCACCCCGGCGGCCCAGACGGATGTTCTCCATCACCGTGTCCCGGAACAGCACCACATCCTGGAACACCATGGAGTAGGAGCGCAGGAGGGTCTCCGGGTCTACCGTGGACACATCCGTCCCACCTAAAAGCACCTTCCCGCCGGTGACGTCCCAGAACCGGGCAGCCAGCTTGCAGGCGGTGGACTTCCCGCCCCCGGAGGGACCAATGAGGGCGGTGACCTCCCCCTGGCGGGCGGTGAAGCTCACATCTTCCAACACCCCTGCTCCCTCCCGGTAGGCAAAGGAGACATGGTCAAAGGTGATGTCGTATCGGTCGGGGTGGAAGTTCTCTGTTCCTGTCTGCACCGGCTGTTCCAGAATAGAGCGCATCCGTTCAATTTGCAGCTTGGTGTTGAAGGTGGCGGCGATATTCTGGAGTACCACCCCCAGAGGATCATACAGCCGGGCAGCGGCGAACAGGAAGCCCAGGAAATAGAGGAAAGAGAGCTCCCCGGCCAGCAGCAGCGCCCCGCCGGTGAGCACCGTGGTGGCAAGCCCCAGGCGCAGGAATGCCTGAGCGGAGCACACAAACACGCCGGTGGCCAGCTCGGACCGGATGGAACTGCCTTCCATAGCAGATAGCTTTGCCTCCAGGTCGCCAAGATACCGCTCCTGCCGGTGGCAGGCCTTGATGTCCCGGATGGTCTCCAGCCCCTCCTGGATGCAGTCGGCCACCGCCCGCTTATTCAGGATGTTTTTCGTTCCGAAGGCGTCCTGAATCTTTTTGGAGCCCGCCGTCAGCGCCACCGCCACAGGCACCACCCACAGCACCGCCAGGGCCATGCGCCAGTCGCAGGCAAACATACACACCCCGATCACCAGCGTGGAGCCGACGGAGGCGAATAGCTGGGGCACATAGTGGGAGAACATCTGGTCCAGGCTGGAGCAGTCGGCGATCATGGTGGAGGTCAGGTCGCTGAGATCACGGTTCCCGAAAAAGGACAGTGGAAGCTTGCGCAGCGTCTCTGCCAAGCTCACCCGGCGGTTAGCACTCTCCCGGTAGGTGGCGATGTAGAGGGAGGCGTACTGGAACCAGTGAAGGACGAACAGTAGAACCAGCACCGCCAGGGCAAAGCCCACATAGGTCCAGAACCCCTCTATGGGGTCGCTGCCGCCCTCCAGACAGCCCAGCAGATGCTGGACCGTGAACAGAACCGCCCCGACGGGGAACATGAGAGCCAGATTGCACACAAAGCACCAGAATACGGCCTTCACCAGATCCTTTGCCCCCTTCTCACTGAGGGCGAAGATGTGCTGTAATTTCTTCGTCATACCGCTGCCTCCTTTCCAACCTTCCACTGGGCGCTGCGTTGATAGTCCGCCCACATGGCGGCGTAGACGCCGTTTTTCTCCAATAGTGCACAGTGGCTGCCCTGTTCCGCAATCTTTCCTTCGTTTAAGACGATGATGCTATCCGCGTTCTGCACCGTGGACAGCCGGTGGGCGATCATCAGCACTGTTTTGTTTCGGGTCAGCGTCTCAAAGGCCTTTTGGATTTGATGCTCATTCTCCGGGTCGGCAAAGGCGGTGGCCTCGTCCAGCACCACGATAGGAGCATCCTTCAAAATGGCCCGGGCCAAGGCGATGCGCTGCTGTTCCCCACCGGAGAGGTAAACGCCCCTGGCTCCCACCACCGTGTCCAGCCCATGGGGCAGTTTTTCCAGGATGTCATCGCACTGGGCGGCATGGGCGGCGGCAAGCACCTCCTCCCGGGAGGCATCCGGCCGGGCAGCCCGGATATTTTCCAGCAAACTCTCCTTGAACAGCCGGGTATCCTGAAACACAAAGGCCACCTGCCCCATGAGGGCAGCGCTGTCCAGCTTCCGCACGTCCGCGCCGCCCACGGTGACGCTGCCGCTGTCCACATCCCAGAACCGGGGGATCAGGCTGGCGGCGGTGGTCTTGCCCCCGCCGGAGGGTCCTACCAGGGCTACCACCTGACCCGGCCGGACAGAAAAACTCACATCCTTCAGCGCGGGCCGGTCCGTGCCGGGGTAGGTGAAGGTCACATGGTCAAAGGCCACGGCGGCATTGACCGGCCTCTTTTGGACTTTCGGCTCCTCCATGGGCTGCTGGCTCAGGATCTCGTCCAGACGGCCGATGGCCTCGTCGGCCTCCATCACCGCCTCGCTCATATACATGATGCGGTTGATCATCTGACCGCAGGCAGGAGCGAACAGGGCGTAGAAGATCAGGTTCACCAGCGCCGTCCGCACGTCCCCGCCGGAGGCGATGAGCAGCGCTGCCGGGATCAGCAGGGCGAAGGCCCCGTTGATAAAGGTGAGGAAGCAGGTCTGGCCCGTCCGGCAGCTCATGGCGTACTGGCTGGCCAGGTTGCTGTAATCCTGAATGGCGGCGTAGAAGGCCTTGAAGGAGTAGACCGTCTGCTGGAACATCTTTACCACCGGGATGCCCCGGACATACTCCACCGCCTCGCCGCTCATGCGCTCGATCTCCTGCTGGTAGCGGTGGAAGAAGCCGGCATTCTTGCCGCCCATCATCAGGCACATGGACAGCAAAGCCAGCACCATGGTGAGCAGGCACAGAAGGCCCATCCGCCAGTCAAAGAGGAACAGCACGATGATGGCGGCGATAGGCGTCACCGCCGTGGCGGCCAGGTCGGGGAGCTTGTGGGCCAGCAGGTCCTCGGTGAGCCCGGCGTTGTCGTCGATGAGCTTGCGCAGCCGCCCCGACTGATTCCCGGTAAAAAAGCCCAGGGGGAGCTTCAGCACATGGGTCATCGCGGCTCGCCGGATATTCCGGGCGGTGCGGAAGGCCGCGATGTGGGTGGACATGAGGGCGGCAAAGTATAGCAGGATGCTGCCAATGGCAAACCACACTGCCATCCAGCCAAAACGACCCAGATCCCCGGCCCCGTCCAGGCTGGGCCAGGCGGCCAGTATGCTTCTGGCCACCAGCCAGACACACAGATACGGTGCCAGCCCCAGCACCGCCGACAGGGCGGACAGGACACAGCCCAGGATCGTCAGGTTTTTGTGCCCGCCCGCATAGCCCAGGATGCGGGTCAGACTGCTTGGTTTCTTTTGCTTCAAAGTGATCCCTCCTTGTCAAAATAGTTAGTTATTGCTAACTTATATCCAAAAAAGATAGGGGTCAAGCCCCCATCAATTTCAGCCATCCGGCAGTGTAGAAATCGCGGAGTTGATCCACATCCCGCAAAGCCTGTTCCCGGGGCATATCGTGGATCACGATCTCGAAGATGCCGCTCATCATCCCGCTGGCGATGATGTGACACAGGGATTTGTCCAGCATAGGAATGTCCTTCCCCAGGCGGCGGAGCACTTCTATGTATTGGAGGGTGTATTCTACCTCCACCTCCACCATGTTGTGGACGAAGTGCTCGTAGCTGGTGCCCTCCGAGCGGGTGAGGAGCAGCTTCACCGGCTCCCGGTGGTCGCAGATATAGTCCACCATCCAATGGACACACTGACTGGACTCCAGCCCCATATGATCGGGCTGCTGCTCCTCGGGCAGCTCGGCAAAGGAAGTCTGCGCCTCCATGAACCTGCCCATGAGGGCGGCGGCGTGGGGCTCCACCAAGGCATTAAACAGGGCCTCCTTGCTGGAGAAGTAGCCGTAAAAGGCCCCGGTAGTCACTCCGGCGTTCTTTACGATCTGCCGCAGGGAGGCACCCTGAAATCCTTTATCGAGGAACTCCGCCAGCGCAGCTTCCTGGATCTTCTCCAGGGTGGCGGTGGTCTCTTCCATTGTGACAGCCTCCTTATAGCACTGTTATATAACAATGTTATAGTATAGCTGTCCGGCTCATTTGTCAAGAGGTGGAAGAAAATTTTCCCACGGCGCACGATGAAAATACCCCGGCGTACCACTGCACGCCGGGGTATTCGAGAATAAAATCGTCGCTTACGGTTTGCGCCGGAAAAGATACGCCGCGCCGAAGAGGCCCAAAAGAACACCGCCCAGGATCTGAAAACCCGTTACCGCGCTCTGCATGAGCAGCACAAAGCTCTGGGTATCCATTCCGCCGCCATTGGCCGACAGATACGCCCAGGCGTAATTGCCTCCCAAGGGCACCGCCAGCAGCACCAGCAACGCGCCGACCAAAGCACCGATTAGATAGAATATTTCCTTCTTCATATTCAGCCCTCCATTCAGTCGATGATTAAAATAAACTCATGCGGGGATCTTCCGAACTTTACAGATCCTTCACTACCTTTGTCTCTCGCCCGGCCACCGGCAGGGCGCTCATGCTGTGGAGGCTCACCCCCAGGGTGGACAGATTGTGGAGCATGGCGGAGGTGGCTGGAGGCAGAATGCCTGCCACACCAAGGCCGATGAGCACTCCGTTAAAGCCGATGACGAAGCGGTAATTGTTCTGGATGCGGTGCATCAGGGCCATGGCCAGCTGGCGTAGGCGTACCAGCTCCCACAGGCTGTCGGCAGCGATGGTGATGTCGGCGATCTCCCGGGCGATGGCCGCCCCGTCGCTGATGGCGATGCCCGCGTCCGCCTCGGAGAGGGCCGGGGAGTCGTTGATGCCGTCCCCTACCATGAGAACAGTGTGACCCTCCCGCCGGAGGGCGGCTACATAGTCCGCCTTGTCCGCCGGAAGCACTCCGGCCTGGAAATCGTCAACTCCCAGCTGTGCCGCGATGGCGGCTGCGGTGCGGGGGCTGTCCCCGGTGAGCATGACGGCGTTTTTCACGCCCAAGCCCCGCAGGGCGGAAAGCACGTCCTTCGCCTCCTCCCGCAGGGGATCGGAGATACAGATCACGGCCGAAAGCACTCCTTCGATTGCGAGATAGAGTTGGGAATACTCCGGGGGCAGGGCGTCGAACTTGGCCTGTTCGCCCTCCGGGATGGTCACCTTTTCGTCCTCAAAGATGAAGTGGGCGCTGCCGATGCGCACCTGCTCCCCATCCACCGAGCTGGCGATGCCGTGGGCCACCAAATATTCCACCCTGGCGTGGCGCTCCTCGTGGGTGAGCCCCCGGCGGTGGGCCTCCTCCACCACGGCGTTGGCCATGGAGTGGGGGAAGTGCTCTTCCAGGCAGGCAGCCAGGCGGAGCATCTCCGCTTCTTCCTTCCCGTTGAAAGGGACGATCCTCGCCACCCGGGGGCAAGCGTGGGTGAGAGTGCCGGTCTTGTCAAAGACGATGGTGTCCGCCTGGGCAACCGCCTCCAGGAATTTGCCTCCCTTGACTGTGATGTGCTCCCGTCCCGCCTCCCGCATGGCGGAGAGCACCGCCAGAGGCATAGCCAGCTTCAGGGCGCAGGAAAAGTCCACCATCAGCACCGACAGGGCTCGGGTCACATTCCGGGTGAGGGCCAGGCTCAGCAGGCTCCCGGCAAAGGTATAGGGCACCAGCCGATCCGCCAAACTGGATGCCTTGGCCTCAGCGGCGGACTTCATCTGCTCTGACCGCTGGATCATCTCCACAATCTGGTCGTAGCGGCCCCGGCCGGAGGCCTGTTTCACCTCCAGGACGCACTCGCCTTCCTCCACCACAGTGCCGGCGTAGACCGCGCCGCCGGGGCGCTTGGCCACAGGGACGGACTCGCCAGTGAGGGAGGCCTGATTGACGGTGATCTCTCCTTCCGCTACCACGCCGTCCAGGGGGATAACACCCCCGGCCCGGACCACCACCCAGTCGCCGGGCTGGATCTGGCCGATGGGGGTGAGTACCTCGTCGGCCTCTGTTTTCAACCACACCCGATCCACATGGAGGGACAGGCTCTCCGCCAGGTCGGCCACAGACTTCTTCCTCGTCCAGTCCTCCAACAGCTCGCCGATCTCCAGCAGGAACATCACCATACCGGCAGTGCCGAAGTCCCGGCGGCCCACAGAGATCCCGATGGACAAGGCATCCAGCAGCTCCACCTTGATTTTCCCTCGGTTCAGGCAACGAAAACCCTTATGGAGAAAGGGCGTCATATGCCAGATTACCCGGGCAACCCGCAGCGGAGCGGGCAGGAACAGGGCGGCGGCCCCCTTCATCAGCACCTTGCCCACCAGTTTCTCCTGAAATTCCCGGTTCAGTTCCCGGATACTGTGACTGGGAAGGGTAACTGACTCCTCTGCCTTGGTCCAGGTGAAGCCGCCGATAGCGAAGAGGACGGTTTCCCGCTCCCCCGCATAAGTCACAATGACGCAGCAAGTACGCTCATGGACGACCGCCTCTTTGGTCCAGGACTGGGCCTTCAGCCAGGTCTCCAGCAGGTCTGCTTGGCGGAGGGACATATTTTTCTGCCTCAGCCGCAGGCGCATCCGGCCTCGGCTCTCGTGTACGATGGTCGCTTTCATCAAAAATCTCTCCTCATGGAAAAAGGGAGCCGCTTACCGGCTCCCTTCCGCAGTTTTTTAGGCCTCCTGGCCCTCTACCTGAGCCTCGGCTTCCTTGGCGGCCCGGGCCTCGTTGATGTCCTTGGCGGCGGCAAGAATGTCGGCGGCGTTCTCTTGGGCGGAGGTAACCGTCTCCATTACACAATCCTTCATCCGCAGGCCGGCAGCGGTGATGTGGGTATAGGCCTTCTTGGCGTCCTTGCTGGTGAGCAGCTTCACGCCGGCGGAGCCAAACAGGGCGCCGCCCACGAAGCAGGCCAGTCTGACATAGTGTTTCATCATGGGGGTTTCTTCCTTTCTGCTATGTACTTATTTGCGTTTGTAGCCTGTGATCATCACCATAACCATACAGATCACGGCACCCCAGGCCCAGAAGCGATGCTGTTTCATCAAGATCTCCTCCTGTTGGAAAACAAACATATCTCTTTACGTATTGAAGCATTATAGCAGACACCCTGTGTAACTGCATTGCCAAATCAGCCGAGTAGCTGCCTATTCAGACATTTTTTCGGTATTGGCCCGGAGTCACTCCATATTGTTGGCGGAAAGCGACGGCAAATTGACTGACGCTGCTGTAACCCACCGCTTTTGCCACTCCTTCCAGATTTAATACGGACGTGTTCAGCAGTTCTGCCGCCCGCTCCATCCGCCTCTGCCGTAGCCAAGTGTGAACGGGCAGACCATACAGTTGGCGGAACGCCTCCTTAAACGTGGTGGCGGAGAGACAGGCCCGGCGGCTTAGGGCAGGGATGGTGAGAGACTCATCCAGATGCGCTTCCATGTACCGACGGGTCTCCGCCAGAGACCGAACAATATTCCGATTTGGCATCGAACCCGGGATAGTATACGTCTCCTGTTCATCCTGGGTGGAGAGCAGATAGAGCAGTTCCACCGACTTCCACACGCACCAGCGCGCCTGCTCGCTTTGGGGAAGACGGTCCAAGTTGGCAAAAGCCGCCCGGCTCCAGTTGGTGGGACCCTCCACGGCGCAGCCACCCCGGCTGGCCATCCATCGCCGCACCCGGCTTGTGTCCAAGGTCAGACCGCCCAGCAGATTGCAGATAGTTTCCAGGCTCTCTCGGGCACCCCGGGCATCTACCGCCACCAGGACGCCAGCCAGAGATGAGTCCACCCGGGCATTGGTCAGCCCAGAGAGGTCAGTGAGAATCAACACCTTTCTGGCGTCAGCGGTCAGGAAGGTTCCGTCCCGCCGGGTCAAGGTCACTGATCCCCCCAGGCAGAACAGGGTCTCAAAGTGCAAGGGGTCCAGCTGGAGGGGTAATGGGTGCGGCCCCTCCTCCAGAGAGAACAGACAGGCTCGGGCGCCGGGCATCACATGGGTCCAATCACCACGGTCCGCCAGAAATTCCGCCAGCAATATTCTGCCCCCTTTCCATCTGTCTGCATCCCGGCTCTTTACCAGCTGAACAGCCCCTTCTTTTCCCAGGGCTCCTTCCGGATCTCCCCCACCTCATAGCCGGTGGCGGAAATGGCAGCACGCAGGGCATCCTCGTCCAGGTTCGTCTCTGCAATCACCGTGGTCTCTTTTTTGCTCCGGGAGGAGGTGACCTTCTTCACTGGAAATGCTTTCCGAACCGTATCGTTTACATGGCTTTCGCACATGCCGCACATCATGCCGTCTACTTGGGCCGTGTACTTCCACATCGTCTATTCCTCCTGTCTATTCAAAAAGGTTAGATCACGCTAACTATCAGGCATGAAAAAGTGGTCGTTTTGGATGTCTCGCTTAGCCCAGTGCCACGTCCAGCGCCATCATCAGGGTGAAGCCCAGGGCGAAGGTCAGCGTTCCCACATTGGAGTGCTCCCCCTGGGACATCTCCGGGATCAGCTCCTCCACCACCACATAAAGCATGGCGCCGGCGGCGAAACTCAGCAGATAGGGCAAGGCTGGAACCACCAGCCCGGCGGCCAGGATGGTCAGCCCGGCGCCCAGGGGTTCCACCGCACCGGAGAGCACACCCCCCGCAAAGGCCCGGACCTTGCCCACCCCCTCCGCCCGCAGAGGCATGGAGATGATGGCCCCCTCGGGGAAGTTCTGGATGGCGATGCCCAGGGACAGGACCAGCGCGGCTGTCATCGTGATCTGGCCTTCTCCCGCCAGGAAACCCGCGTAGACCACCCCCACCGCCATCCCCTCTGGGATGTTGTGGAGGGTGACGGCCAGCACCATCATAGTGGAGCGCTCCAGCCGGGTGCGGGGTCCCTCTGCCTGCTGGCTCCGCTGGTGGAGGTGGGGGATCAGGTGATCCAGACCCAGCAGGAAGAGGATACCGGCCCAGAAGCCGATGACCGCTGGCAGAAAGACCCAGACGCCCGCCCCAGCGGACTGCTCCATGGCGGGGATCAGCAGGCTCCAGATGGATGCAGCCACCATAACGCCAGAGGCAAAGCCGGTGAGCCCCCGCTGCACCCGGTCCCCCAGGCCCTTCTTCAGAAAAAAGACGCAGGCGGCGCCCAGGGAGGTGCCGAGAAGCGGGACGAGCAGCCCCCAAGCTACTGCCAGTTTCATTCCAACTCCCTCCTGTTCTTTGTCTGCCGGGACAAGTTTTCTTTCTGCTAATTAAGAGCATAGTTAGTATATGCTAACTTATATGTATTGTCAAGGACCACACGAGTATTGAATCATCTTTTTCTATTCTGCCTTTATATTTTTACCACCCTATAGGAGAATTTCATTCAGGGCACAAAGCCAATTTGCCCATTTACATTGTAGATTCCATCGTATTCGTATTCTTATTGACAAAAAGAACTTTTGTTCTATACTGGACACAGGCGAAAGCCGAAACTCGCAGCTTTCCGGTGAGGTTCACACCCCTGTGAACCTCAGGCATTCATGGGCCTCGTAGGGCACCAAAACCACCCTGAACGAAGGGAACATCCATGAAGGTCTTCAGTATTTGGCGCTGTACCGGCAGCGTGGGTGTGTACCTTTCCGTAGAGAGCGGAAAGGACACGAATGGACGACTCTGTCGTTGTTCTCTACAATGGTGAGCCAGTATCGGTGCCAAAGGAGGTTGCAGAATTTCTGGATCAGGAGCGGAAACGGGAGCAGGCGCAGGACAAGCGGGACGAGAGGCATCTGAGTAGAAGTGAGTTTGAAACGGTGCTGTCCTGCCTTGGAAACACCGATCCTCCCGTGGAAGAAACTGCGATCCAGGCCCTCCAGCTTGAAACTCTGCGAAAGGCTGTCCAAAAATTGGACGCCCAGGAGCAAAACCTGATCGCCCTGCGCTATGGTCAGGAGCTGACCATGGAGGAGATCGGGAGGCTCTGCGGCATCTCGAAAATGGCGGTATCAAAGCGGCTGAGAAGGCTCCAGGAAAAGCTGAGGAGCTCTGTCACATGACAGGGCTCCCCAGCTTTTTTCTGTCTCTGGGCTTGCTATTCATAAGCTCCGCTCTCGTCCATACTGGATGGGAGCAAAATTTTTTCCAAAGATTTTCTATTTTCTGGTTTACAAACTGCTTCTGAGTGTCCTAATGGGTGAAGGACAAAGGTTCCGAATCGGAAAACCAGCTGATGGCCGCAGTTGGGATTGTCCTAAAACAAACTCAGAAAAGAAAGAAGGGCGAACATGAATCCAACCCCGTTGACCTATCTGGACGGCGAAACTCTGATAAGCACCGTCCTGCCGCCCATCCGCTTTGTCGTAGACAAACTGCTTCCCCAGGGCCTGCATATCCTAGCTGGAGCGCCGAAGGTGGGAAAATCCTGGCTGGCTCTGTGGCTCTGCCTGTGTGTTGCCAAAGGAGAGCCGGTCTGGAATTTCCCCACTCTCCGGGGCGGCGTCCTCTACCTCTGCCTGGAAGACAGCTATTCCCGCATCCAAAACCGCCTGCTGGACATCACAGACAACGCCCCAGCAAATCTGTGCTTCGCCACCATGTCCGAGAAACTGCACAGCGGGCTGGTGGAGCAGATCGAGGAATTTCTTGGCGCACACCCAGATACTGTGCTGGTGGTTATCGATACCCTCCAGCGCATCCGGGCTGTAGGAAATGAGGCAAATCCCTATGCCAGCGACTACCGGGATCTGGGTGTACTAAAGGAATTGGCAGACCGGAATCGCATCGCTATCCTGCTGATCCACCACCTGCGAAAGCGAAACGATGAAGACCCCATGAACATGATCTCCGGTACCACCGGCATCAGCGGCGCCACGGACACCAACCTGGTGCTGAAGAAAGGAAAAAGGAGCGGCAGCGCCGCCACCCTCTACTGCACCGGGCGGGACATCGAGTACCAAGAGCTGGTCCTGGAGTTCGACCAAGACGCCCATGTATGGAAGCTGGTGTCCAGCGGGGAATCCACAGAAGAACAGGACAAAATCCTGGCTTCTCTCTCTGCTTTCCTCGCGGAGCGCCGGGAATTTACCGGCACCGCCACAGAGCTGGCAGAGGCGCTGGAGCCCTATTGCAGAGAAAAAATGCGTCCCAATGTGCTGATGAAGTACCTGCTCCGCCGCCAAGAGGAGCTGTCCCGCATGGGAATCGCCCTCCAGAACAGGCGGACTCGTGACCGACGCGAGCTGGCGTTGACACGTGCCTGTGACAGCAATGACGGCAGTGACGGGAAAAACGATATGGAGCCGATGCCGGATTTGTTGTCACAGCCGTCACAGCTGTCACCGAATCCAACAGACACTTCTGACGAAGGGGGCGCGGACAAATGAACCGATTGGAGAAAGATTTGAAATTGCTCTTGGATTCCTTGGCGGACCGCTGCATAGATGAGACCATGCGCTCCGTCATGGAGGCAATGAAACAGTCCATGGACGACGAGGAAATTCCCCCAGCGGAGACAGTGAGATCCTTCATCCAACACCCGGGACAGCCCACGGAGCTGACGGCTTTCCAGCAGGCCCTTGCAATGGACAATCTGCTGGAGCAGGCGGAAGTAAATTTCCGCACGCTCTGCGATCTGCTCCGCTACCACTACTGGAAACAGGCCGGAGCGGTCAGCTCCGTGGAGGAGTTCATAGAGCTGTTCCGGTAAGACGCTGAGTGGGTGCCGATAACGGGGATTCCTCCCTTTCGGGAGGGCAAGCATCGCGTCCGGCTATACGCCGGCCACCGTTCCGGGGCGCTGCCCCGGACCCCAGCCCCTGAAGGGGAGAAAGGAGCGTCAATGCAGAGAGAAAAGAAAACCGAGATCATCACCCTGCGGGTAACACCGCAGACGAAAGACCGCATCCGGGCCAAGGCGCGGGAGCTGAACCTGACCGTCACCGACTACCTGTGTCTCTGTGGGCTGGGTAAGAGGATCGTCCGGGTGGACGGTCTGGACAAGGTGCTGTCCGAACTGAAAGCCCAGGGTCGAAACCTCAACCAGCTCACCACCCTGGCCAACATGGGCAAGATCACCATCGTGTACGGAGACAGGCTGGCGGAGGGCTACGCCCACATCAGCGAACAGCTCCGGCAGCTCCTGCGGGAGGTGACGTGAGATGGCTACTTTTACCGTCGTCAAGAACCGGGGCGGAGGCCGGGGCGCGCTGGGCGGAGTGCTGCGGTACACCCAGCAGGAGGAAAAGACGCTGTGGGAAGGACAGCGGCTGGTGACCGGCTGGAACTGCACTGCTCAGTCCGTCCTCTCCGAGATGCGGCTCACCAAGGAGCGGTTTCGAAAAACCGACGGGCGGCAGTACTACCACTTCGTCCAGTCCTTCGCGGAAACAGATGACCTGACGCCCCAGGAGTCCCACGCCATTGCTCTGGAGTTGGCCCAGCGGGAATTTCCCAGCTTTGAGGTGCTGGTGGCCACCCACATCGACACCGACCATCTGCACAGCCACCTGATCGTCAACAGCGTCAGCTTCCAGGACGGCAGGAAGCTCCATCAGAGCGCCGCCGACCTCCAGGCCCACCGGCTGGCCAGCGACGAGATCTGTGCCGCCCACGGTCTGGAGATCCTGCCACCGCCTCAAAAGCAGGTGAAACAAAAACGCATGAGTAGCCGGGAATACCGCTCCGCCGCCAAGGGCGAGAGTTGGAAGTTCCGACTGATGGACACCATCGACCAGTGCATGAAGTACGCCGAAACCAAAGATGAATTTATTTCTCTGATGGAGAGTGAGGGGTACTAGGTGCGGTGGACAGACAGCCGGAAGAACATTACCTACACAACACCCAACGGAATGAAGTGCCGGGATGACCGGCTCCACGAAATAAAATACACCAAGGAGGTCATGGGACGTGAATTCCAAATCCGGGCGGAAATTATCTCTGGAGGAATTGAAACAGCTAAACCGATCCCAGTCTCAGGTACCGCCCAAGCCTCCAGCCGAACCCGCGAGGCAGGACAGGGAGAATCTGCTGGCGGCACTCACGGCCCTGTACCGGCTGGAGAGCACCAACAGCAGCCGGCTGGAGCGCCTGGAGGCCGGTGTTTCGGCACAGGAGGCCCTGTTTCGGGCGTTGAGCCGACAGGTGGGGCAGCTCCCCACCCAGTCCCAGCTGGAGGCGCTGGCGCGGGATGTAGCCCAAATGAGGGCGGAGCTGAAACAGGCTGGGAAGAAGAAAGAGCTTTCTGTTTCTCCGCCCAGTTTGGAGACGGCACTGTCCGTGCTGATCTGGCTGGCCCTGATTTTGCTGGGCACGCTGGTGGGCATGGTGGTCTTGCGGACGATCTGGTCCGGCTTGGCCGCACTCTGGAGCGCGATGCGGACGCTGATCCCGTAAGGGACGCCACCACCACACATCAGCACGGTGATAGAAAAGCCCTCCGCAGAGAGAGAGAGAAAAAGATCGCCCTTGGCCACAAGGAGGACGATCAAGAGGAAGAACCAACTTGGCAGCAGACCATGAGCTGAGGCCAACCGTTCCCTGATATGGGAAGAAAGGCGAATATGAAAAAAGATTACGAGGAGTATCGGGACACCGGCGTTCTGGGCGGCTACCACCCGGAAATGGCCGTACTGCGGGAGCAGAGCGATGGGGAGGTCATGACGATATTTCGTGATACAGAGTATCACCAGCAGGAGCAGAATATGGAGTGCCGGCGGGAGATGCTCATCCGTGGAAAGGTGTTTCATGTGACCTCTGTATTTCCCAACCAAGCCATAGCAACGCCCACGGACAAGATGCTCTCCCTCATCGACGCGGAGTTTTCCGAAAAGGGCCACAGCGCCTGATGTTTCAGTAGACTTGGGGGAGCCGGCGGGGTATACTGTTGCTGCCCCATACCGGCTTGCCCCAGGAAAAGGAGGTTACAAAATATGGCAAGCCCAAAATATAATATCCTCTATGGCCGGCTCAGTCAGGAGGACGAGCGGCAGGGGGAGTCCAACTCCATCCACAACCATGATGTAATGTATAGAGGGTGGATTACACCAAAAAACATTACATCATGACTGACGGCTCATTTGTGGCGAATGAAAAGACAGTTATGATAAAGGAGGGATGCCCTCAAACCTACCGTAACTGTCAATCACATTCCCACGAAAGGAGCCTTGTATGGAACTGACTTACACCAAATGCGGCGACTATCTCATTCCCGACCTTTTGTTATCGGACACCAAAGAGTACCATATCGGGAAATATGGCCGGTTGCGCCGTGCCTACTTAAAAGAACACCGGCCCATTCTGTATACCGATCTCATTGTCACTGAAAAACTGTTTCCCCATTTGGAGGAAATCGACACCGCCTGTCGGAAGCGGCTGGAAATCATTGAAAAAGCCATGATGCAGCAAGAGGGCGTCACAGAAGCCCTGAAAGATGCCGACCAGATGGCATGGGTGCGCTCCATGAACTCTATCCACAACAGAGCCGAGGAAATTGTCCTGGCTGAGCTGGTCTACTGCTGAGGGAGGGAACGCAATGATTTTGGAAGCCATGTATAACGGGGAGTTTTATCCCTGTGAAACGGTAGTGCCCACGTCCCCGGAATACCGCAAGGCGATCCAAACCTGTGCGGCGTTGATGGAGCAGCTATCCCATCGGCTCAGTAAAGAGGACTATGCTCTGGTGGAGGAGCTTCGGGCGCAGAATGCTATCGCCCAGTGCGAGGAAAGTGAGAGCCATTTCAAGTATGGCTTTTCGGCAGGGCTGATTGTTCAGCAGGAAGCCCATGAACAGCTGCAAAACAAGAAATAAGCGATGGCCGAAAAAAGCCCACGCAGCCGGAAAGAAAACCGGTGGCGTGGGCTTTCTGTGTATATGGTTATTCTGTCAGATCATCCGAAGTTTCCGCAACCAGCCGGTCAAAGTCGCTCTGATAGGTTCTGTCCTGCAATACCCGGAACTTTTCAAACTCTTTCTCGGCAAAGGCTTTGGCAATGGCGGCGGTCACCTTGCCCTTATCATGCAGAATATCTTCCTCGTTGAACTGTAAAAATGCGTCAAGCCGCTTGACCCAATCGGCCATATACATGACATTTCCACGGCGGGCCTGCCGTTCCGCATAGTCCAGGTACATGGTGACAATCTCGTTCAGGTTACGCATTTCCGTTTCGTTCAGATAGTTTTTAGCAACGGTGACATCCGATTTGCGGATGCGGCCTTTGGGGGCGTTTTTCCATGTGGTCAGCCCCATGTTGGGCTTGGTGCTGTCGGCACGGCCGTATACGATCTCAGCGGCGGTATGATGGGTGACCGCATAGTGGAGCTTATTCTGCACCGTTGCGAAAAACTCCTTTGTGATGGGGCTTTCCACATCGTAGTCAGCGCTGCACTGGGAATAGATGTCCGTGATTTTCTGGTAGAACCTTCTCTCGCTGGCCCGGATGTCCCGGATACGCTCCAGTTGTTCCTCGAAATAATCCTTGCCGAAAAAGTTTTCCGGCTCCCGCAGCCGTGCGTCATCCATCACATAACCCTTGATGATGAACTCTTTCAACACCCGGTTCGCCCAAATGCGGAACATGGTCGCCTTTTTGGAGTTCACTCGATACCCCACAGCGATGATGGCGTCCAGATTATAATAATTGGTCTGATACCGTTTCCCGTCCGCCGCAGTTGTTTCCATTTTGGAAACAACTGAATCCTCGTTCAGTTCGCCGGATTCAAAAATGTTTTTCAGATGCTTGGAAATGGCTGCTTTCTGTACCTCAAACAGCTCTGCCATTTTTGCCTGCGTCAACCAGAGGTTTTCCTGAAAGAGCAGGATTTCCACCCGCACCTCTCCGTTTTCGGTCTTGTAAAAGAGGATTTCTCTGGTTTCATACGGGGTCAGCCCCTGTTCCTCGCTCATTCTTCGTCACCTCCATCCGTCCGGTTCTTTCCCCGGCTCTTGTAGACATTGTACTGATTCTTGCACCGTGGACTGCAAAAGGCGGCGTTGGACCGGCTGCCCAGGAACACCTTCTGGCAGTGCTTGCACAGGCGCAGGGGCTGGTCACTGTCCACCAACATGAAGCTGAACATCATCTGGATGCCCAGCAGCAGGGAGTGAAAATCCCAGTAAATGGTGGGCTTATCCAGCAGCTCAATGTGGTAGCTGGGGGCGATCCCGCCAAATGCGGCCATAGCCTTGCGGTGCAGCCCCCGTTCGTCCTCGCCCATGAAATCATAGTCATTGTAGTAGAAAAAGGCGGTGGTCAGCGTAAAGGCCCAGTCCTTGAACTGTTGAGCAACCCGCTCGTAGGGTTCCGCATATTCCCGCTGGAAACTCATGTTTTTCGCCATCGGCTCGTCCATGAAGGTCATGGTCAGGGCAATCATCGTCCGGTCACCGGACACATTCCACGTGGATTCTATGCCTTTCTTCACCAAGTCCAGCTGGTCAAAAGGATAAAACAGGGACAGATATTTGTCTGTCGCCATGGATTCTTCCTTAATGAAGTGGTTTTTGGGCAGGTATACCGCCTCATAGTCCATAAAGGACGGCGTGGTGGGCAGGGCGGTCATCAGCCCCAGCAGGCCGTACCGGGTAACGAACTCCATCACCGCCTTTTCCACTTCTGCTTCCGGCTTGCGTCCCATCATCAGCATCCCCACATTCAGCGCATCCAGCACAATGTTGGGGACCTCTTTCAGCGGATTGTAGACATCCGGCTTTGCGCTCTTGCCGGGGGTGATATACCGCTTGCCATCTTCCGCTGTTTTCAGCTCATAATGATCGTACCGCACCCAATGGGAACGGGACTGTTCAAATAAATTTTTCATCATACACGCCCTTTCTCCTTAATCGTCCCAATTATCAGGGGCGGTTTTTCTTTTTTCTGCGCTTGGACTTGTTCTCCCGCCGGATCACGGCATCCTTGCCCTGTTTCCTTGCGATTTTCGAGTATTCCTCCAAAAACTGGCGTTCCCGCAAGGTCAGGCTGCCGCCATGCTCCTGTTTGCCGCACAGATGGTCATACATCTGGCGCTGCAATTTCTTGTGGATGGTTTTCCGCAGCTTGCGGATGTTGCGGTCAGACTGCCCACGGACAGCGGCAAGCCGGGTGGTGCTGTACAGCCGCAAAGAGAGAAAATACAGGACTTCCTTGTGTTCCTCGCTCAGTTCCTCCACCATGCGGGAAACAAAGGCATCGGCGGTCAGGTTGTGCATCTCATAGGGGCAGTCAAACAGGATGTCCAGAAAGTTTCCGGCCATCAGCTGCCGGTATGCGAGGTTGTTCATCCAGCGGGGAATGAGTTTCGGTTCCGGCACCGCCTGGTATTCCAGCGGCACATCCCCACGGAGGTTTTCGTGGTCCCGTTCCCGGCGCTCCCGGTTCCGGTCCAGCTTGTTCCATTCCTCCACCACGGCCCGGAAATCCTTTTCGGTGCGTGCGGCTTCCTCCAGCCGCCGTATGGCCTCAGCCCGCAGCTCCCGTTTCAGTCGCTTTTCGCTGACCGGGGCGGCTTCTTCTTCCTCGGTTTCCAGTTCGGCATCATAATCGACGGGATGCTCGTCCTGCTCCAGCTCATTTTCCAGCTCGGCCAGACGTTCTTCCGCAAGCGCCTGTTCCAGCGTTTCTTCCGCCCCTGCGCCTGTCCCATCGTCCCATCCGGTGAAGCCACCCTCGGTATCCAGAAGCTCGTCATCAGACAGATACGCCATGACCCCACCTCTTTTTAAAAAAATATTTTGCGATTTTTCAAAAATGGTTCCGTTTTGCATCCCGGATTTCTCCTATTAGTGAAAGAGTAATCTAAAAACAAGTTACTTAGGCTACATTTGCTTTTTCACGCAGGAGAAAGGGGGCTTTCGCCATGTTCAGGCTTGACACAAAAAAGAAGTAACACAATCGCAGGTTACAAACAACGGAACTATAACAACAGTATACACCGGATGCGCCGAAAGCGCAAGAAAGAGAGGTTCTATGGCAGATAAAAACGCCGTGTTTCTGACCCGGCACATTGGCAACACCACCTATAAAGTTCGTGTCTACCTCAGCGAAACCGCCGAGGAAACGATGGAAGATAAAATTTTGCGGCTGATCCGCAACGACGGGCTGGCAAACCAGCCGGAATGTGGTATAATGGAACTGCCACAAATGAGCCGTCCGTCTGAAAGGAGCGCCTAATATGGCAAACAGACAGACGGAAGAAAAAATCACTGCGCTCTATGAGCGCCTGTCCCGTGACGATGACCTCACGGGTGACTCGAACTCCATTCTGAACCAGAAACGTTATCTCGAAAGTTATGCAGCACAGCGGGGCTACACCAATATCGTCCACTACACAGACGATGGGTGGTCCGGCGGCAACTTTGACCGTCCCGCATGGAAGCGCCTTGTGGCGGACATCGAGGCGGGAAAGGTGGCCCATCTGCTGTGTAAGGACCTAAGTCGGATCGGCAGAAACTACCTGCAAACCGGCTTTTACACCGAGGTAATGTTCCGGCAGAATGGGGTTCATTTTGTTGCTGTCGCCAATAACATTGACAGCGAGGAACAGGACAGCGGCGAGTTTGCGCCCTTTCTCAATATCATGAACGAATGGTATCTGCGTGACCAGTCCAAAAAGGTTTCAGCAGCATACCGTGTCAAAGGCAAGGCGGGCAAGCCCACCACCAACAACGCCATCTATGGCTACAAAAAAGACCCGGAGGACAAGGATCACTGGCTGGTGGACGAGGAAGCCGCCGCCGTGGTGCGGCGGATCTTCCGGCTTGCAGTGGAGGGGCACGGCCCCCATGAGATTGCCAAGATACTCACACAGGAAAAGGTGGAGTGCCCCGCCTATTATCTGGCACGCAACGGCAGAGGCAGCCGGAAGAACACCGTGGACACCAGCCGCCCCTATGACTGGTACGGCTTCACGGTCAGTTTCATGCTGGCCAAGCCGGAGTATATGGGGCACACCGTGAATTTCCGTTCCTCCAAAAAGTCCTACCGGGATAAGCGGGTAAAAAATGACCCGTCCGACTGGCTGATCTTTGAGAACACCCACGAGGCCATCGTTGACCCGGAAACCTGGCAGCTGGCCCAGCAGGTGAAGCGGACGGTGCGCCGGACAGATACCACCGGCGTCGCCAATCCCCTGACCGGCCTTGTGTTCTGCGCCGACTGCGGAGCCAAGATGTATAACCACCGGGGCAAACGCAAAAAGGACGGGCGGGAATATTCTGTGGATTTTTACAGCTGCTCCACCTATACCCTGACCTTTGAGCGAGAAACGCAGATGTGTTCTTATCACACGGTCAGCACTAAGGCTCTGAATGCCCTGATTCTGGAAACCATCCGCACTACCGCCAGCTATGCCATCCAGAACAAGGAGGAATTTATTCAGAAAGTTCGCAGCATTTCACAGGTTCGCCAGCAGGAAGCGGCCAAGGAGCTGAAACGCAAGGTCGCCAAAGAACGCAAACGCAGCGCCGAGCTGGATGTGCTGATTAAAAAGCTGTATGAAACTTATGCCATGGGCAAGTTGGAGGAAAAACGGTTCGAGCTGCTGTGTGCCGAATATGAGAAGGAACAGGCGGAGCTGAAACAGCTGCTTGCCTCCGAGCAGGCACAGCTGGACCAGTTTCATGATGACACGGACCGTGCCAGCCACTTTCTGGCACTGGCACAGAAATATACGGATTTCACCGAGCTGACCGCCCCCATGCTCCATGAATTTGTGGAGAAGATTCTGGTCCATGCCCCGGACAGAAGCACCGGGGAACGGGTGCAGGAGATTGAGATTTATCTGAACTTTATCGGGAAATTTGAAGTGCCCATGCCCGAACCCACCGAGGAAGAACTGGCTGCGGAGGAAAAGCGCCGCCAGAAGCGCATCCGTGACCATGAAAAATATCTGCGCCAGAAGGAGCGCAAACAGAAGATTGCCGAGGGGCTGATTGTTCCGGGTGAACCGTACCGACTGGTGTGCCAGTGCTGCGGAGAGCCGTTCCAGTCTGTCCGCCCCAACGCTAAATTTTGCAAACCCGCCTGCCGGGAGAAGTTCTACCGGCAGGAAAAGCGGAAAGCCAAAGAAACGGAAACATCACAAACTGCATAAAGACTGCGGCCTGCCCCAACAAACCGGGCAGGCCGCTTTTTTTATGCCCTGAAACGGAGGGATTTTCATGACACTCTTTGAACTGGTAAAACAGAATATTTGTGTGCCGGATGCAGCGAAACACTATGGGCTGCAAGTCAACCGAAACGGGATGTGCAGCTGTCCGTTCCATGAGGACCGCCACCCCAGCATGAAGCTGAACGAACGGTATTTTTACTGCTTCGGCTGCGGAGCCACCGGCGATGTGATTGACCTTGTGGCGAGGTTATTTGATCTGAGCAGTTACGAGGCAGCGCAGAAGCTGGCACAGGATTTTGGGATTGGCCCGGACAAGCCGCCTGCGGCAGCTGCCCTGCCCAAACCGGAGCGTCCCCTGCTGAAAGCATACCGGCAGGAGGAAGTGCGCTGCCTGCGGGTGCTGTGTGATTATCTGCATCTTCTGGAAAGCTGGAAGGTGCAGTACGCACCCAAGACACCGGAAGATGTTCTGGATGACCGGTTTGTGGAAGCCTACCAGATGCTGGACTATGTGGAGTATCTGGCGGATTTGCTCATTGCCGCCGAGCTGGAACAGCGGGTAAAAATCGTAGAAATGCTGAACAAAGATGGCCTGATTGCCGGTTTGGAGGAACGGTTGGAAAGACTGAAAAAGGAGGAGTCGAGCCATGAAGAAAAACAAGCAGCTTGACGGGATGCCCGTCTGGTTCGATGGAAAAAGCATCAATGAAGCCCTGTTTTGTGAGGAGTTCTTGCAGACGCACAAGATCATCTTCACAAACGGGGCTTTTTTTACGCCCGAAGGCCGTGTGACCGATGAGCTGCCCCTTCGGGGTGAGATTTTTGAGGAGCTGAAATGCTGTGCAGTCAGCAATATTCCCCGCAAAATCAGCAACATTGTGGAGCTGATGAAGCTGGCGGCACTGGTGGAGGATTTTCCCCCGGAGCCGGATCGGATTCATCTTTCCAACGGCACACTTTTTCTGGACGGAACTTTTGCGAAAGGAAAGCCGAAAATCGTCCGCAACCGTTTCCCCGTGGCCTACAACCCCAACGCCCCAAAACCTGTTCTCTGGCTGCAATTTCTGGATGGCATGCTCTACCCGGAGGACATCCCCACCTTGCAGGAATATATCGGCTACTGCCTGATCCCCAGCAATAAGGGACAGCGGATGATGGTGATTAAGGGCAGCGGCGGCGAAGGAAAGTCGCAGATCGGCGCTGTGCTGGGAACTTTGTTCGGCTCCAACATGAAGGACGGCAGCATCGGGAAAATATCCGAGAACCGTTTTGCACGTGCCGATTTGGAACATATCCTCCTGTGCGTGGATGACGATATGCGGATGGAGGCCCTTCGCCAAACCAACTATGTGAAATCCATCGTCACTGCCCAGGGTAAGATGGATTTGGAACGCAAGGGCAAGCAGAGCTATCAGGGATGGATGTGCGCCCGGCTACTGGCCTTCTCCAACGGAGATTTGCAGGCGCTGTTTGACCGCAGCGACGGATTTTACCGCCGCCAGCTGGTGCTGACCACGAAAGAAAAACCGGCTGGCCGTGTGGATGATCCCGACCTTGCCGAGAAGATGAAAGCCGAGGTGGAGGGTATTCTGCTGTGGGCTTTTGAGGGATTGCAGCGGCTGGCCGCCAACAACTTCAAATTCACCGAAAGTGAGCGCACCAGAGGGAACCGGGAGGCAGTCAAACGGGACAATAACAATGTCTATGATTTTCTGGATTCTGACGGGTATGTTCGCCTGAAAGCCGATCTATCTGCCAGCTCCAAAGAGCTGTACGAGGCATACCAGATTTATTGTACCGAAAACAACCTGCCTGCCCTGAAACCCCGCAGCTTCAGCGAAGCCCTGATTGCCTGCCAGAGCCGCTATAATCTGGAATACTGCAACAATGTGACCAACGCAGCCGGACGGCGGGTGCGTGGAT
>ERZ506950.513-NODE-513-length-24666-cov-7.254886_pt1 | contig 24666 bp, 21 predicted proteins | sample MGYA00512897_ERZ506950 | MGnify/ENA metagenome assembly ERZ506950
TAGCTCCACCAAATTTTTAACAAAACGCATAGGTTTGATTCCTATGCGCTTTTTTATTAGTTTTAGTGTTGTAAAACCTGCAATGATTTAGGGCATGTTTGTATGAGAAAATGATAAAAGAGGCATGCAAGTAAATATTTTTGAAAAATGGCCTAAACTCTATGAACGGTATTCAAATGATCTGTTATAAAAATATGATTCAAAATGATCGGATATACTGGGTTAGAAAAGGCGTTGGAGAAATGGCGTTTAATGCTTCTGATTGATCAATCTCACTTAAATTATGTGAAGAAGGGAGTAAATTCGAAAACTCACCTTGCAAGGGATACTATAGTAAATTTTGTGGATTGATTATGATCTGACAGCATAGCATAACGCGGGAATAGTTTTGACAATGCTCTTGTTTTTGTCAATTGTTTTATTTATAATAAGGTTGTAAGGTTTGTGTTTTTACCCTGCGCTTACTTTTTCAGGCTCAACAGCAGGGTAATGATATTGTTGATTGATCGTCTAGCAATGCGAAACAACAATTTCAATTCTCTATAGATTCTGCCATCCCTATCAATCTTCTTTCTACATTCAATAAAGGGAATTAAATAGAGGATAGGACACAATCTCACAACCATAACGCAAAGGGAGTTACATCAATCGATTTTACCAAGGAAAATCGAATTGACTGAACGCCCTTTTTTATATTATTGAGAATATCACGAAATTAAGTCAATGCAGCTATATAAATGATTGTATCCTAACCTAAATACGACATAATTGGGGGGCATTTCTTTTGTATTTTCTAGACAAAACAGATATTCTTTTGATCATAAGATATATTCTTCCTTTCCATCTTCAACTCCTCCATATCCTTTTTCATGAAGCAAAGAGGATTTTTTCTTTTCCACTTATATTGATTCTTTACTTTTTGTTTTTGAAGACCCATCAATGACAGTCTATGATTCTTATTTGCTTTTACAATATCATTCACTTGAATTGAGCAATTAAGCCAACTCAAAACATTACTAATAGAAGACAACCTATCATTTAGTCTGCGACCTCATGTAAAGGTTGACTGTAATACATTCCCGGTTTGGACAAATGTTCAACATTTCAATTCACGACCTCACATAGAGGTCGACATGAATGTGAAAGATTTTGCGGAAGTAAAAGAAATTTCAATTCACGACCTCATTGTAGAGGTCGACGTCCGGCTGCCGATACCGTCATAACAACATCCTTATTTCAATTCACGACCTCATGTAGAGGTCGACCTACTACGATGGGAGAATCGGAAGAGCCTAGCGCTATTTCAATTCACGACCTCATGTAGAGGTCGACTTCTTTGAAACAAACATTTCCGTCATGCAATGTTATTTCAATTCACGACCTCATGTAGAGGTCGACAAGACTTGGAAAACGTGCCATTAAGTTATTCAATATTTCAATTCACGACCTCATGTAGAGGTCGACTTCATCCAATGTCATTTTCAACGGCTTCTTGATCTATTTCAATTCACGACCTCACATAGAGGTCGACCCAGTTCCATCTCAACATGGTCCTTACCATCCATGATTTCAATTCACGACCTCACATAGAGGTCGACAACAAGTTTTTGATCATAAATGCTTCAAATACATATTTCAATTCACGACCTCACATAGAGGTCGACTGTTTTCATTTTTCTTTTTTTCCTCTCTTTCTTTATTTCAATTCACGACCTCACATAGAGGTCGACGAGGATTGTTTTTTCTTCGATCAATTCTTTATAAATTTCAATTCACGACCTCACATAGAGGTCGACCTTCCTGCTCATCGGCGCTGCTGCATGATGTGCATAAGAATTTCAATTCACGACCTCACATAGAGGTCGACGAAAGTGAGTCCTTCGTTTTCTACAAATTGATAATTTCAATTCACGACCTCACATAGAGGTCGACATTGTCGTATAAGCATTCACATAAAGAACAAAGAAATTTCAATTCACGACCTCACATAGAGGTCGACCAGTGCCAAGCGTGATCGAATCCGGGATCACGACCATTTCAATTCACGACCTCACATAGAGGTCGACTGTTTTATAAGACGTTAATTTCATCCAATAAAAAATTTCAATTCACGACCTCACATAGAGGTCGACATCAATACCAATCAGAAAAAACTGATGTTTGGAATATTTCAATTCACGACCTCACATAGAGGTCGACTGAGACGCTGTGTGCGAGGATCCATCATCTCATATTTCAATTCACGACCTCACATAGAGGTCGACTAAAACATAGACATAAAAATAATATATAGGTATTATTTCAATTCACGACCTCACATAGAGGTCGACGGAGTTTGGCTAATTTGATATGATCTTCCTTAGTATTTCAATTCACGACCTCACATAGAGGTCGACGGACTGATGAATTTTACAGTCTCGGACACAATGAGTGATTTCAATTCACGACCTCACATAGAGGTCGACGAAATAAAAACATTGCAGAGAAACTTGATATAGACATTTCAATTCACGACCTCACATAGAGGTCGACAGAAGACAAACAGATAAATGAGATGGCGCTAAAAATTTCAATTCACGACCTCACATAGAGGTCGACAGCAAAATTCTTCTCATTTTGCTTATTTACAATTAGAATTTCCCCCATCTATTCTAATACTTTAATAATAAACACATAAAATATTCGTCTTTATATAGAATTTCACTATTTTGCATCAATTTTCTGTGAAAATCTTGGTGCGAATCTCTTAGATAAATTCTGCGTACATCCCATTCGCACTACAAGATAAGTGTATCCTTAACATCAAAACTAGGTTTTATCCCTATATGCTCTACCTTGTTTTTGTATTTCTCCCCAATATTATAAAACCTCAAACTATCTTTTTCTTTATCAATCATATTTTCTAATATTGCTTTCACTTGCCGAAATTTCACTGTATCAAATTGACACTCAAAAACTGAATTTTGCACTCTCTGTCCATAATTAACACATTCCTTCGCAACTTTACGCAATCGTTTTCGACCTGCTGCCGTTTGTGTATTCACATCATAAGTAATTAAAACAAGCATTTCTTCACCTACTTCCATAAAAATGGAGGATACTCATCTAAATCACCGCGAATATACCTGGCAAGCAAAAGCGCCTGCACATGGGGAACCATCCCCCATTCAATTCTCTCATCAATAAATGGATGCTTGATCACTTCCTGTTTTTTATTTTGCCATTGCTTTAGAAACAGTCTTCGACCATCTTCATTCAGATAAACTGCACCATTTTCCTTCTGTATAAATCCAGTTTCATCAATTATTTTTTTGTTGATCAATGTCAGTACAAATCTATCTGCAAAAACACTGCGCAATTCTTCCATTAGATCTAAAGCTAGCGAAATTCTACCAGGTCGATCTTTATGGTAGAATCCAACATAAGAATCTAACCCTACTCCCTCTAATGCGGAAGCACACATACCTGCCAATAAACTATAAGCAAACGATAACATCGCATTTACATTATCTAACGGCGGTCTTTTATTTCTGCCATGAAATACAAATACATCTTTTTGTTGCAAAATCAGCTGATCAAAGATTGAAAAATATACAGTAGCAGCTTCTCCTTCTAATCCCAATAACTGTTGTGCATACCCGCATTCTCTTATTTTCGCTAAACTATTTTGTAAGAAATTTGATTTTTCTTTTAACTGATTGACATCTAATCGTAATGAATAATCTCGGATTGCTCTTTCTACTACCCATTTCGTATTATATACCTTTCCAAATATGAAATTCCTTGCAATATGAATACTTTTTTCAATATCTTCACTTATGTGATACTGTTGTTTTCTCAATATAACATTTCCTTTGACCTCGCCTGTGACTCGTGCAAGGAACCTACCGTGTCCTGACATAAATGTCAAATCAATATTTCTTGCTGCACATTCTCCCATTAAAGCTGGGCTTGCACCGGTATATCCAAAAGTGATAATTCCTTGAAGATTATGCAACGGAATCCTCCCTATCTCTTCCTGATTTTCTGATACAACGACATTTTCTCCATCTAATGATAAATATCTATTTGTGCCAGTTATATAAAGCGTATTTAATATTCTTTTCATTAAAGGACCTCCTCGTTCAATCTTTTATCAATATATTTTTTTACTGATAATTCCTTATTTAGTTTCGGAATACAAACATCCTTTAAGGAACACGCATTACAGCTTTTAGATATTTTTACTTTTGGGGTATATCGTTGTTCAAAATATTTATGCATTTCTAAAAACATTGATTTTACTTTTTGGCGCAATTCTTCTGTAAATTCAACTTTGATCCTATGTTTTATTTCGCCATAATAGATATATCCAAATGGGATTTCACAGCATAGCATTTCTTCTAAACAAAGTGCTTGTGCAGTAACCTGCAAAACATCAAAATCATTGTTTTTCGGTTTCCCTCTTTTATATTCAACAGGCGTAACTGTATATTTACCTTCTATTCCAGATAATGTGATACCCTCTTTGGATTTATGGAACTCTACGACATCACATTCTCCACTGATCCCTAATTCTCTTGAATGAATAGGCAGTGCCCTTGTAATAATTAGATTACCTCTCTTTTCTTTTATTGAAGCATCATGTGCTTTTTCATGAAGTAACACCCCTTCTACTGTCCTTACATTCTCTTCCCACTCTAATTCAATATGTATCAATGCCCATTGCCTTCTACAAAAAGCAAAATGTTGAATTCCTGAAAGTTGAAGAAAATCATCTTCCTTATACAAAATTAAATACCTCTGGTTTTATGCAGCCATCTAACTCCCATGTAATGTTATAATCATCAAACTTCTCAGGATGATCAATCTTATCATATGTAAAGGCTCTTTGAATCTTCACACTAGGAACACTTGGTGTTTTTTCGTTATGCTGCCACCAATACATTCTACAAACCTCCATACTGCCTTCAGGACGCGCAGAAGAGCTATCATTTTCAAACAATGTTTTCAACGCTTCTTTCAGCAGATCAGCGTCTTCCTGAGAGAACCCTGTCTTCTCAGCCAACTGCACATTGACACTTCCCATAATTTTATATACCGCAAATCCGATACGATGCTTAGTCCCCATAGTAGATCTCTTATCTCCTGTATTAAGATTTACACTTCTGGTAATTTGCATACTGATCACATCAACAGGCGATAAACTTGTCGCCTGATGAATGGAAACAGGCCCCCGCACCCCAAATCCAGAATTTTTAGAAGACTCAAATGAAAAAACCTGTCCGAACATTCTGACATCAATCCATTCTCTACATGCAATTTTCGCATATGTATCACGGTCTATATTTTTCTGGTTTAATTCCTCACACTTATCAGCCCTATCTTTAAGGCTTTTACATCCATCATCGCTTCGATCTTCAGTTTGAACAAATAGTTTTTGCCCAAAATCTTGGAGTCTGTTTCTAATTTTTCTTTTGATGCATACATCAGACATTTCACCATAACCATTTAGATCCACTCTAGGTAGATTCCCATTAAGCGGATCACCGTTTGGATTCGCATTTTTCACACTCACAAATAACGTAAAATCAATTTTTCCTTTTAATTCACTCATCTTCATTTCCTCCTTCATTAAGTTTTTTATATTGCATTTCATACATTTGATGATGATATCCTAATAAATACAACGCGTTTAACTTCTCATTTTTTTCAAATTCTGTTGAAATAAATTGCTCTTTTATTTTTTTCATAAATATCTGGTAATATTCTTTGTTATTATGATCTAATCTTGTAAAATATGGCTTTATTTTCACCTCCAGATGCTTCCATGTAGAATAAGGGGACTGTGCAAATGAACGCATATACTTTCTTGCATTTGTTATTATTCCTGATGTATTAACACCTTTGAATAATCCCCTCTTTTCAATCTGATCCATTATTGCCAGTAATCTTCCGTATAGATAATTACGATCTTCACAATTTTCATCAACTGCTTTTTTATAGCAATTTTCCTCTATTTCTAACTTTCTTCCTTTCCGATAAAGGTCAAAACATTGATTATGATAGCCTAATAAATACATAGGATTTAACTGAGTGTTTTCCCTAAATGTTACTACATCCAATTTCTTATATATTTCATTAAGCAAAGATTCGTAAATTTTCTTATTTTTATCATCTAATTTATTGATATATGGTTGAATACTTTCTTCTATAATCTTCCAAATATCCAATGGTCGTTGAGAAAAAGCAACCATATATCTTTTTGCATTTGTTATTCGATAATCACCCTTTTCATCTATCTCTTTTATTCTTTCAGAATCATTTTGCAAATCATTGTGATTATCTGATTGCTGCCTCAAGCAACTTTCTTCTATCACATCAGCAACCGCCAATAATCTACCAAACAAATAACTCTTATCATAACAACACTCATCAACACTCGTATCACGTATTTTTGTTTCTTCTAATTTTACTTTTTTATCAAAACTATACATTTGACTACTATATCCTAGTAAATAAAGATTGCTTAATCTTCCCTTATTTCGATAGTCTTCTTTATGAAAAGAAGCAAATATTTCATTCATCATTTTCTCATAGTAAATTCGTTTAGATGTTTTCAATCTATTGACATATGGTCGTAATTGTCTTTCAATTATCCCCCACGTAAAATAAGGGCGCTGTATAAAACTACTCATATATTTTTTAGCATTTGTCATTGCATAAATATTTTCGTCGCCGGCTTCTTTCTCTATCTGATCTGCAACCGCTAGTAATCTTCCATATAAATAATTTCGATCTCTACATGTGTAATCCACCTTTATTTCCCAAATTTCTCGATATCTGTCATATCGATACTTTTTCACAAATGAACATGCCAACGATACAGCCATTTCCCAATTCTTTCTATCAATATAGTTATGTGGAGAAGAAGCTTTTTCTGCCGTAAAAGAAACTAAATCATATGGAATAGGTGCGTGATCCCATAGACATGGAAGTAATTTTTTCATAACTGCCTGATACTTTTTTTTACCATTATCCGAGTCAATAGATAATACAAACTTCGATGGATCATCTTCACATCTTTCTTCTACTCCATATAATATCGCAGTAATCTCCTTTATACTAGGTACACCGTTTTGATCCCACGAGCATTCTTGATGCCATTTATTTATATTAGCAAGATATCTTGTAGTCGCGATTGTTTTATATTCTACTAAAGATAATCTTCCATTAGAAGAAATATTAATTCCTATTAAAATCATCCTATTTTCTTTTGACAATTTACATTGTTTTCCATCTAACATTCGATAAAACTTCCAAGCAGTCTCAGGATCACCATTCCATTCTTTTGCTAACTTTTTTTCTTTCCCACCAAATAATACAGCACTACTGTCATAATAATTTGGCATGTCTAACATTGTAGATTCCCAAGCAACTAAAGTAAGTTTACCATATTGTTTACCTTGCTTATCAATGATCCACTTTAATGCATTATGCATTTTCATAGAACTCTCCCATCCAATAGCAAGTGCTTCTTCCTTATCGGCAAATCTTCCGCAAAAAACTTCTTCATTGTTCGATGAAATTAGTTTCGCCGCACTATGTTTTATAATGTTTTTAGGATGCAAATGAGTAACGCTTTGAATATCTCCACTAAGATAGTCAAGTCCTACTGCCACGTTTATGCTGTTATAATATGCAATATATTTATTCTGCAACTCCTTATCTTCCCAGCATTTTATCTCATTAATTCCATTTCTAATAACAAATCTAATAAGTTTCTTACCTTTTTTTAATAAATCTTCTTCGCTATTTGGTTTCAGCACCTTTACAGCGATTAAATCACGAATGATCTCTCCTCTCTCTAAATATCGATAAACCGCCTCAACTACCGGATGTGAAAAATCAGAGTCCTTCCATTGTTTTAGATTATCCATATATTCTTTATGAGCTTTCTCTAATTTCCCTTTCTTTTTCACATCTTTCACATATTTTGGAAAATCCTTTGCTAAATATCGTAACTGATCACATAACGGATGGGGAAAGTAATTCGACGTTCTGCTTGCGGATTTTATTGATATTGGTATAACAGTCAAATTTTCGTCTTCATAAACAGTACACGCCTCCTCAAAACTTCCATCTTCTCGTAACGTAATCGTTATGCCCGCTTCAGCAATTGTATGATAAACGGGCGCTAATATATAAGGAATCTTTTTTTCTTTTCCATCCACTTTAATCTTTTTCTCTTGTATTTTTCCTGCTATTTCCTCATTTTTATTATATAAATCTATCAGTTCTCTTTCCCAACTCAAAGAAATCACTCCTCACTATCAAATTCACTTAATCCGCTGAAGTTTTCTTTCCCAAATTTTTTGAATTCTTCCACCCTTATCAGTCTTTTCCGTTCACATTCTTCCGGTCGTAAAAATTCTATGATGCCCCCTTTTTTCATTACCGGTTTCCAAAAATTCACTATCATGTTACCCTTCGTTTCTTCAAAGGCAGCTTCATTAGGATAAGTGATCCCGTGATACATAAATCCATAAGATATTTCACCAGACATTGTATCATATGCGCCATCTCCTTTACCAAATTCGCATGGCTCTACAAACGCTTGGCATTCTCTAGTCCCTAAAAAGACATCTCTTCGACCGCCTCTTTGCACCATGCGTTTTGCAATATTATGATGCTTATTTTCATTTTGATCTTCTTTAAGTTCTGGATAATTATTATTAAATTCAAAATGTGCCAACACCTGATATCGAACATTTTTCAAATATGTATAATAGAATAAATCCTTGTCCTTACCTTTATTAGCATAAGCGATCGTCCGTACACCTTTTGTTTCAGTCTGAATATCATTCATAATGCGGACTGCATCTATGTACCAAATAATTGTAGGTTTCCAATAGATACTCTCTACAATTCCTTTTAATGCTTCATAAGTAGGAATATGATAAGTGGATTTTTCACCTCCTATTCTCGTTACGGGATCAGAAAACAAGGCATAATCTCCATAGACTTCAAATTCAATACTATTTCTATGCTTTTTCATAAGATCGATCTCCCTTCTATTGTTCTAAAAACTCTAATTTACATTCCTCTAATATTCCTACATTTTCATCATAAAAATCTTTGCTTAAAACTAAAATTTCTGATTCTCCAATCCGACGAATTGCCTTTGACAAACGATCCACATAATGCTGTGATACTCTTACCGTATATTGTTGAAGTTTTTGCATGTTTGATCTTTTTTCAGAAATAGAATAATTCTTTTTTTCTAAAGTAGAAATCACTTCTATACATACATCATCATAAGGAATTACCACATCAATTTTTCCATCATCAGCTATTAAACTATAATTATCGCCTGCCCTCTTGAAAGCCTGTGATAAAAAAGGTAACTCATTTTCAATATACGCTTCATCAAACGATAACAATTCATCTAAATATTTATCGATATTAACTTTATATCTTGTTCTTCTATCTTTTTCAACATAGTTACCTATTTTTAGATACTCTTCATAATACTTTTTAATAATAGTATGTGCCTCTTCAGAATTGAGTGCGTTGTTAAATCTTTCAATATCAAATTCTATATCTCTATTTAAGACCGTGTAAATAGCCTTTTGCGCCATGCGAATCTCTCTTAAATTTTCAAGATTCTCTAAATTTCTTTCAAGTTGTACAACAAATACTTTTCCTAACTCTTGTTCTTTATGACGATTGCATCTGCCTGCGGCTTGTATAATATTATCAAGTCCTGCAATTGAGCGAATAACACATGCAAAAGATAAATCCACCCCTGCCTCAATCAGTTGCGTGCTAACACATATTATCTCTTTATGATCATCATTTTTACGAATATGTTCTAAACTTATTTTTAATTTTTCAAGAACTTCCTTTCTATTCTTAGGGCACATATTCGTACTGAGATGATAGATCTCATATCGGTCTGCATAGTCCTCGCTTAACTGTTCATATATTTTTCTAGCAGCACTTTTCGTATTTACTATAACTAGAACTGATGTGTATTTTTCAGTTTTATCTCCTATAAATCTGCTGAACTCCTTTTTCTCTAGCCCCATATCACTGCTATTCTTGCAACTTTCATCAATTACAATTTCTGTACGCTTAAATACTTCTGCGTAAGGGAGAACTGCCTGTTTTTGACCATTATTTTGGTTTTGATTATCCAACAAATCTTTTACATTCCATAAATTATTATATGGAAGATTTACCAAAGAAGGTTGTGTGGCAGAACAAAGTACGACCGTCGTATTACAAAATTCTGTAAGAAAGATAACAGCAAGATTAAAAATTTCTAATTGATTGATCGGAAGTGCCTGTACTTCATCAAATATAATTACACTATTACATAAATTATGCATTCTTCTGATGCAGCTCTTTTTTGATGAATAGAGTGTATTCAGCATTTGTACAGCAGTAGTGGCGATAATAGGACTATCCCAAGTTTCAATTAATCTTTGATATTCTGTTACTTTTTCATCATCAGTTTTACCATCAATCCTTTTTTCTATTACTACATTGCAATGATGCTCTAAAACATAATCCTTTACTCCAACTGCTTTACGAATTTCCTCAGCATTTTGATCTAAAATAGATGTAAAAGGTGCTACATAATATATATGTTCTTTCTTAAATTCTTGTGCATGGCGCAATCCAAATCGTAAACTGCACAATGTTTTCCCAGAGCCAGTAGGAATTGTCAAACGGTATAGATTATGGTTCTTGTTCGCTTCTTCATAACAACGATCTGATATTTCTTTGCGACATTTATTCAAAATACCCTCACCTTTTTCAATAGACAACATAGATAAGTAAGTATTTAAGTTTTCCATAGATTTATTCCAAATTTCAATTATATCGCGTTTTGAGGTTTTATCTGGTAATACTGTGTCATTCATAAAACTGGATGTATCTGCCCAATCACTATCAATTAACAAAGATAGCAATACTCTTTCATACATTCCAATAATGAAGTGATTTTTTCTTTCTACTTCTTTTTCAAAATTCTCTTCACTTACCTCTTTTTTCACTATGCCTTGAATATATTTTCCAATATTTATACAGATTTTCGAAAAGTCTTCTCTTGCTTCTTCTACAGAGTGTCGCAATGCTTCTTTGTCTACAATATCGAAAAACACTTTTTCTATACTTTCTATATCTATTTTTGCTTCCCTTCTTTTTTCAAAGAGTGTATTGCCGTTTTCATCTATGCAATCATTTAGTCCATGATGAGAGTATACGGCATAACTAATCATTTGATTCAACGCTTGCATCTCTACATATTTTTGATCTGCATTTATTCTTTCTATGATTCTTCCACCGGCAGTCGAATGATTTACCATCCTTTGCTTGGATTTCTCTCCATTTTCAAAAATACCTTCCATATACTTACGGAAGTCATTACTTAGTTTTCCGGCGTCATGTAATAATGCGATTAGCATAATTAAATTCTTTAGTTCAATTAAGGGACACTTTAATAATGCCAAAGATGCTACATTCTTAAGGTGCTCATAAACTGTTTGAGTACGCTTTTCAGTATAATTCACATGTGCTATGTATTTATCTTCACTTAAAAAAAGTTCATTTAGATCCATAAATACCACCCTCAATCTGTTGTAACCGCTTTCTTATAATTAAAAGATACATTCATATGATAACTGTGTCAAGTACTAATTTTCATTAATGAGTTTTTGATGTTAAAAAGAAATATAGTTACATGTTACTCTTAGAGAGATGATGGATTTTTATGCTTTTTCCAATGATGAAATGTTTTAGAAAAATTAACAAAAAACGCTAATAACAGAATGATAGTAACGATTCCCATTTTTATGAATAGTTCTTTATCATTATGAAATGAAGATAATGTGATAATGAAGGATAATACAAAAATAGAAACGTACACAACAAAAATAAATAATAAAATAGCAATCGATAAAATTTGTTTTTTCTTAGAAATCCTAGGATTGAAAGATCTTGTTATCAATAAGTCTAAAAAGATTTCACCTAAATTGCTTAATAATGATTCTATCATTTTGAATCTCCTTTCTTACAATATGTTGCATTATATCACATCTACCATTATTTGGTGTTTTATCATGACCATCTAACCATCTAGCTACCGTTGGTACAACTAAAAAACTGATAAACATCAAAGTAAACCTAGAGGTTCATACAAGAATAATAATCTGTTTCTTTGTTATCAGCATATTAAAAAACACTTATCTTCCTCAAGAATCTATCTCTTTTTCAGATATAACAACGCATGAGTGTATATTAGGATTTCATAAATATAAAAAGTCGATAAATAAAGACTTTTTTGATTTGAGTTTCTTTGCATTTCTCTGAATAAACGAATAAATTAACGTTTTGAGAACTGCAAAACCTTATAAAATAAGGATTTTGAAGCCTTTGCTTACTTGTTGCATTGCTAAAGCATCTTAGATAATTTTATAACAACTGTTATATTATCATGCATAATTTAACCTCGCAATACCTCGCATTTACCTCGCAAAAAATATATCCTGCTTCAATCATTAAAAATGAGCTATTTTTTTATTATCATATATCAATAGTCACAAAAATATCACTTAACCTCGCAATACCTCGCATTTACCTCGCATTTTTTCCTTTAACTATCTCATTTCATATGTCTGTTTAGGATCATATTTGCTTCCATTGCGCTTAATAATATTTAATGAAATGAGATGATTTAATCTAGCAGATATAGTATTAGGTGCTTTATTAGTGTATGTACACAACTCTGATCTTGTCACTGTCTTTTTGCTTCCTAAATAAGTTAAAATTAACTTTTCTAATTCATCTAGTTGTTGCCACACTTCTGGTGTTAAAATGCGTTCCAATCGATTTTCTTGTCGAATGTTGCGCATTATAATATTATTTTTCAATATCAATTTAACAGCAGATTCAGGTTCACTATACTCTGGTTCATCTAAAAAGAAATCTGCCATATCAGAATAAATACGTTTTACTCCTTCGTTCAATTCTTTTACCCAGCCAAAATCCGTTAATACTCTTGAAATTCTTGGATTTCTTGCATAACGAGTATCCTTGATATTTTCAACTGTTACTATATTAGGTAATTTTCCAGGACTTTTAATTTCTAAACGATCATCAAACATAGTTACCAATATATAATTTCCACTCATTCCATATTCACGATGTGTTATTGCATTTACTAAACCTTCTAACCAAGAAAATTCTGGATATTCTGGAACTGTTTTAAATTTGCCAGTTAATGGATCTAATGCCGTAAATTCTCTTAGTTGAGATGAAATAAACATTCTTGCCTCGTCAATTAATTTAAGAATATTACATTCAATAGTTTTGTCTTTAATAATATTCATTCGTGTCCCAACTTGAGCAGAATTTCCATCATAGCGAATAAATCTAACCCTACAATTTGGATAAAATTGAGAAACATTTTTTGCAAACAGAAGAACTGCAGCATTTGTCAAATAATTATTTCCATCTTTATTTTTAATAAAGGCTCTAGCTTTTAAAACTTGTTCAGTTGGTAAATGAGTTGCATCTAATTTTTCTTTATAATCGTTAATTAATTCTTCATCTAAATCTTCAAGTAAGGCATCTTTATTTATTTCATCTTCGAAATGTCTAGTGCTTTTTGAATACTCTAAATTTCTAAGGTCATCTCCTTTTAATTCTTTAGTTTTATCACCAATTCTTAAATAAGTAGAATCATTTGTTGTTCTCACAATTTGATCAACAGATGGTTGAATATGCAATAACAACAATTGATCTTTTTCTCCCTTACTGTTTATAACATCTAAAAACTCTTCATTATATTGTGGCATGGGTTTACATCCATTTTTAGGAATAGCAATAAATTCATTAGCTTTATCCATACCATATTGATGGATGCCTTCAATTTCTAATGTCTTATCACTTATTCCAATGACAATAGTACCACCTTCTGCATTAGCAAATGCTGATACTAAAGGTGATAAATCAGATGGTTTAATTTTTGCCGATTTTCTATCAAAATATTTATTTTCATGTTCCGTTTGCATATATTCCAATGTTAAAAAAGGATTATAAGAAGAAAATACTTGATTCGCCATAACGATCCCTCCTAAGAATCTAATTCCATCTTATTTACCAGACAAATGTTTACTTCATTATTTAATTATAGTCATATTATACCTTTTATTACAAAAGAAAAAAAGAAGTATCTAAACTTCTCACAAAGTCTAAACACTTCTCTAATCTTCTCAATACAACGATTAACGTTTTGAGAACTGTGGCGCACGACGAGCCGCTTTCAAACCGTACTGCGTACAGTTTAGCGCCGGTTTTCCTTGATATTACGAGCTTTTTGGACCCTGCCCTCAAATGTTGCCCCAGTATTTAATCATAAAAATGGGGGCATTTTAGACACCAACAGATGGAGCAAATGCAGCATTTACAACACTCAGAAGTTCCTCCGGTTTATTATACTTCACCTGCGCGTAAATGTCCATAGTCGTCTTACTGTTTTCATGCCCGGCAAGATATTGAACAGTTTTTGGGTCAATGCCTGCATACAGCAGGTTAGTAATATAGGTGTGACGAAGTTGATGTGGGGTTACATCAAAGTCAATGGCATACACTAACTTCGGGTTATTTTTCTGATGACTGCCAGGGGTAGGCGTTACCGTACACTTCACGCACTGGCCATTTACATACTTATAATAGTTATGGGGTTTCGTAGAGCGAACGGTTACATATTTCCATACCCGCTGAAACTGCGAAGATGAAAGAGGATTTCCATTTCTGTCAGCAACCACATATTCCGATTCGGTTTTCTCTTTCACTTCCCGCAGGCAGTCTGTCAAACACTTTGGGATCGGAATATCTCTCCGAGCCGCCTTCGTTTTCAGCGTTGTGGAAATCACCGGCCTGTTATTTTCTGAGCGCCATGCTCTCCGTACAGAGATGTACGGCGTAGGAACATCCAGAAATACGCAGTCCCATTGCAGTCCCAAAATTTCTTCGCGCCGCAGACCGGAATATAAAGCGATCATTATAAAGGTATAGGGTGGAAGTCCTCGGACAGTATCTAAAAACAGCTTCACTTGCTCATCCGTCAAGGCATTTATCTTTTTCCCCGGTTTTCCCCCTTTGGCCGAGAGTCCCTCACAGGGATTATATTCAAGTAACTGGCTTCGCTCTGCCGAATAAAAGACACATTTCAGGAGCATATTTACCTTACTATACAATCCAGCAGATTTTGAAGCCAATGGAATCATCGCAAGCCGAATATCGTCTGCAGTCACATCCTCAAGATACATATCGCCTAAAGGCTTGACAATATAGTTGTTCATGGTCTGGGTATATCCTCTCAACGTGCCGGAAGATACCTTTGCCGACTGCATAAGCAGCCACTTCTCACAATACTCTGCCACCGTTGGATGTTTTCTGCGGAAAACCGCCTCCTCTACCTGGCGTCGGGCCTCCATCTCCTTTAACTGGAGTTCCTCGCAGGTTTCAGCATACAAATCCACCCGCTTTCCATCGGCATCGGTGATCCGAGTCCTGTAATATTGAATCCCCCTCCGCATGGTAGTGCCATACCGGGGAACATTTTCTTGTTTTTTCGCCATGGTTTCTGTTCCTTTCTATTTTAATATGTATTTCAGCGCCGATACCTTCTTTATACTGAAAAACCATGGCTCAATCAAAGGTGCGATTCTGGGAAACGCAAAGGGCGGGGAACACTCCCCGCCCTTTGTGCGTTTTCCGTCTAATTATTGTACCGCTTCGTATTCACCGCCATCCCATTCTGCAAAGGCTCCGCTTAAAACTCCTGCCAGTTGCTCCGGCTTGTTGTACTTTACCTTCGCATAAATGTCCATCGTGATCTTACTGCTCTCATGGCCAGCCAAGTATTGAACTGTTTTCGGGTCTACCGAAGCATGAATCAAATTTGTGATGTAGGTATGACGAAGCATGTGTGGCGTAACGTCAAAATCCAGGCTATATACCACATGACCATTGTTCCGTGCTTTTTCACCCAGCTTCGGGTAAAGCATATACTTCACATATTTCCCGTCCACAAGTTTGCGTGCTATCCTCGGTTTTGCTGTCCGTGTCACGATATACTGCCAAAGCCGCTTAAACTGCGTATAAGACAACGGCTCTCCATCCTGGTTGGCAATTACATAGTCTGATGTCGATTTTTTCTTTGCCTCTTTCAAGCACTCTGCCAAACGATCCGGGAGAGGTATATTCCGTTCCGCAGCCTTCGTTTTTAACTCTGTGAGAATGACCGGCCTGTTATGTTCCGTGTGCCACGCACGCCGGACCGTCAGATACGGCGCTTCTGTATCCAGATATACCGAATCCCATTGCAGTGCAAGGATTTCTTCCCGCCGCAGTCCGGCATACAGACCAATCATCACAAATACATAGGGCGGCAACCCGCGAATGGCGTCCAAAAGCCGTTCTACCTGTTCATCCGTCAAAGCCTGCCGCTCCTCCTGCGGAACGCCTCCGCCTTTTGCCTCAAGGTATATCGTCGGGTTTGTATCAATCACATGGCTCTCCTTGGCCGCCCGGAAAATAGACTTGTAGAGGATTACCACGGACTTATATACTGAAGCCGACTTTTTAGAGACTGGCACAAGGGCAACCTGGATGTCATCCAGGGTTACATCGGCCATTCGTTTCTCACCCAGCTCCTTGATAATATGCCGCCGCACCTTGGATGTATAATCAATCAATGTGGTGGCACGGATATGGACAGACTGCATCAGAAGCCACTTTTCACAATACTCGGCAACCGTGGGGGATTTACGCCGGAATGTGGCGTTGTCGATTTGCTCAAGAGCCGCCATTTCCTTGTCGTAAACTTCCTCGCGGGTTTTTCCGTAAAGAATCACCCGTTTGCCATCTGCGTCCTCAATATCTGTTTTGTAATACTCATGCCCATTTATCTGGACTTTGCTGTACCTGGGAATTCGTTTTCTTTTTGCTGCCATTTTTCTACCTCCAAATGCAATCAGTGTTGTATCTTTGTTTTACCAAAACCACACGATCTGCTCAAAGGTGCGATTTCGCATCTTACACTCTGAACATAAAACAGCCGATTGATTCTTTCTGAAAAAACCAATCGGCTGTCCATCTCAGATATGTGAAGTTTTTTAATTCCCTAAGTGGAGAGACATAGCATAAATTCCATCTAAAATCAAGTTTATAACATCAATCTTATAAACTTTTATTTTTCAGAAGTTTATAAGATCGTAGTGATGTTTGTCGGAACGTGCCGCTTTCACAGCCGATTCTGCTAAATGCACCTTTGGGGTTTTTACAAATGCTGTGCTTTACCATTACGCACATTTCGGTAGGTTGCTTTCTTTTCCACAGGTTTTGCCCGATAGGTGCATTTAGCAACATATTCCTGAAGGCCAGCATCTGTAAAGTACACGCAACCATTTTGCACATACTGAACATAGGAAATTAGCCCACTGTTTCGAGCTGCATCCAAAGTGGCAATGCTAATCCCCAGTAATTTGGCAGCCTCTTTCCGCGAAATCAATTTTTCCATAGGTGGTCCCCCTTTCTGTCAAAGATGTGGTTGTTGCTTTCAAAATCACATGAATGCGCTGGCAACCGAAGCTGCCAGCGCATGGTATCTGACTTTGAAAAATTTACTCGCCACATTTGCCACGCACCCCTGGCGATGGGGACATTCCGGTCTCCGCTGGCGCGGCTGTCATAACTCCACAGCGTCGTTTTACTCGTGCGCCGCAGAGTTCCCCCCAAGTCTTTAGGAGGCCGTGAGGAAGTATCTTTAACCCCTATGCAGTCATCGCGCCCTGAAATGCCACTTTCGGGTATCAGGCTGACGTGGATCGCTCGGAACAGTCCTATTCATCACCTCCTGGGGCTGTCCATCTTCGCGGCGTGCCTGATTCGCTCGTACATAGGTTATGTACCGGAAATGCCGTCTATGAAATTGTCAAGCTCCACATTGGGAGAATGTTCTTCCCTCAATGGGTAGGCACTGATACGCTTCATTTGTTAAGTGTTATTCAAAAATTTTTTTATTTTTTTAAATCTTTGTGCAACAGCACTTCTGGAACAATGCCAAAGACGTGCTACATCAATTTGACGATAACCATCCACAAAAAGTAATGTCAATAGCTCCAAATCTTTCTTCGACAGCTTCTTCAATCTCAACAGTAGTTGTTCGTTTTCCACCGAAGCCAACCATCCATATCGCGTTTGATCAATCTTATCAACATCCCATTGATAAGATAACGATGCAAACTTTCGGAACAGCTGTGATTGACCACATACTTCATCATATTGTTCACAAGGTATTGGTTGCGTATGGTTTTGAAAAACCCTTTGACTGCAAAACCATGCCCAGTCATATTCTTTCATGGCAGCAATCTGTTCTTCGCTCATCCCTGCATCACAATACTCAACTTCTAAACGCTTCCATCTACTATCAAACTTCTTTTTCTCATATCCATAATTAAATCCCATTATTAACCTCCTGTAGATTCAATTTGCAAAATTCACCATGCAAACTAAAATCAGGAGGAGATCGACAACGAGAATCTCTGGGTTGTTTTCCATCCCCAGAAACAAAAATGCCAGCTGATCTTAAGGACCAACTGGCATTTTTATTCGCGCACAAAGAAAACGCATTATTAAGATTTTATAAGTACAACAAGTATACCAAGCACAATTCGATACCAACCAAACACCTTAAAATCATGTTTTTTGATAAAGTTCATTAGGAATTTAATTACTAAGACAGATACCGCAAATGCCACAGCCATACCGAGAACAAGAGCGAGCAGTTCTGCACTTGTAAATTCAAACCCGAATTTTAACAGCTTAAAAGCACTTGCTCCAAGCATAGTAGGTACTGCGAGGAAAAAAGTAAACTCTGCTGCTGCCACTCGTGAAACTCCTATGAGTAAAGCACCTATAATCGTTGCTCCCGACCGTGATGTGCCGGGTATAAGTGATAACACTTGAAATGCCCCTATCAAGATTGCTGTTTTATAGCTGATGTCAGAAAGTGCCATAGTAGTAGGAGTACGCTTTTTATTCCAATTTTCTATGAGAATGAATAACAAACCATAAAAGATTAACATGATTGAAATCACAATGGGGGTTTGGAGGTAAGCATCCAAATAATCATCAAATAGAATCCCCATAATAGCTGACGGTACACAAGCTACCGCAACCTTGAACCACAACGAGAAAGTATCCTTTTTAACAATTGACTGTGCTTTGTTCTTAAATTGAAAGGGAAACATCTTGTTCCAAAACATTACAACCACTGCGAGTATAGCTCCAAGTTGAATAACAACAAAAAACATTTCTTTAAATGCTTCGCTCATATTAAGTGTGATAAATTCGTCCACAAGAATCATATGTCCTGTGCTGCTGATAGGTAGCCACTCAGTAATACCCTCAACAATTCCAAGAAAAATAACTTTTAAAATTTCTATAAAATCAAGTACCATTATTTCAAATCCTCCTTTTTAAAATGATGAAAGGTCATAAGAAAACCAACTGCTGATACAAGAATAATAATAGATACAGACAGCAGTGTAGGATAGCCGGTACTCTGAAGTTTACCCTGCACCAAGAAATAGGTGGCTGTCCACGGATACAACGCTCCCCATTCTTGATTTGAAAGTGCGGCACTTCCCATGACAATCACGGCAGAGCCAATCATCGGGGCGACAAATCCTTTTGTTTTCATAGCAACAAACACAAAAGGAGAAACTGTTAAAAACATCAGGATACTGCCAAACAAAAACTTGGGGAGCCATACTATTGCCACTAGTAAGCTATATCCCTCCAATGTAAAGACAGCGTCATATAGCCCACAAACGATAAATATACCTGCCCATGTTACAAGGGTTAGCATAACAATCCAAAGAAGCAGGGTGCAAAATTTTCCAATTAATAGTTTTGTCCTTGAAATGGGTATGGGCAATATGGTTTTGAGGGTGCTTTCTGTGTACTCTCTGCTAAACAAGTAAGCTGCAATTGCCACATATATCATAATGTTTACCAGCAGCATGATATACAGTACACTGTCGCTGTATATGTCAGACAAGGTAAAGATAATCTCCGGCTTATCAAAATGTGTTTGCAAGGCTTCTATTAACATCAAAAGTGGGGTAGATAATACCCCTGCCACACTAATTAGCACCATTTTTGAACGCTTTAGTTTTAATAATTCACAAGAAATAAGATTAAGCAATACCGCCACCTCCAATCAGTTTAGAAAAGTAGTCCTCTAAGTTTTCCTCACTATCATTTATCCTTGTCACGAGCAGTCCATTTCGTGCAAATTCTCGATTGATTTCTCCAACACTTTGGCTAAAGTCATAAATTCTCACCGTACCGTCCTGCACTGTAAAATCCGTCATGTGGTAGTGGTTTTCTAAAATCTTTCCGGCTATCTCACTGTCAGATAAATCAAATTGAATGTATTTTCGATTCCTTTTGTGAAGCTCGGATATATTCACTTCCTCTACTAAATGCCCCTCGTGCATAACGCCGATAATATCTGCTATCTGTTCAATCTCGCTTAAAACATGGCTTGAGATAAAAATGGTAATGCCATGATTGTGACTAAGTTCAGATAAAAATGAGCGTATTTCAACTATTCCAATGGGGTCAAGTCCGTTAATCGGTTCGTCAAGTATTAAAAGCTCCGGCTCGTGCATAATGGCGGCGGCAATACCAAGCCGTTGTTTCATTCCGAGGGAATAATCGGAAAAGACTTTTCTTTTCTCCTTATGCAGCCCCACAACTTCAAGAGCTTTTTCTACTCCACTTTTAGATACTCCCCCTCGCAGTTTAGCGAGAATTTGCAAATTCTCATACCCTGTTAAATTACTGTAAAATCCCGGTGTTTCGATAATAGAGCCTACTTTGCTATAAAGGGTATGGATATTTTCCTTATAGTTTGTGCCAAACAAGCGTACCGTTCCCTCCGTTGGGAAAGCAAGCTGCAACATCATTTTCATTGCTGTGGTTTTGCCTGCTCCGTTTCTGCCGAGCAAACCATAAATTTTGCCCTTTGGCACATGAAGATTTACCTTATCGACAACGGTGGCTGTTCCGTATCGCTTCGTAAGATTTTCTGTTTCAATGATATAATCCATATTTGATTCTCCTTTCCGTGGGTTGCTGTTCTTGTTTTCGCTGACCACAATCTTATTATCCACGAGTATTGCATAGAAGCCAAGAAATCTACCGTCACAATGCCGACACAATAGATGTCAGCACGAAAAAAGCTCCGACACTTATCGTGTCAGAGCCTATTTTAAAGGGTTTATGGCATTTTACTTTGTTTGGGTTTGCTTTATCCAGACAAATATTTTAGCAACAAATAGCAGAAACATAAGGGCGATTACATAGGGTTGTCTTGCCGCAGCGAAGAAGCAGATAAAAAGCGTACTCAGCACGAGAGAGCATTTTGTGATTATGTTGCTCCATGATTCCTTTTCAAAACAAACACACATCAGTTTCGCTATCCCAAGTGCAATCAAAACAATAAAAACAATCCAATAGATTGCAAGATATATTGGGGTAGTGTCTGTAAATGAAAGTAGATTGACAGAATAAATATATCCGTCAACAAGGTTACCATACAACGGCAAAAGTATAAAAGTAACCGCCATCATATCTAATATTCCATAAATGAAACTGTAAATTTTTTTCAAGTTGGAACGATTTTCAGTTTCGGCAAGTGTAATCAGTTCTTCGCCCGATAGCAGTTCATCTATGGTCACAGAAAAGAATTTAGAAATACACTTGAGCGACTCAATGTTAGGGTAACCCTTGCCGCTTTCCCATTTTGAAATGGCTGTTCTTGATACATATAATTGCTCCGCAAGTTGTTCCTGCGTTAAGTTCTTTCCAGCCCTAAGCTGTTGTAGCTTTTCATTAAATTCCATGATTCTCCTCCTGTTTGTTCCTTGTTTTCATACGTCCATCAACGGGTTTTTCTGCATCTTTTGGTATCATCCATGCACGACCAAATTTTTCAGTTCCGTCAATGCGATTTTCCTCACATAATTTTTGTATCCGTCTTTCCGATATGCCCCATTTTTCAGAAGCGGCTTTCACAGAAATGTAATTCATAATATCAACTTCCTTTCGCAAAGAGTATATAATTATTATATACGGAATGACGAATAATAGCAAGTTTCTCTCCACTAATACGAAATTATACACTACTAAACATAAAATCATACTTCGTTCAAATATCATCACCCGAAATGTACAATGATATAGGATGATATTAAAATGTACCAAGATGAAAGAAAACTTGATTTTAAGCCGTTAGGTATAGCGATAAAAAAAGCTCGGGAAGCAAAAGGGTGGACACAGGAATATCTTGCCCAACTGGTAGACCTTACGCCACGCTCTATTATGTATATAGAGAACAGGGGGCAGCACCCAAGGCTTAACAAATTTTATCTCATTACTACCTTGCTTGACATCTCTGTAGACCAGTTCTTTTTTCCATGCAATGAAGATGGCGACAACAATCGCCGCAAACAAGTTGATGTACTGTTGAATGATATGGAAGAAAAGGAGCTTATCGTGATGGAAGCTACGGCTCAAGGCTTGAAAAAGGCAAGAGAAACTGCGGAATAATTAACGCTGTTTTCGTAAGCCAAGCCAACTGAAAAAAGTGCGACACCTACACAGGCTATCGCACTTTTTAGGTTATTTTTTTATTCTCCACACAAATCATAAAGCTGTTCACATCGGTTTTGAATATCTAAGATTTCTGTTTCGGTTAAACTCCTGCGGTTATGAGTAAGTTGTTGCTCTAAAAAATCACGATAGCCATCAAGTAAGGCATCCCGTAAAAGCTCGGGGGCTTTGCAATGTTCCACACCAAACCATTGCTCATCTTTTTCATCCCAAATCATAACGGTGTATCCTCGCTTAGTGTTCACCACCTCCAAAACACTATCTTTATTTAGGTAATCGTTGAATACTTCTAAAACCTTTTCAAAGGTCATCATTTTATCAGCCCTTTCATATTTTAGGTGCTTATATGTAAGTAGTTTATATACTTATTACGACTATGATAATAAAAGTAAATCATCGTGTAAAGGATACGGATATTGTTTGCGAACAAAAGTGGCAAGCAATGCCGGTGTTAATACACTCGGCCCACAGAGGGAAAAATCCTGACGTGATTTCCCCCTCTGCTTTGCTTGTTGAGGGCAGCGCCCCCAAGCCCCTTTGAACGCAGAATTTCATTCTGCGGCTACGCGTCCGATGGACGCTTATGACCATGACCGGCTTACCGCTGGCCGTGGTCTTTTTCTTGTTCTTTTTTCTGTTCCTCATCCATTTTCAGCAGCCGATCCACATTGGCCTTTGCCGTCAAAAGTTCCCGCATTTCCTCACGGGAACGCCGGTACTCGGCGTAGGTTTTCTTCTTTTCCTCCAGCAGTTTGGCATACTCAGATTGCAGGTCTTTGACCTTGGGCAGCTTCTTCACTCCCATCTCATCAAAGGCATTTTTTGCCGCCTGATGGAGCAGAATTTCTTGCTCATGTTCCTCCCGAAATTTTCGGGAATAACCGGCCTTGCGATAGGCAACATAGGTCTCGCGGGTCTTGGCATAATTAACGATATGGGTACGCAGGACGGCGATCTCTGCCATGCGTTTCTCCGTCGCCTTAATCTGCGCTGACAGCTCATTGTGATGGGCGGTAGCCGCCACCGCTTTTTCTTCCAGCTCTGTATAGTCCAGTAGGTGATGTTCGGTAAGAAAATTCACGGTCTGCGCCATCTGTTTTAAGTTAAAAACCTTGGCCCAGCGTGCATATCCAGCACCTTTCCCGGCCTGCAATTTTGCCTGAATATCCACCAGCAAATTGACCTTGGGTGGCTCCGGCTGCACGGTGGATTTCTTGCGGGGCGTGTGCTGCTTTTCTCCAGCCAGCACCGCACGGATTTCTGTTTCGCTGTACCCGGCTCCCAGCTTGTCATCCATACGGGCTACATTCTTCCAGCCGGGAGCTTTAAGGCGGATTGCTTTCCCGCGCCGAGATACCTCGCAGCCCATCTCGGAAAGCAGTTGCAGAAGTGTGTCAAAGTCTGCTGGCTTTTGCTCCAGCGCCCGGTCAATCATCACCCGTAGCTGTTCCCGATGGGAGGGCTTGGCTTGTTCGCCCAGCCACTTGTTGTAGCTTTTTCCGTGGGGCTTGGGGTTCTCCACAATGGATAGTCCGTTCTCGATACAAATGGTGTCACTTAAACGTCGAACAGCTCTGGTGCTTCCCCAAAAGTTACGGAACTTCCGGTCACAATCCATATTGACCGCCGACCAGATGATGTGATTATGAATATGCGATTTGTCGATGTGGGTGCAGACCACAAAGGAATGATTGCCTTTGGTGAACCGCCTGGCAAATTCTATGCCCAGCCGGTTGGCTTCCTCCGGTGTGATCTCTCCGGGCCTGAACGACTGGCGCACATGGTAGGCGATCACATCATCTGTACCGCGCACTCGTCCGGTGGCGGCAATATACTGCCGCTTTGCCAACAGAAACTCTGCATCAGCAGTGCGGCTGTCACATCCATAGCTGGTAATCAATTTTCCGTTGTCGGTCTTTTGGGGAT
>ERZ506950.566-NODE-566-length-22136-cov-4.157013_pt1 | contig 22136 bp, 8 predicted proteins | sample MGYA00512897_ERZ506950 | MGnify/ENA metagenome assembly ERZ506950
AAAACGGCATGGGCATGGGGCTGGCGACGATGGCCGTGCTGATCATGTCGAACCTGGTGATCTCGCTCATCAAGAACATCATTCCGGACAAGGTGCGCATCCCGGCGTTCATCGTCGTGATCGCCTCGTTCGTGACCGTGGTCGAAATGCTGATGAAAGCCTACACGCCGCCCCTGTACGAGGCACTGGGCGTCTTCATCCCGCTGATCGTGGTGAACTGCATTATTCTGGGGCGTGCCGAGGCTTTCGCCTCGAAGAATACGCCGCTGGATTCGGTGCTCGACGGTGTCGGGATCGGTTTGGGCTTTACGCTTTCCCTGACGGCCGTAGGTGCCGTGCGCGAGATCCTGGGCAGCGGCGCGATCTTCGGCATCAGCCTCGGAACGGCCGATTACATGCCGCTGATCTTCGTCCTCGCACCGGGGGCATTCCTGGTGCTGGGGTACCTCATGGTATTGTTTAATAAATTAGCCAAGAAATAGTTATGGAGCTTTCATATTTCGCAATCATCATCGGCGCCATCTTCGTCAACAACGTCGTACTGGCGCAGTTCCTCGGCATCTGCCCGTTCCTGGGCGTGTCGTCGAAGGTCGAGACCTCGATGGGTATGGGCGCTGCCGTAACGTTCGTCATGGCAATCGCCGCCGTGGTGGCCTGGCTGATCCAGGCTTATGTGCTCGTGCCGCTGGACATCGTCTACATGCAGACGATCGTCTTCATCCTCGTGATCGCCGCGCTGGTACAGATGGTCGAGATCATGCTCAAGAAACTCTCGCCTTCGTTATATCAGGCACTGGGTATCTTCCTGCCCCTGATCACGACCAACTGCGCCGTGCTGGGCGTGGCGATCCTGATGATCCAAAAGGAGTTCAACCTCTTGCAGAGCGTCACTTATTCGGTGGCTACGGCGCTGGGATTCGCCCTGGCGCTGGTGCTCTTCGCCGGCATCCGCGAGAGGCTCGAATTCGAGGACGTGCCCAAGGCATTCAAGGGGGTGCCTATCGCGCTGATCACGGCCGGTATCCTTGCCATGGCCTTCATGGGCTTCTCGGGACTGGTATAACGACGTCCCGCAATGCGAAACAGCCACCTTCGGAAAAGAGGGTGGCTGTTTTTGTGGAACGGAGGGGGGATTGTGGTTACCAGTATATCCGAATCCGGGCGGCGCCGATCATGCCTTCCTGGTCGATGCCGAAGACGAAGCCGTAGCGGTTGCCGTTTTCAGGCTTGCGGATGAATGCCGGGACGTAATCGGATTCACGGGGCCGTCCGTCGATTGGCAATGGTGTTCGAGGAGCCCACGGTTGCAGGGTAAATCCGTTTTCGGCCCGGAAGGTTTGTCGAGGCAGCGAATTTTTACCGGATTTTCTTCCGGATGGATAAAAGTAAGGCTGTCAACTCCGTCGGAGGTCGAAAATTTACCGGAAAGCCTCTCTTGTGTGCCTTTCGCGGGGGTAAATCGGGTGTCCGGCGTTGCGGATGAGGAAAAAATGTGTAATTTAGAATTCCGAAAACTACCGTCCATGCGTCCGAATCTGATACTTTTCCGCCTTTTTGCAGCTGTGTCGGCCATGCTTGCCATGGTGGGGTACGTGTCTGCCGAACCCTATTCCAAAATCCGGTTCGAGCCGATCCCTTCCGACATCCTGCCGTCGAGCGAAGTGCGCAAGCTCTATCAGGATTCCGACGGGTATATCTGGATTCCGACCTATAACGGCCTGGCACGGTATGACGGGTACGGAGTGGTCACTTACGGTATGCACGACGTTTCGGGCGTGGCGTTCAATTCGTTCGTGAATGTCGTGGCCGAAGACCGCGACAAGGTGATCTGGATCGGGACGGAACGCGGGTTGTTCCGGCTCGACAAGAAGACGGGCACGATCTCGGCGACGGGCTGCGAAGCGGTCGACGATTGCAACATTTCGGTCATTATCTGCGATACGGGTAACGGGATATGGGTCGGAAGCGACAAAGGCCTGTTCCGGAAAAATGCCTCGGAACATTATTTCCGTCCGGTTACGATGCGCAATGCCGACGGGAAGCTCGTCACGGACATCACTTCGGTCGTCAAGGATGCCAATTGCAGCCTGTGGGTCGCCTCCTACGGCAGCGGATTGCTGCGCTACGATCTCCGCGAAGAACGTACCTACACGTATGACGACGAAATCCTGCGGCATGCGCATGTCGTCTTCTGCGATGCGGACGGGAATGTCTGGGTGGGCACATGGGGCGCGGGACTGATCCGCCTGATAAACCCCTATGCTCCCGGGCGGATGCAATATGCCCGTTACAAGCACCGTGAAGACGACGATACGGCGCTGCTCGACGACATTGTCTATGCCATCGAAGAGGATATTACGCAGAACACGCTGTGGGTGGGAACCCGCAGCGGACTGAGTATCCTGCATGACCCGAATCACCGGCCCTCGTTCCAGAATTTCAAACCCGGCGAGGATGTGGGCGACCTGCCTTACAACGAGGTCAATTCGATTATGCGGGCCCGGGACAACCTCATGTGGATCGGGATGCTGGGCGGCGGTGTTTGCAAGATACAGACCGCAGGCATGAAATTCGAATTCAACCGGCTCGATCCGGTGCGTGCCCGCTTCAACACCAGTTCCGTACGGAGTATGTATTACATCGGCGAGGGCGAATATTGGCTCGGGCTGCTCGATTTCGGGCTGATCAGGTATAATACCCGCAGCGGCCGTATCGTCAGCTACCGGGAGCATCCCGACCTGTGTGTGCTGCCTTATACTTCGACCGTCAATGCCATAATCAGGAGGAACGCCACTTCGGAGCTGTGCTTTGCGACGTGGAGTTCGGGTGTATGGTGCTACGACGAGAAACGCCATCGCGTGCGCCAGATCAACCGGAATACGCTGCCGCTGTTTGCCGACGACTGCGTGCTTGCGCTACGGGAGGATCCGGACGGGAATTTGTGGATCGGTTCGAGGTCGGGAATTTATATCGAATCGGCGTCCGGGCAGCTCTCGACGCTCGACATATGGCTGGGGCGGAAGACGCCCTTCGCATCGACACGCATATTCGATATCTGCTGCACCGGCGACGGGGTCGTGTGGATTGCGACCAACGGCGACGGGATCATCCGTGTCGATACGAAAAGACGCGACTGGAACCAGTACCGGCGTGGGGCGGGGATGACGGCCGATAACGTCTATTGCCTCGGTACGGACGATGCGGGTAACCTCTGGGCGGGGACGATTGCCGACGGACTGGCGGTATATTCGCCTTCGGAGGATCGTTTCAAGGCGGTCACGGCATTCCCCAACATCGAGAAAAAGGGGATCACCAACATTGCAAGGGATGAGAACGGCCGCATGTGGATTACGACCAACGATGCCGTGTTCTCGTTCTCGCCCGACGAAAACGGTACTCCCGAGCATATCAACACCTATATTATTACGGCAGACCTGCAATCGTTCTTCTTCAACCGCAATGCATCGGCGCGTGTCGAATACGGACGCATGGCGTTCGGCGGTTCGAACGGACTGCGCATCTTTACGGGCAACCGCATCCAGCCCCACCAGTCGAAACTTCCGATCGTATTGACCGATTTCCGGGTTCACAACCAGTCCCTGCGTACCATGCCGGAAAAGGAGCGGGAGCATATCAGCTCCCGGGAGATCGACTATGCAGATGAGGTGACGCTGACCCACCGGCAAAACAATTTCTATATCGAATTTTCGATGCTTTCTTATGCCAATCCGAGGGACAACATCTTCAAATACAAGCTGGACGGGTTCGACAAGGAGTACGTATTGGTCGATTCGCAGCACCGCTTCGCCTCCTACAACAACCTGCCTGCGGGCATTTATACCTTTCATTTGCAGGCGGCGGGCGGCAACGGTGTCTGGAGCAGCAACGAGCGGGTGCTGAAGGTGCGTATCCTGCCGGCACCCTGGCGCTCGTGGTGGGCCGTGGCGCTCTATCTCGCAGCCCTTGCGGGGGTGGCCTACGGCGCGATCCGCTTCCTGCGCTACAGACTGCGTATGCAGCATGAAATCCGCATTTCGAAATTCGAACGCCGGAAAACCGAGGAGCTGAACCACGCGAAATTGCAGTTCTTTACCAATGTCACCCACGAGCTGATGACGCCCCTGACGATCATCATTACCTCGCTTGACAGCCTGCGCAGCACCTCCACAGACCGGGAGGCGCTCTACAACGTAATCTCGGTCAACGCGACGCGTCTGATGCGCCTCATCCAGCAGATACTCGAATTCCGCAAGGTCGAGAGTGGTAACCTGAAGATCCGGGTTTCGCAAGGCGATGTGGCGGCATTCGTTCGCAAATGTGTCGAGGCATTCGCCCCGCTGGTATCGAAAAAGCGCCTTCGGGTCTACTTCCAGAGTTCTGCCGACCGTATCGAAGGCTGGTTCGATTCCGACAAACTCGATAAGATCGTCTACAACCTGCTCTCCAACGCTGCCAAATACACACCCGACGAAGGGGAAATAAAAATCCGTGTGGGGATGGAAAGCCCCGGTTTTGTCGGTATAATGATCGCCAATAGCGGTGAATGCATGAGCCAGCAGACTATCGACGGGCTTTTCAAGCGCTTCTACGACGGTAATTACCGTAAGTTCCATACCATCGGCACGGGGATCGGGTTGTCGCTGGTGAAGGATCTGACCGATATTCACAAGGGGCATATCCGGGTTTCGAGCAGCGAACGGGAGGGAAATTGTTTCCGGGTCGTATTGCCCATAGGCCGGGACGCCTACTCCGGGGAAGAGATCGACGAATCGGTACCCGGGCCCGATTCTGCGGAATTGATGCCTGGATCGGCGGAGTTGCCGTCCATGCAGCCGGACGAGGCGGTTGCCGGAGACGGGCGGATGTATACGATTCTGATCGTGGATGACAACGAGGAACTGCGGGTGCTGGTGTCCAACCTGCTGGCGGCATACTTCCACATAGAAATGGCGTCCGGCGGCGAAGAGGCGTTGTGCCTTTTGGCCGAAAAGCCGGTCGACCTGGTTGTGTCCGACATTATGATGCCCGGGATGGACGGGATCGAGTTGTGCGCCAAGATCAAGGAAACGTTCGAATATTGCCATATCCCGGTCATTCTTCTGACGGCCAAGAATACGGACGACAGCCGTATCGAAGGGTATGACTCGGGGGCCGATGGTTATGTTACCAAGCCGTTCAACTTCAAGCTGCTCCATGCACAGATCGTGAACCAGCTCAGAAAGCAGGAGCGTAAGGGTTCGCATTTCCGCAACCAGCTTGTCTTCGAGGTCGAAGCGTTGGAATATACCTCGATGGACGAAGATTTCATGCGCCGGGCTATGGCGTGCGTCAATGCGCATATCGACGACGGCGAATTTTCGCAGGCCGATTTCACGCGGGAGATGAATACGTCGCGTACCGTCCTCACCGAGAAACTCAAATCGCTGACAGGGCTTACTCCGACCGCGTTTATGGTCGACATACGGCTGCGCGCGGCGTACCGGTTGCTGGAACAGCAGCGCCACATGCGGATCGCCGATCTGGCTTATGCCGTAGGGTTCAACGACCCGAAGTATTTCAGCACCTGTTTCCGGAAAAAGTTCGGCGTCAGTCCCAAGGAATTCATCGAACAACTCGATGGCAAGGGTGAAAAAATCGTATAACCCGGATATTTTCCGGAGGTGTTTGTGTAATGTGTTGTTATGCATTATATTGCCTGCGTTGTGTCGGTCGGCTGTTGCAGCCGGCCGATTTGCGTCAGAGCCGTTTTACGGTAAAATTTCAACCTCGAAGCCGTCGGGGCAGAGTATTTTCGTATCCGGCAAAAGCCCTTTGGACGGGGCTGTCGGAACCGAAAACTAACCTAAAAAACAATGCCATGACATGATGCAGCCATCCCGGATGAACCGTAGTGTCCGATCCCTTTCCCTTTTTTCCGAATAAACCAACTAAACCCTAATCTATGAAAGCAGATTTCTACAAGAATTACGTGAGTGCCGTATTCGTCGCAGCGGCGCTGTCCTTCTGCTCCTGTTCCGACGATCGGACGGTCTCGTCCGGCGGTCTGCCCTATAAGTCAATCCGCGTGACCGTCGACGGCGAGACGGTCACAGCGGAGCGGATAGATGATAAAAACCTGGCCCTGAGATTCGATATGGCCGAGGATTTCTCACATGCCCGGATCGACGTCGAGCTCAACGAGGGCTATTCGGTCATTTTCCCGACGGACGTTACCGCCGCCGACCTGGATACCTATCCGGTGCTGAACTTCCGGGCACCCGATAACCGGATCGTCAAGGTGTGGTTCACGATTTCGTCGAAGGCATTTCCGATCACCGATGCTACGAAGGTGACTGCTTCGGGAATCGGGGGCTGCGTTTCCGTATCGGGCAAGACGCTTACGATCACTTATGAGCGGAGTATGAACCGGGGTGAAATCGAACTCGATTTTGCCGAAGGTGCCCTGATGGAGGGAGCTTCGATCGCCTCGTCTACGACGTTCGATTTCACGGAGTCGCTTACCCGGCAACTGAAAGTCGAGATGGATGGCAAAGAGCGCATCTACAACGTCAGGATAGACTATTCGAAAGTGATGGACAAACCGATCGTCTACGGGTTTAGCGAGGTCACGGGCAATTATGTCGACCAGCAGCTCTATCCGTTCCTCAATGTCTATAAGGCAACTACGGTCAACAGCGTACCCGTACGCGGTGCGGCAACATCCGAAACCCCATGGAGCTGGGATCCCGGTGCCGGTGACCTGGACGTTTACCTTGCCTTTATCGGCAACTGGGCCGCAAATCGCCCGACCGAAACGATCGAGGGAATCGAATTCGCCTTCGCCACGATCGACATTGACAAGGCGAAAGCCTATATGGTCAGCAACGATACCCGCTCGGTGGTCATGGACGATGTTGCCTCGCTGGTCGCACTCACCGGGATGATGACCAAGGAGAGCACGATGATTTACTACAATGGGAAAGTGCTCTCCGACCGCAATTCCGAGGGCGACTGGCGCGGGACGGTCGGTTTCTACGAGGACGGGCACGTTGAATTTTGGAATGCGGGTATCCGCGATGGCGAACTGGTCAGGATGACCCAATGGGTCGATGAGGCGGGACGCGACGGGTATCTTGCCTCGGGGACTCCGTGGGACGTGGTCTCCGCGGCGTCGGGACATCCGTGGCTGGTACGCGAGGGGCATCTGCTGACCCGCCTGGAGATGTATTGGAACGATTCGGGATGGGAAACGGCCCTGGGCGAAGCCTGGAACGGCACGCGCAGCCGTTCGTACATCGGGCTGACCTATGACAACAAACTCGGTGTCGCCGCCGTGTCCGAGGGGACGGGAACCTGCCAGGCTGCGTGGCTGCTCTACAAGATGGGCTGGAAAGACGTGTTCTACGTGGCCGGAAGCAACTACTTGGATGACGGTTTCACGCCGACGCTCAAGGTGGGCGGAAACGTCGTCGTGGGAAAGGCCGACCAGGCCGCGCAATATGCAATCGCCATAGATGTCAAACAGTAACAACTCGCAAATCATGAAGCAAACCATATATCTGATCGCCGTCTGCCTGATGTTCCCGGCGTTTGCACTTGCCGCCGGCGCGGGAGAGCCGGATGCGGCGGGCTTGCAGGCCATCCAGGGCGGCAGCCGGTCGGTAACGTATAAGGGCCGTGTGGTCGACGAAAGAAGTTCCGTACCGCTCGCCGGTGTCGCCATTGTTGTCAAGGACGCCCCGCAAATCGGTATGACGACCAACTCCGAGGGTGAATTCCGGATCACGATTCCCGTCCGCTATCAACCGCTCGTGTCGGTTTCCTATATTGGCTACCAGCCCAGGGAGTCGGTGCTCGTGGCTGCGGCGGACAATGAAATCCGCCTGAAGGAAGAGGCGCAGGCGCTGGAGGAGGTGCAGGTCATCGCCTACGGGCAACAGAAAAAGGTGTCGGTGACGGGCGCCATCGCCTCGATCAATACCAAAGACCTGCTCAAGTCACCGAGCGGCAGTGCCGGCAGTGCCCTTGCGGGGGCCGTGACAGGCATTTCGTCGGTACAGATTTCCGGACAGCCCGGTGCCGAAGACCCCGACATTTATGTCCGCGGTACGGGATCGCTTTCGAACGAGGCGTCGAAGCCGCTTATCCTGGTGGACGGTGTCGAGCGTTCGTTTTTCCAGATGGACTCGCACGAGATCGAGAGTGTGACCGTCCTCAAGGATGCATCATCGACGGCCGTATTCGGTGTCCGCGGCGCCAATGGCGTCATCCTGGTCACGACACGGCGCGGTACGAAGGGCAAGCCACAGATTTCGTGGAATTCGACCTTCGGACTGACTCAGTCGCTGCGCCACCTGACCGGTGTCGACAGTTATACTTACGCTACGCTCTATTCCGAGGCCCAGCGCTCCGACAATCCCGGCATTAAGGATGACCAGCTCACCTTTTCGCCGTTCGTAACGGAAATGTTCCGCACGAAGGCCGATCCGATCATGTTCCCGGATGTGGACTGGAGCAAATACATCTTCAAGAACGTCGCCTGGCAGACACAGCACAACGCGACCCTGTCGGGCGGCGGTGACCGCATCCGCTATTTCGTGTCGTTGGGTTACCTCGACCAGGACGGTATGATGAAGCGTTTCGACGAGAGTTATGACCCGAATTACAATTATCAGCGCTTCAACTACCGCTCGAACATCGACGTAGACATTACGAATACGACTCAGTTGAAAGTCAATATCGGCGGGCGCGTGAGCGACAAACGAGAACCGCTGACCTATTCGCTCTGGCAGAATATCATGTGGTGTACGCCGTTCGCAAGTCCGGGTTTCGTCGACGGGAAGTACATCTACAATTACAAGAACAACTACATCCCGCTTACGGAACTCACGAGCGGGCTGGACTGCTACTACAACTGGGGTTACCGCAAAACGACCCAGAATGAACTGAACCTCGATCTTGCGCTTTCCCAGAACCTCGATGTGATTACCAAGGGATTGACCCTCAATGTGAAGGGAGCGTACAATACTTCCTACTACCTGGCGACCAAACGCGCGCCGACCGGTACGAACAGTTCCTATACCCCGATTTATTTGGGGTCGATCACCCAACCCGGAATGGATGTTTCAGACCCGCGGTTCGACAATACGATCGTCTACCAGACCGACGGCGTGACGGGTATGCGCGAGCCGATGACCTATGGTGAGGACGGGTCGGGCAAATCACGCAACTGGTATGTCGAGGCGAGCCTCAATTATCAGCGTACGTTCGGCGACCATGCGGTGTCGGCACTGTTGCTTTACAACCAGTCGAAGACCTACTACCCGGGCCAGTATACCGACATCCCAACCGCCTATGTGGGGTATGTGGGGCGTTTGACCTATGCCTACAAGAACCGCTACCTGGTCGATTTCAACGCCGGTTACAACGGCTCCGAGAATTTCGCCCCCAAAAAGCGCTACGGGTTCTTCCCTGCAGGTTCCGTGGGTTGGATCGTCTCCGAGGAGAATTTCATGAAGAACCAGCAAACCGTCGACTTCCTGAAGCTGAGGGCCTCGTTCGGACTGGTCGGGAACGACAAGTACAGCGGTGCCCGTTTCCTCTACCTCGACGGCTCGTGGACGGGCAACCATGCCGTATGGCAGAACGGCTACGGCAGCTACCAGTTCGGTATGGGCGGAAGTATGACGATGCTGCCCGATGCGGTCGAAAACACGGTCGGGAACTCCGAGGTGACCTGGGAAAAAGTCCGCAAGCAGAACTATGGCATCGACCTCAAAATGTTCGGTGCGCGCCTCAGCCTGACGGCCGACTACTTTTTCGAACACCGCTACGACATTCTTTCGACCCGCAATACGCTGCCGTCGATCGTCGCCATCGAGCTGCCGCTGATCAATCTGGGAGAGGTCGATAACCGGGGCTATGAAATCTCACTGGGCTGGAATTCGCGTACCGAGAAGATCGATTGGTGGGTGCAGGGCAATGTCTCTTACTCGAAGAACAAGATTATTTTTATGGACGAAGTCATGCCCAACTATCCGTGGATGGCTCAGACCGGACGCAGCACGGGACTGAACTACGGGTACAGGTTCGACCGTTTCCTGCAAGCCGACGACTTCGATGCCGACGGGGCCCTGAAGACCGACGGCGAGGGGAAGCCGCTGCTACCCGTCATGTCGCTGGGATCACCCCGCCCAGGCGACGCGCTCTTTAAAGACCTCAACGGGGACGGCAAGATCGACGGCAACGACAAGACCTACTTCGGTTACAGTCAGCGTCCGGACTACGTGCTCGGCCTGCTGGGCGGATTCCGGTACAAGAATTTCGAAATTTCGATGCAGTGGACGGCCGGCCTGCATGCCTCGCGTATGCTCAGCGGCGAATACCGTAATGCTTTCGGCAGTACAAACGGCCGTGCGCTGCTCAAATTCCTGGCCGACGGGCGTTGGACGCCCGAGAACCCCGATGCGCGTTTTCCACGGCTGACCTTCCTCAACAAGTCGCACTACCTGGAAGATTCCGACCTGTGGCTGATGGACGGCTCGTACCTGCGGCTGAAGGTTGCCGAAATAGGTTATACGTTCAGGGATATTCCGGCATTCCGGAAGGTCGGCGTCAAGTCGCTGAAGGTTTATTTCAGCGGGTACAACCTGTTGACGCTTTTCTCGGATCTCAACGACATCGATATCGACCCCGAGGGGGCGACGAGCGGTTCGAATATCGATTCCTACCCGAACGTGCGCATTTTCAACTTCGGTGTTAACATCACATTCTAATCGACACTCCACTATGAAAAAGACGATAATATCCATTCTGATCTTGGGCGGTTTCGTGTCGGGACTGACCAATTGCAGCGACCTGAAATTCGGGGACGGGTTCCTGGAGAAAGCGCCCGGCGGCGATGTGACCGTCGACACGATCTTCTCGTCGAAGCTCTATGCCGACCGGGCCCTCAATTCGGCCTATGCCACGTTGCGCTGCGGGCTCACGATGCACAATCCCAGCGTTAACGGCGGGTCGTACGAACACCAGAATGCCGGTAACAAACTGGCATGGGACAACCTCGATGCCCTGACCGATATCATCAGCACGCATTGTTCGTGGGGCGGCGTTTACAGCATGTATTACGGGGGCGCATACGACGCCGAGACCGAGAATGAGTCGAGTGGTACGAAGATGGGGTTTAACCCCGAGCAGGACGTGACGTGGACGGGTATCCGCAAGGCGTTCCTCTACATCGAGAATGTTGACCGTGTGCCCGATATGAGCGAGGCGGAAAAGATTCGGCGCAAGGGCGAGGCCCGAATGGTCATTGCGTGCCAGTACCACGAATTGCTGCGCCACTTCGGTGGGGTTCCCCTGCTCAAGACAGCCGTCGAGGCGGGTAAGGAGGCCGATATAGACTATTCGCGCCGGACTTTCGAAGAGACGGTCGAATACATCGTCGCGCTGTGCGAACAGGCTGCCCGGGAGCTCCCGTGGACGGTCGACCCGGCCGATGACGGGCGTTTTACGAAAGCTTCGGCGCTGGCGCTCAAGATTCGTGTGCTGCTCTATGCGGCCAGCCCCTTGTTCAATGCGAACCAGCCTTATGCCGAGCCGCAACAACCGGTACTGGGCAATATCGGCAAGATCGCCGAGGAGAGTGTCCGGAAAGTGGCGTGGTATGGTAATTACGATGCCCAGCGCTGGAACCGCGTGGTTACGGCTTGCGAAGAGTTCATCACGGAGAATGCCAACAACGGCAATCCCTATAAACTCGTCGAGGCGACCGAAAAGACGGCCGAAGGTTACGGAAAGGCATTCGGTGCATGCTATGCAGACCGTTACAACGGCGAAATACTGATTGCCACCGGGCGGTCGAAGCGTACCTACGGCGATACTTACCATGCCTATTACTTCGGCATTTCGACCGATTTCAACGGCGCGAACGCCCAGGGGTACGGCGGTGGCTGCGTGACGCTTAACTATGTCGATAAATTCCCTTTCTCGAACGGGGAACCGGCGCCTTATGCCGAATGGATCCGGACGCACAATTCGGCCGGAACGGTGACGGACAATCCTTTCTCGAACCGGGATCCGCGCCTCTACCAGTCGGTGATGGTGCCCGGCGGCCCGTTCCGCGACCGTGTGGCCCAGATGTGGGAAGGCGGTGGCAGCGAGGATTTGGTGAACTATGCCAAGGATCGGGCCGCAACGGGTTTCTGCAACCGTAAATACCTCTGGGACTATAACCGTGCGACGTTCTACGACAAACCGATGAACTACTCCTATATGCGCCTGGCCGAGGTTTACCTGGCCTATGCCGAGGCACTGAACGAGACGGGGCGCAAGGACGAGGCCTGCAAGTGGCTCGACAAAACCCGCAACCGCGTGGGGCTGCCCTCCATGACCGACGAATTGCTGCACCGCCTGCACCGCGGCAAGGTGCTGCCGTCCTATCCCGAATGTGCGCTTGCCGGGGATGCCGAGCTGCGCGAGGAGATACTCGACGAGCGGGCCCGGGAATTCGCCTTCGAGGAGATTCGTTGGTTCGACATCGTGCGCTGGAAACGTGCCGATATTTTCCGGCAGACGCTTTACGGGATCAGGGTGACGATCCTGGACGGAACGGATTCCTCGAATTTCCGGTTCAATTTCTCTGAGCCGGTTCCCGAAACCGACCGCGCCTGGAAGAACAGCTTTGATCCGAAGTGGTATCTGAGCGCCTTTCCTTCGAACGAAGTCAACAAGGGGTACGGCCTGACTCAGAATGCCGGATGGTAGACATACATGGTTAAACAAACAGAGAGCATACAATGAAAAAGATATCAATCATACTGCTGTTCCTGACTGCCGTTTGCCCGCTGGCACAGGCGCAGCGCGTCAAGGTGTATGTGACCGATGCATGGGACAAGCCGCTGGGCGAGGTTGCCGTGACGCTCGGCCGCGGGCGAACCCCCGTGGCGGTTACGGGCGCCGACGGCATGGCCGAGGTCGATGCCGGGGAGGGTGACCGCATGACGCTGACCCTTCTGAACCGCATGAGCCGCACGGTAGCCGTCAGCGGTGGCGAGATGCATATCCGTCTGACGGACGATGACGTGCTGTTCGACGTGGGCTATGACGAGCGCATCCGCAAAGGCTCCGCGTCGGCATCGCTCGCCGGCGCTACGGCACGTGAGATCGAAGCGGGCGGCCGTACCGACCTGATGAGCAACCTTTACGGCCTGATTCCGGGACTCGGCGTGCGCCAGGGCGAGAACCTGCCGTGGGACTCGGCGCCCGACCTGAATGTGCGCGGCGTCGGTTCGTTCGGCGGGAACAGTGTGGTCGTACTGGTCGACGGCATCGAACGCGATGCGGCCTGCCTGGATCGGGAGGAAGTGGAGCACATCACCGTGCTGAAGGACGCCGCATCGCTGGCACTCTACGGTAATCGGGGTGCCGACGGTATCGTCGCCATTACGACCCGGCGTGGCGGCGACCACGGCCTGCGTACCCGTATCGACTACAATTTCAGTGTGCAGACCCCGTTCCGGATTCCCGATATGGCCGATGCCGCGACCTATGCGACGGCTGTCAACGAGGCGTTGGAAAACGACGGGCTCGCACCCCGCTATACGCAGCGCGACATCCGTTCGATGGTGCGGGGGGAGCGCACCGATGTACTGCCCAATGTCGACTGGCGGAAGGCTGTACTCCGCAATGCGGGTTTCAACCACGACCTGAACCTCTCGTTCGACGGGAGCGGCGGCCGTATGCGCTATTTCGTGCTGGCCAACTACAACTCCAACCGCGGGTTCCTGGATAATACCGACCTGAACGACGGCTATTCGACCCAGGTCGAGATGTACTCCCTCAAGCTGCGTTCGAACCTCGAGGCCGCGATCACGAAAACCACGACTGCACGGATGAACCTGATGGGGCGGCTGATGCAATACCAACTGCCAAATGCGGGCGTCGCGCTCGACGATATGTACGACACGCCGTCGGCAGCGTTCCCGATCCGGGTTCCCGGCGGGGGCTGGGCCCGCAGCCAGCTGTTCGCCAATCCCCTGGCCGACAAGACCGCGGGCGGGTACAACACGCTGCTGCAACGTACGCTGTTCGCCGACCTGACGATCGATCAGGACTTGTCGGCACTAACCCCGGGACTTTCGGTACAGGTGCGTGTCGCCTATGACAATTCCGCGGAGATTACCGATGCGCACTCACGCAAATACGCCTATTCGAATACCTCGACGGTCTTCGATGCGGACGGCAATGCCGCTTCCCTGGCATTCGTTCCGCAGGGGAACGATACCGAACTGGCATTCGACAGCTTCCTTTCCTATTCGGTCATGCGGGCGTCGGTGTGGGCCAAGGTGCTCTACGACCGTTCTTTCGGAAAACATACGGTGACGGGGCGCCTGATTTTCAGCGAGAACAAATCCCGTTACCGCGGAGCCAACAATACGTACATGTACCGTGACTATATTGCCAGCGCCGGCTACAATTACGACGACCGCTACGTGGTCAATGCCGTCGCTACTTACGGCGGGAGCAGCCGTATGCCCTACGGGGACAAGTACCGCTTCTATCCTGCCGTGTCGGGCGCATGGATCATCTCGAACGAGGCGTTCCTGCGTGACAGCCGTGTCGTCGACCTGCTGAAACTGCGCGCGTCGTTCGGCATTGTGGGTATGGACGCGCGATTGTCGTATGACATGGACACGCAGTTCAACGGCCCGGGCAACAGTTATATTTTTGCCGGGATCACTTCGTCGAACAGCCTCGCGCAAGGGGCGTTGCCGTCTGCGGGGATCGAACCCGAACGCGACTATAAAACCAATGTCGGGTTGGAACTCAGCCTGCTGGGAAGCCTGAGCGTCGAGGTGGATTTCTTCCGCAACATGCGTCATAACATCCGGACGTCGGCCGCGGGTACCGTTTCCAGCGTGCTGGGAGTCGGCGTGCCCGACGTCTTTACCGGTAAGGTGCGCAACTATGGCGGGGAATTGGCGGTGGGATGGCGCCGCCGCACAGGCGACTTCGGATATGCCGTGCGGGGGAATATCGCCTATGCCCGCAATAAGATACTCAACAAGGAAGAGGAATACAAACCTTTTGACTATATGCGTATTACAGGGCAGCCGGTAGGGACGTTCTACGGATTGGTGGCCGATGGGATGTACCAGGACGGCGATTTCAATGCCGACGGTTCGCTCCGGGAGGGGCTTCCTGTCTCCTCGTACCAGAATACGGTACGCCCGGGCGACGTGAAATACCGCGACCTGAACCGCGATGGCAGGATCGACGACTACGACCGCACCTACCAGCTCTATGCCGCGGTGCCCGAGATTTATTACGGCTTCAGCGTCGAGCTGAAATACAGGGGCTTCGGTGTCAGCGCCTATTTCCAGGGTGTCGCCCATTCGACGCTGGAGACGACGCTGTCGAGCATCTACCAGCCGCTGTACGGCAACGACCGCAACGTTTCGGAGTACTATATGGAGCACCGCTGGTCACGCTTCAATACCGAAGGCCGCTATCCGCGCCTGACCACATTGGCAAACGGGAATAACTACACGCAAAGCTCACTATGGACGGAAAACGGCAATTTCCTGAAGTTGCGTACATTGCAGGCTTACTACAAATTGCCGTCGAAGATTGCCCGCAAACTGCGTATGCGCGAATGCAGCTTCTATTTCCGCGGTCTGAACCTTTTCTCGGCCGACCATGTCGGTATTCTCGATCCGGAATACGTCAGCACGGGGTATCCCTCGTCACGCAGCTACCAGATCGGCCTGAACGTCATATTCTAAATACGCCACAACGATGAAAAAATACCTGATCCTATTCGCCGGATGTACGCTCCTGATAGCTGCGTGCAGCGATTTCCTGGAACTCGACGAGTCGGTGTACCAGACGACGAAATATCAATTCTCGACCTTCGACCGCGTGAAGCAGAGTGCGACGAACGTCTACTCGTATGTGCAGGAAGGGTTGCTGGATGTCGAAGGTACGATGATCGACGCTGCGACCGACGATGCGGTATACGCCTGGTCTACGGGCGGTATCAAACGTTTTTACGACGGGAGCTGGAACGGAACGAACCTGATCGACGACCGCTGGGCTTCGCTCTATTCGGCTATTGCCGCGGCCAACTATTTCCTCGACAACTGCCCGGATGATTTCCCCGAGGCACAGTATCAGGACAATTACAAGACGAATCTGGTGGAGCTCAAGAACTATCCGTTCGAAGTGAGGGCCCTGCGTGCCTATTTCCATTTCGAATTGCTCCGGCGCTATAACCGGATCGTGATCGGCGACCGTTCGTTCACGATGCAGGAGGTCAATACGCTCGTTCCGGTCTCGTACGACGATGCCGCCGGATGGATCGTCTCGGAATGCGATGCCGTAATCCCGTCGCTGCCTAAGACCTATCTGGGAACGGAAAAAGGCGAAGTTGCCCGTGTGACAAAGGGCATGGCGATGGCGCTCAAGGCGCGTATGCTGCTGTATGCCGCCAGTCCGCTCAACAATCCCGGCGGTGATGCAGCCCGTTACCTGGAAGCCGCGGCCGCGGCCAAGGAGCTCATAGATGCCGGTATTTACAAGCTTGTCAGCGAGGAAACCACGAACAATGCCGATGCGCAGGGACTGATCTTCGGCAAGTGGTGCCCGGTGAGCAGCGATTTCGAGGCGGCCAATTTCCCGGTAGGCTTCGAAGGCGGGAATTCGGGCGTCTGCCCGTCGCAGAACCTCGCCGAGGCATTCGATATGGCGACGGGCGAACCGTTCGACTGGAACGACGAGTCGATGCGGTCGCGGATGTTCGTTGCGTCGGCACGCGATCCGCGCTTTGCCAGGACGCTGATATACAACGGGGCGACGTTCAAGGGACAGCCCGTCCAGTCGTATGTCGGCGGCCGTAATGGCCGGCCGCTCGACGGTGCTACACCGACTTCGTACTACCTGCGCAAACACATTGTCGAGGCGACGAGTTTCGTGACGGGCAGCGAGATGAGTTATCAGCACATCTTTCCCTTCTTCCGTTATGCCGAGGTGTTGCTGAACTATGCCGAGGCATTGGCTGCCGCTACGCAGAACCCCGATTTTACGGGCATGAAGGGGGAGGTGGAGTATACGCTCTCACCACGCGAGGCGCTCAATGCAGTCCGTGCCCGGTACAATATGCCGGGGATTACGGAAACGGATTATGCGGCCTTCGTGAAGCGTCTGCGCAACGAGCGTCGTGTGGAACTGGCCTTCGAGGGGCATCGTTTCTGGGACATCCGCCGCTGGAAGATCGGTGCCGAAACGACGAAGGTTTATGGGCTTACGATTACTCCGCAGAACGATGGCTCGTTCAGCTATATGCGGTCGGTGATCCAGCAGCGCGGCTGGGAGGACAGGATGAATTTCTATCCGATTGCGGATGCCGAGCTTTTCAAAAATCACAACCTCGTCCAAAACGACGGTTGGAAATAGTCAAACCGATAAAAATACGATACGATGAAAAACAAGATTTGGGCGACATTCGCGTTTGCGGCGATCTTCTGTTCGGCATCCTGCGCCGAGGATGATACGTTTGCCTTCAATCCCGATTACAATACCCAGGGCGGCTATACTCCTGACGGGATCGCCTCCTGGCCGCAGGCTATCTTCTGCTTCGACGACAACCGCTGTACGGAGGTGGAAATGGCTCCCAGCCAGGCCGCCCTGCGGGGGATCGAAACATCCGGCAACCGGGCGACGGCGCTCGCATTCGCCTCGCAGGACAACCTCTCGTTTACGAACACCTCCACCGGGGCGCACTCGACCGAGTATATCCTGCGTGTGGAGGATATCGACGCCGAAATCCCTGCGATCTGGATGCAATGCGCGACGCGGCAGCAGATAAGCAAGGGTTTTACGCTCAAACCGCTTACCTCGTCCGTGAAGGTGGTACTGGTAAATGCCCCCGATACGCTGCGATCCGTCGTACTCACGCTTCCGCGTATGACCGATGCGCTCTACATCGCTTCGGGAAAGACCGAACCTTCCGGTGAGGCGTTGGAAAAACAGGTCGAAGTAGGCCGCGCGGGGGCGGAGTTCAACGTCTTTCCGATGGCCCGACAGGCCTCGGCCTGGAAACTGGGGTTCAAGGTCAGGTTTCCCAATTCGGAAGCGGACGGTTACATGATGCTGCGGGAGGGGGTCGCTGCGGGGCAGACGATCGACCTGGAGATAGACTTCTCGAAACTGGAAGAGGAGTTCACGTACGATGTGGCCTACCGGGTTGCGGCCTACGGTGAGCAGGACGGTGAATTGACGAAAGGCGAATTCTTCCCGGTGCTGCCGGGCGACGACAAGTTCAGGGACGCGAATCCCTATTACAACGTCTATGTGCTCAAGGATCGCCGCTGGCAGACCGTCGAGGTGCGGAATGCTCTTTGTTCCGACTCCCCGAACCATCACGAGGAAATATGGAACGACTGGGACAACTCCAAAAAACTGCGCGATACGATGTGTTATGCGCTCTTTACCCACGATTTTGCGGATGCCGTGCGTGTGAAGGTCGAAAAACGCAGCGGATTTTCGCGTGTGGCCGTACGTCCGTCGGCGTACGGGATTACGACCAGGGAAAACGCCAGCAGCAATACGGTCGAATTCACGCTCCCGGCGTATGAGAAACGCAAGGTGTCGGTCGAGTTCGACGGCGACCGCTACCACAACCTGTTCCTCATGCCGAGCCGTCCCGATACACGGAAGCCTGCGGTGTCGGGCGGCAATGTGAGCTACTATGGCCCCGGTGAGCATACGGAAGGCATTATCGTCCTGACCGAGGGGCAAACGCTCTATGTCGACGAAGGGGCGGTGCTCTATCCGCAGAACATACAGGTCAGGGGCAACGGCGTGACGATTGCAGGCCGGGGCGTCATCTCCGGCGAGAAGATGCGCCATTGGGGCGAGGAGTTTTCCAACGCCGATGTGATGATCGACGTGCAGGGGAACAAACACGAGGGCGGCTATACGGACTTCCGGATCGAAGGCGTTACGATGATCGATGCCCCGAGCTGGTGCCTGCGCGTCATGAATACCGATAACGTGGCCATTGAAAACATCAATATGATCCATTGGGATCTCAACGGCGACGGTATCGATCTGTGTACGGTCACCGGGGCCACGATCAACGATTGCATGTTGCGTGCTTACGACGATTGCATCACGCTCAAGGTGCGTTCCAATGCCGATCCCTATGGCAATGTCCACGACATCAGGATCACCAACTGCATCATCTGGGGCGACTATGCCCGCGGCATCGTCGTGGGCCCCGAGTGCGGCAACGTATGGTGGGCATCGGGCGATATCCGCAATATCGAGATCCGCAACTGTACCGTGCTGGAGGCTGCCCGCGGACAGGCGCTCGCCATTATGCAGGAACTGGGCGATTTTTCGGAAGCCGGAGGGCCGGCGCTGATTGACAACGTGCTCTTCGAAGACTGCGTGGTGGACAATATCCATTCTTCGGGCACCCCGATCTATACCAGCCAAGTCAACAAGGGCGAGTCCTGCGAGATGAAGAATGTGGTCTTCCGCAACGTGACGATCCTCGACGGGCTCGGGTGCCAGCCTTCCCGGATAAACGTCAACAACACCTATACAAGCATAGATTTCGACAACCTGATCTATAATTCGCGCAAGATTACCTCCTTCGGTAAGGAGATCGTCCTGAAAGATGCTTCGAGCGAGCCTTGGGAACACACCTGGATATCGTTCAAATAGTACATTCAATCCATTTTATTCATTCCTGCCCTTTCCGGCGGAGCCCGGTTGTCCGGGCTCCCCGGCAAGGAGTATTAATTTCTATTCCGTATATGAGAATCATTTCAGAGATTTCCGTTGCCGCGAGCCTGCTTTTTGCGGTGGCATGCCACGATCCGCAGCCAGGTGCAGACCTTGTTCCCCTGCCCGTGGAGATGACCTTTACCGGCGGCTATTTCCAGACCGACAGCGTGTCTTTCGCCCGGGGTGTCGCCGACGGCAGGGTCGTCTGTGAACTCGATGCCTCTTCGCCGAACCTTTCACGCGAGGGGTATGGGCTCGAAGTCCGCAGCGACGGCATCCGGATCACCGCGGCCGACTCCGCCGGGCTGTTCTATGCCCGGCAGACGCTGCTGCAGCTGCTCACGGCAAAAGGTATCCCGTGTGTGAAGATTACCGATAATCCGCGTTTCGGCTACCGGGGTATCCATCTCGACGTTTCGCGCCATTTCTTTGCCAAAGAAGAGGTTTTCAAGATACTCGATGAAATGGCACGTTACAAGCTTAATGTCTTCCACCTGCACCTGACCGACAACGGTGGCTGGCGCATTCAGATCGACAGGTACCCTTTGCTGACCCGGCTCGGAGCTTTCCGGACGGAGGCCGACTGGCTCAAGTGGTGGGAATTCGGCGACAGACGCTACGTTCCGGAGGGGACGCCCGGGGCCTATGGCGGTTATTATACGAAGGATGACATCCGGCAGATCGTGGCTTATGCTGCGGCCCGTTATATCGAGGTGATTCCCGAGATTGAATTCCCGGCGCACTCCGACGAGGTTTTTATCGGCTATCCGGAATTGTGTTGCAGCGGAAAGCCCTATACGAGCGGCGAATTCTGCGTGGGCAATCCCGCAACTTTCGAATTCATGGACGGTGTGCTGACCGAGGTTATGGAGCTTTTTCCTTCCCGGCGGATACACATCGGCGGCGACGAAGCCCGCAAGGCCGCCTGGAAAACCTGCCCCAAATGCCAGTTGCTCGCCAAGGAGCTGGGTGGTCTGGACGAAGTGCAGTGTTACCTGATCGAACATGCCGAAAAATTCCTTGCCGAACACGGTCGGATGATGGTCGGGTGGGACGAGATACTGCGGAACAATCTGCGGCCTACGTCCGTTGCGATTTCGTACCGCGGACAGAGGGGGGCTATCGAAGCCGCCAACCGCGGGTACGACGCGGTCATGTCTCCGGGCGAAATCATCTATTTCGACTGGTACCAGGCTAATCCGCACACGCAGCCGCGGGCGATGAGCGGATTCTCACCCATCAAGAAAATGTACAGCTTCGAACCTGTCCCCGATACGCCCGAAAGGGCTGCGGCCAACGAGTCGCTTGTTAAAGGCGAATATGTGGCCCCGGATTCGGTCGAGCACATCCGCCCGAATGCTGCATCGCATATTATCGGGGTGCAGGGATGCACATGGGCCGAGTTCATAGGTACTCCCGAGCATTTGGAATACATGATGTTTCCGCGCCTGCTCGCCATTGCCGAATTGGGATGGACACCCCGGGAGCGCCGTCTGTGGGCGGACTTCCGCCGTCGTGTCAATAGCCAGATCCCCCGCTTGCTTGCCCGTGGGATCAATGCCTTCACGCTTAGCAACGATGTCGAGATCACGGCACGCATCGTCAGGGAGGGCCGCAAGGCCCGGGTTACGCTGGATACGGAAAAATATCCGGCCGAAGTGCGTTATACGCTCGACGGCAGCGACCCGACGGTCGGGTCGGACATCTACTCCGGCCCGTTCGTCGTGGAGGCCGGGACGACCGTGAAGGCGGCCCTGTTTGCCGGAGGGAAACCTGCCGGCAGCATTGCCGAACTCTACGTCGACGCGTGTCATGATGTGGAGAATTATTATACCTATCTCGAAACTCCCGAGGTATATGCTTCGACGAACCGCTGATGCCCCCCCCCTGATTCTCTCGTGCCGGAACCCGGACAGCATGGCCTCCGGGGTTTGTACCTGTGGTATTTGCGTTGCCGGTACGGATTCGGGGCAGGTGCCGGTTCAGAAAAGACCTTGAGTGGATATACCAGAAAACCGAATATCAAAAATAGAAATGAAAAAAATTCCGATTTTGTTTCTGGGCTTGCTGGGCGGACTGGCCGCATGTACCCGGATACCCCCGGCCATAGCGCCCGATAAAAAGATAGAAACCCGCATCGGGGAGCTGCTCCAAAAGATGACCCTCGAAGAGAAGATCGGCCAGCTCAACCTGCCCAGTGCGGGCGACATCACCACCGGTCAGGCCAAGAGCAGCGACATCGCCGAGAAGATCCGCCGCGGCGAGGTGGGCGGTCTGTTCAATATCAAGGGGGTGGAGAAGATCCGCGACGTGCAGCGTATCGCCGTCGAGGAGAGCCGTCTGGGTATTCCGCTGATCTTCGG
>ERZ506950.581-NODE-581-length-21697-cov-8.005868_pt1 | contig 21697 bp, 16 predicted proteins | sample MGYA00512897_ERZ506950 | MGnify/ENA metagenome assembly ERZ506950
TGCCAGCGCCTACCTCGTGTGCCAGCAGCGTATTGCCGCCGTACAGCACATGAGCGATAGCGTTTTTCTGGTGTTCCCGCAAGGTGATGGCCGGGTTCATACCACCGAAAGTAATGTGTCCGCCGTCGTATTCACGGGGACGGGTGGAGTTCATTTCCTCATTGTACTGGCGGACCAGAGCTTGGCGGCGGTCCGGGTCTTTCCAAATCCAGTCTTTGAAAGCGTCCCGGATCGCTTGCTGCTTTTGGGCGGCCAGGGTGGTCTCTTTGGCATTCAACACCCGGCGCTCTTTGCCGTCTGCATCCTCTATGGTGTCGTAGATACGGACATCCCGCAGGTTCAGGCTGTCCTCCAGAATCTTGTAGGCATTGGCACGGCTGGTTCCGTAGGTGGTATAGGCTGCCACATTGTTCTGGCTTACAGAGCTTTTGCCGGTGATCTGCCACTCAGCGGTGAAAGAAGAATAGTTGACCTCGATATTGCGCTGGAGATAAAACGGCGTGTCGAAGGTCTCATACATAAACTGCTGGATGTACTCTTTGTCGATCCAGGTAGCGCCCAGGCGCACCTCAATCTCCGACGCATCCAGGTCTTTGGGCTGGGCAGCGGTAAGGGCCTCCACATTGACTGCAAAGGAAGGGTCCTGCTGTGCGGCCCGCTGTGCCTGACGCAGCTTGCGCCGCACATTGCCGGACAGGTATTCGTCGGCTGTTACATAATGGGGAGTGCCGTCTTTCTCCAACTGCCCAGGTACACGGAAGATCACGCCTTGCAGCTCGGCGGCCAGTTCGTCGCCGGTCTTGCCGGTCAACTCCGCCATATACGCCATATCGACAAAGGCTTTTTCGGAAATTGATACGGCCAGAGCTTCACTTGCGGTATCCACAGTGTCCACCGCCTTGTGGGGCTTGATGGTGCGCTTGGTGAACATATCCGCCTTGCGCTCCAGCTTGCCGTCCTCGTCAATGACTTCCAGCGCGCAGAGCAGATAGTAGCTGGAATCATCAGCAAAGGCCAGCCGGTTCGCCCGGTCATTGATAAGACCATATTTTGCAGAGAAGCTGTCATAGAGCCGGTTCAGTTCGGCCTGTTTGTCCTGGATGGCGCTGTCCGGTGTGGCGGCGTCCATTTGCAGATCAATGAGCTGCTGGACACATTCTCGCAGACCCACCAGTCCTTTCACACGGGCTTCGGCGGTGGCATTCAGGTCAGGCCGTACCATACAGCTGTTTTCACGGTAATACACATCGCCGTCCACAACGGTGTAGGAGTAATTTTTCACATTGGGGTCAGCAGGGATAGAAGTGTCGATGGCTTCGCCCTCGCCCAGCTCCGGCAGCTCGGCCTCCTGGTAGGTGCCGCGAATGTACTTCACGGCATCATGCAGCTGATCGGCAAGCTCCAGCCCCTCGATGGGGTTCACGGTGTAGTCCATGCCGTGGGCGGTGCTTTCCGGTTCCTGTCGGCCCAGCACCATTTCCGGGTGGTCCAGGAAATAGCGGTTGATGGCAAAGCCGTCCTCGGTCTGCCCGGTCTGCGTCCACTCCGGCACGATGTCCAACGGACGGTCACGCTTTTGCAGGAAGATGATGTCCGAAACGACCTCGGCACCTGCGTTCTTTTTGAAAGCGTCATTGGGCAGACGGATGGCCCCCAGCAGTTCGGCGCGCTGAGCAAGATACCGGCGCACGGTGGAATCCTTGGCGTCCATCGTGTAGCGGCTGGTGACAAAGGCCACCACGCCACCGGGACGAACCTGATCCAGAGCCTTGGCGAAAAAGTAGTTGTGAATGCTGAAATTCAGCTTGTCATAGGCTTTATCCCGAACCTGATACTGGCCAAACGGTACATTACCCACCGCCAGATCGTAGAAATCCCGCCTGTCGGTGGTCTCAAACCCTGCCACGGTGATGTCGGCCTTGGGGTAGAGCTGCTGGGCAATACGCCCGCTGATGGAATCCAGCTCCACGCCGTAAAGACGGCTGTTTCGCATTTCCTCCGGCAGCATACCGAAGAAATTGCCTACACCACAGGACGGCTCCGTTGCCGCACCGAAATTGATACAATGTAACGATGAACCGGATACCCCATTAACGATGAACACGCCACCCTATTAACGATAGTGAACCGGTGCATGGAGTGCGCCTGCCAAAAACAGTCCTAAAAAAGTGCAAATGACTCTCTATCATTTGTACTTATCCATCCCCAAATTTCTAAGCGGAGCGGCGGGCAACGACACGGGAATAACATAGAAAAACGCCCGGACAGCATGAAGCTATTCGAGCGCAAAAAATACGGTATTCAGTTACATTATGACAATTTTCGCACTGACTGCCAGACGGGGCCGGTTTTGTCGGTAGGCTTTTTTTAACAAGTTAGGCGGATGAACGACGAAAAGAAACACGGCGATACCTCCATGATACCGCCGTTCCAGATGTTATGAGCGCGTTAAGCAGCCTGCCCTTCGGCGGTTTTTTTCTTTTCTGCCGCCGGGCAGTACATTCTTTCCTCAATTTCTTATATCTTAGCCCATAATCCTCACAAAATCCTCACGGCAAATCGTCTTTTCGACATAATAACAAGCTGAAATCTCGCAAACTTGTGACAATTAGAAAACCGAAGGCAGGATTGCCCCCGGTTTTCTAATTGTTCCAGCCGCATATTTAGATGTCTGCAAGTATCGGGTAAGTTATCCGGCTTGTTCGGTTACTATATCAGGCAAGCCTTTTGATATACTGCGTTTCTTTAACCATCATACAATCAATTTTGATGCAGCCTTTCAATAATGCTTCTTTTTGAAAATTTGCGATAGAGTATGGACGGGATAATCACCGTCAAAAGGATAAGAAACGGATAGACAACCAGCATAGGCCAAATCACAAAATGGTAAGTGAAGAACCAAAAACTGCTTGCCACCGCCTGCACAACAAGTAGAGAAAACAGCACCCCTACTATCAATGAGGCTATAATCGTTCCTATGGCATAATACAGTCCTTCATAAGACAGCATCTGTTTAAGCTGCTTACCGGTCATACCAATGCTTTGAAGCATGGCAAATTCCTTCTGCCGTGTGATAATACTTGTCAACACCGAGTTGATGAAATTAACTATTCCAATCAAACCGATAATAACACTCAATGCACCTCCTATTGTAATAATCAGAGAAGTCATACCATTAAAGGAATTGATATAGGTTTCTTTGGACTCAAAATCCATAGTTGGCTCAATGCTTTCCACATAGTTACTTAAAAAACTGCTCATGTCGCTGTCCATCCCGTCTTTGACATTGAACGGGAAACTTACCAAATGGGGATTGTTGCAAAGCGCCTTAAACTGTTCTGTCGGCAGATAAAAGCGGGCTGCGCCTGTGTTTCGTTCTGTATCTGTGTTTTCGTTGATTAGAACTTTTGCCATAACGGTAAGCTCAAAACTGTTATCCAATGTACCGGCTAACCCGTCCATCGTCCAGTGGTGGAATGTAATCGTATCTCCTACATGAATGGATGGATTATCAATAAGGTTTCCATTATCGTCCATCGTCAAAGCATATAGCGCATACTTTCCCGTTCTGAGTGCTTCCCAATCAATTTCTCCCTCAATTACATCCATCGTGTTGAGAAGAAAATCATCTGCGCCATAGAGATCCACCAGAGGATTGCCTTCCTCGTCCTTGTTGTAGTTTGTAACGGCATCTGTTTCAGCGGAAAATCTTTCTTCTGTCACCTGGCTGGCATATAGTCTGCCGCCATCATCGTAGGCATCCTGTTGCTGAACGGCATTGATAAATGTTTCAGACAAGTATGTTTCGCTGCGCCTGAAATTGTAATTAAAATAGTCCGTAGAAGAAATGATAAAATCCTTGTTTAAGAATTTCTCAACATACTTATCAATGTCAAAACCGCTGGATAAAGTGAATACTGTATTGAACAGCACCAAGCTCAAAGTCATGGACACGATTACAAGGATTGTCCGTTTCCGATTTCGCCCTAAATTTGCCAGTGCCATTCGATGGATTTTTGCGCCGCTGGTTGATTTTTTTACAGCAGATTTCTTCTTTGCGTGAAAAGCTCCAGCATCATTTTCTGTGTATCGAATGGCCTCAATCGGGGAAACTGTTCCAGCGATTTTAGCTGGCTTTCGTACACTGATATAGACGGTAACAAAGGCGAAGATGGCAGAGCCAATAAAAATCAGCGGATTTACTGTTACAACCACACCAGCGTCAGAAGCATAGGTTGTGCCGTCCATTAGAGCAGGAACTAAGGCCCGCCCGACGAAAAAGCCGATAATCAGGCCAATCGGAATACCGATCAAGGAGAGAAGCAGCGCCTGCTTGTTGATGATCTTTTTAATCTGACGCTTTGTTGTACCCAGTGTCTTGAGCTGCCCATAGGACTGAATATCCTGAATAACAGAGATTTGAAAAATATTATAGATAATCAGGTAGCCTGTCGCCATGATGGTTAGTATTCCTACAATCCCCACAATAAACAACGCAGGATTTTCACTAATAGGACTACTTTGGTAGGCCGGGCTGACACGGGCAATAATATAATTTTCGTCTGTGGGCTGTCCTCCAAGTGTATCACAGGTATAGCCGGTTTCCGTGAGAAGTTGTTGTAGTTTTTCTTCTACGGAGCCGCCGCCGCGGAACATAATATAGGCTGTTACAACACCAGAGTAATCATTATCCACCGGATAGGTATAGGTAAGCAAGTCGGCATGATTATCTATAAAGGCTTTCGACACGATAATACGCCCAATGTTACTTAGACTGTCTGTTTCCCAAAAGCCGCACAGTTCAAAGTCAGTTGTATATTCCTTGCCTTTGATTTCATAATTCAGAGTGACCGTTGCACCAATTTCAGCCGGAACCCCTAATGCCTCTAATGTTTTTGTATCAGCTATGATTTCGTTTTCCGCTTCGGGACGGTGGCCTGTTGTCGGCTCGTATCTGGCAAATTCCAAGGCGGTATCATCCATATACCACATATCAGAACGCCATTTTGCAAGTCCGGGGTTGTTAAGGTGATAAGAAACTGCCTTTGTATAGGCAATTCGATCAATCAATTCGTTGTCCTTGACATCATCAAAAACTTCGTCACTAATGTAGTTGAGAACAGCTTGACCGTCTCCTCCCATCCTTCGAATATTCTGGTCTTGTACGGTATCAATCAGACCAGAGCCCAATGTGAAGATAGTAGTGAACAGGACGGTTGTAAGAATGATGGCAACGATAGCGATGATATTCCTGCTTTTGCTGGCCTTAAAGTACCGTCTGGATAATTTCTTAATAATGGGTCTGTTATTATTGCCAAATAAAATATCGTTCATTCTCAACACCCCCCTCATTCAGAAATTTTCCCATCCTCAATACGGATAATCCGGTCTGCAAGCTGGGCAATCTCGTTGTTATGGGTAATCATCACAAGGGTCTGGTGAAATTTCTGGCTGCTTACTTTCAGCAGACCGAGGACGTCGCTGCTCGTCCGGCTGTCGAGGTTGCCCGTCGGCTCGTCTGCCAGCACAATCGCCGGTTTCGATACCAGAGCGCGGGCAATAGCGACGCGCTGCTGCTGGCCGCCGGAAAGATTGTTCGGCATATTGTTCAGTTTATCTTCCAAACCCAGCATACGAACAACTTCCTGCATATATTTTTTATCCACTTGATCTCCGTCCAGTTCCACAGGTAAGACGATGTTCTCGTAAACATTGAGAACGGGGACAAGGTTGTAATTCTGAAAGATAAAGCCGATTTTGCGCCTACGGAAAATGGTAAGCTGCTCGTCTTTTAGCGTAGACAAGTCTTTGCCATCCACAATAACTTTGCCGGAAGTAGGAACATCCAGACCGCCGATCATGTTAAGCAGCGTGGACTTGCCGCTTCCAGATGTGCCGACAATAGCGACAAATTCCCCATGTTCTACCGAGAGAGAAACGCCATCCAGAGCCTTTGTAATATTTGGCTCGTCCCCATAGTGTTTTTTCAAATCTGTTGTCTGTAAAATAGGCATAAGTTCTACCACCTTTCTTTTTGATGGTCCCATTGTAAAGGGGAAACCTCGCAGAAATGTCACGGCGGGTCTTGAAATTCCCCTTAAAATGCTTTGAAATGTCACAATCCTGTGACATTTCAAGAATGGGGCAGGAACACCGAAAAGGTAGAACCAGTGCCGACTTCCGAGTCAACGCGGATAAAGCCCCTTTGCTGGGTGATAATCTCACGGGTAAGATATAAACCAATTCCAATGCCGGGAGCGTCATGCACCCTGTCCTCACGGTAGAACCGCTTGAAAATCGTTCCTTGATGTTGTTCTGGAATACCAATGCCTGTATCGGAAATATCAATCTTCACATACATTTCCCAGCACACCACAGCCACATGGATTTTCCCGCCCGCTGGCGTGTACTTCACCGCATTATCCAGAATGTTGAACAGGGCTTCGGTTGTCCATTTCCGATCATGGGCCGCAGTTACTGTTTCCGGGCAATCTACCGTGACCGCAATCTTTTTCTGTTCTGCGTTCAGCAGAATACCGCCCAGCGCCGCAGCGAGAGTATCATAGATGGCCTGCGGCTTCGGTTCCAAAGCAATTACCCCGGCTTCCAGCCGCGACGTTTTAATCATCGCCTGCATGAGAAAATCCAGCTTGTCTAACTGGCTGTCCATCGCCAAAAGAAATTCTCTCTGCTTTTCCGGCGATACATTTTGCTCCAACAAAGTGGCATCCAGCATTTTCAGATTTGCAATCGGTGTTTTGACTTGATGGGAGATGTCCGAAATCAATTCCTGCAAGTCGGCCCGTTCCTTTGCAATACTGCTCTTGCTTTCCCGCAGCACTTCATAGAGCCGGGAAAGCCGGTGCTGGATTTTATAGAACAGGTTTTCTTCCTCTGTGTACTGCGGCGGGGTCTGATCTGCTGACATCATATCGTCCAGCAGCTTGCACAGAGCGTCCGAAAACAGCGTCAATTTCCGGCGCACAAAGACAAGAAAAGCAGCCATGCCCCCGGCGACGAAAACTGCATAGAGCAATCCGCAGCATAGCGCCAATATGTTCCGCGTCAAAAAGTATATGATACATGACATGGCGATCGAAAGCAGGAAAAGGGCTGCATACAGGACTATACACACTTTATTGACCGAGAGTTTTTCCGTCCTCATTTGTTACCGCCCCCAATCCACATATAGCCCATGCCGTAGACAGTTTTGATATAGGCATGATCTGGATTTTCAATTTTGTTTCGTACCCGGCTGATTGTGGAAGTCAGCGCGTGTTCATCCACAAAATTCCCGTCAATATCCCATAGCTTTTCCAATAGCACCTGCCGGGTCAAAACGATCTGCGGATTTTTCGTCAGCACTTTCAAAAGCCGGTATTCCATCGGGGTAAAAGAAATGCTTTCCCCGCCCCGCGTTGCGGTCATTTCCGTAAAGTTGATAAACAGGTTGCCGTCGTTGTAAAAGTCGCCGCCAGATTGCTTCCTGATCCGGGCCAGCAATGCAGACACTTTTTTCTGAAATACGCTCATGGGGAAAGGCTTTGTCACATAATCATCGGCCCCCAGCTCGTAGCCTTTGAGCATATCGCTTTCCATATCGTTAGCCGTCAGGAAGATTACAGCGGTGGCCGGGCGGCTTTCCTTAATGTCCCGGCAAAAATCAAACCCATTGCCGTCCGGCAGGTTGATGTCAAGGACAATCAAATCGTATTCCTGCTTTCTGCAAAACCGTTCGGCAACGCTTTTCGTCAAGGCAGCGTCTACTTCATAGCCTGCGGCAGACAGGTTATAGCAAAGGGTATTATTCAAAAGGCGGTCATCCTCAACCACTAAAATTCTCATTTGCTCACATCCTTTTCTTTATAGAGTATCAACCAAATGTCACAGAAACCTCACAGGAAAGCAAGTTCCTTAAAATTATTTTATCTCATATCAGAGATTGCAACAAGCAATACGATTTAATTAAGGGTGCGGAGAGTATTCCCCGCACCCTTAATCACTCCATGATAATTTCTGTAATGACTGTTTCCTCCGCCTGTGCTTTCAGTGTGTTCATCAGCCCCACCCAGCGCATGGGGTCACGGGCTTTCAGTTCCTCGGTCACGCCCGCCGCCTCCATCATGCGGGGCAGCATGGCGTCCATCCGTTCACGCGCTGCCCGGTCAACCTCTAACAGGTGCGGGTACAGCTTTTCGCTCAAAATCAAGCTGCTGTAAAGGCTGGGCCGGTGTTCCTTCAGGTAGCGTTGACGTCAACAACCTTTAAACCTGTATCTCCGTCCCATCCTTAAAGGTCACTCGGATGTCCTTCTCGCTGTACAGCATCACAAAATCCACCAGGCTCGACCATAGCCGTTCGTCAAATTCTGCAATCGGCTTCTGCGTCTCCACCGTATGGAGAAACTGCTCCAGCAGCTTTTTGCGGTCGGCTTTATCGGAGACCGTTTGAGTTACCTCATCAAACTGTGCCTTGACCGCTTCATAGCGGCTGACCAGCCCGTTATAACGCTCGGTATACTCGTCCTGATCGAGGGCGACACGGGCATTCTCCGTCACGCACCGCTCTACCAGGCCAACCACGACCTCCAGTTCTTCCTTCAGTTCTGTCTGTCGCTTTTCCAGTTCTGCACTGTCGCACAGCATGGCGATGACCATCTGCACATTGGCAGATAATTCTTCCTTCTCTGAGAGCAGGATGTTGACTGCCCGGACGAAAGCGTCCTTGACCTGCTCCTCCGTGACATGGGGCGTGCCGCATGGCTTCCCGCCTTTGTATTTGTGGTTGCACTGGTAAATGACCCGGCGGTATTTGTCCGTGGAGTGCCAGACCTTGGAGCCGTACCAGCACCCGCATTCACCGCACTTGATTTTCGAGGAAAACATACTCACGCCGCTGTAGCGGTGCTTGTCCTTTGTCCGTCTCGCCATCTCTGCCTGGACATAATCGAAGGTTACCGGATCGATGATAGCCTCATGGTTGCCCTCCACATAATACTGCGGAACCTCACCCTCGTTCTTTTTCGTTTTCTTCTGGAGGAAGTCCACCGTGAACTCCTTCTGCAGGAGGGCGTCGCCTTTGTACTTCTCATTGGTCAGGATGCTGCGGACGGTGCTTTGGCTCCAGACCGCCCTGCCGCCCGGAGTCGGCAGTTTCCGCTCCGTCAGCTCCTTTGCGATGGCGTGGCAGGTCAGCCCGTCCAGAAACAGCTTGTAAATCAGCTTGACGGTCTTTGCCTGTTCCTGATTGACAACAAATCCTCCGTTTGGGCCCCGGTCGTACCCCAGGAACCGCTTGTAAGCCACGCTCGCCTTGCCATCTGCGAATCGTTTCCGCTGCCCCCAGGTGGTGTTCTCCGAAATGCTCCGGCTCTCCTCCTGGGCAAGGCTGGACATGATGGTGATAAGCAGTTCGCCCTTGGCGTCCAGCGTCCAGATGTTTTCCTTCTCGAAGTAAATCTCCACGCCCTTTTCCTTCAGCATCCGCACGGTGGTCAAGCTGTCCACTGTATTTCTGGCAAACCGGCTGACACTTTTTGTTACTATGAGGTCGATCTTTCCGGCAAGGGCATCCGCCACCATCGCCTTGAAGCCCTCGCGCCGCTTGGTATTGGTCGCGGAGATTCCTTCGTCCGTGTAGATAGCAACAAACTCCCAATCGTCCCGCCCCTTGATGTAATTCGTGTAATAGTCCACCTGTGCTTCGTAGCTGGTGACCTGGTCTTCGTGGTCGGTGGAGACACGGGCGTAACCGGCGACACGGCGTTTCTGCTTGCTGCCGATGGGGACGGCGGTGTATTTCGTGATGGTAGCCGGGATCGCCGTTACTTTTCTCTGCGCCATTTGTCTCCACGCTCCTTCCGTAATTGCTTCATGTGTTCGCTCATCTGCCGGCGCCGCTCTGGCGTATAGGCCCCCTTGATGGATTCCTTAAATTTTGTCCTCTGTTCCTCCGTCCAGGGTCTACCCACACGCTCCGGCGGCGCCCATTCGCGGCTCACGGTTCTTCCATTCTTAAAACAGAAGCAGAGTTCGGAAGAGGAAAGCACCTCAGCTCGGTCGATCTTCTCACGAAAAGCGGCGGTGTCAAACGCATCCAGCCCAAGTACCTCTGCGGCCATCTGTTCCAGCAAATCCTCCCGTAGGCTGGGGGAATCGCAACTGTTATGCTCTGCGCACCGCCAGTGGATGACCTTGCTGCCATCTTTGCAGTTCCGTGTTGCCTTGCGGAAATTACAGCCGCAGGATACGCACTTTATCTTCCCCGTGAAACAGGATGCACCGATGGGATTCGTGCCGTTTTTGCGCCGTTTTGCGGATACTTCCGCCCGCCGCTCCGGCGTCCAGCAGTCCCGATGCCCTGTGTTCGGACAGGCCTTTGTTACCACACGACCATCCGCCATATGAAACTCCAGCGTATAGCGTTCCGGCACATCGATATTGTCCACCTTTTCCAAAAAGATGGTTTCATCAAATTCATCAAGCCCCAGAACTTCCGTACAGACCTTGACCATATTTTTATGGTTGATGGTGCCGCCCACAGGACAGCCGGTGCCTTTCTTCTTTTTCTTCTTACTGCCACAGTTCCAGAACTCCATATCGCCCCGGTCTGTCCGCTTGTTGTGCATATAGCTCTGGCCGCAGTATGGGCATTTAATTTTTCCCGTAAAGCAGGACGTGTTCAGGCTCTTGTTTGCCAACGGTCCCAGCTCCCTGCGCCTTGCCATTTCCTCCTGCACAAAGTCAAAAGTGGCCTTGTCGATTATGGCAGGATGGGTGTCCTCCACATAGTACTGCGGAAGTTCCCCTCGGTTCTTTTTCCGCTGCTTGGAGATTGGGTCGGAGATAAACTCCTTTTGCAGGAGCAGGTTCCCCGTGTAGGTCACATTGGTCAGTACCACCTTGATGTTGGAATCTACCCAACGGCAGCCGTCCCTGGTTGTGATACCCTCGGCAGCAAGCTCCCGCTCGGTTTCCAACCGGGATTTTCCGTCCAGAAAGTTCTGGAAGATTCGCTTTACGATTTCCGCCTCCTCCGGTACAATGACCAGTTCGTCACCCTCCCATCGATAACCGTAGATGCGGAAGTGACCGTTAGGGATGCCGTTTTGCATCCTTTTTCGGATGCCCCATTTCACATTGTCGGAAATGCTGCGGCTCTCCTCCTGGGCAAAGGACGCCAGGATGGTCAGCATCAGTTCGCCGTCCCCATCCATAGAACGGATGTTCTCCTTCTCGAACCGCACCTCAACACCCAGGTCTTTCAAATGCCGCACCGTTTCCAGAAGATCCACCGTGTTCCGGGCAAACCGTGAGATGCTCTTTGTCAGGATGATGTCGATCTTGCCGGCCTCGCAGTCGGCAAGCATCCGCTTGAACTCATCGCGCTTTACCGTGTTGGTGCCGGAAATAAAATCGTCTGCATAGACCCCGGCATACTTCCAGTCCGGGTTCTTCTGGATCAGCCCGCTGTAGTAACTCACCTGTGCGGAAAGGGAGTGGAGCATCCGTTCCGACTGCATGGACACCCTGGCGTAAGCGGCAACTTTCTTCTTCTCTCGGATAGTGGGAACAGCCGCTTCGATTTTTCTTAAATTCGGCATGAAATCACGCTCCTTTCCGCTACCATACATCACTCTAAAAGGCTGTAAAGTCAACAGATTTCAGAGCATAATGTGCCGAAAAGAGGGCGGTATTTTTCCAGGAACATTGTATCAATCTGACGGTACTCTTCCTCGGTGATAAGCCCCTCCGCAAGTATCTTTCTGACCATGCTCATGGTCGCCTGGTAGAGCTTTTCCTGTCTCATCTGCTCCTTACTCATCCGCGCCGCCTCCAAACCGGTGCCGGATGTAGCACGCATGACTGCAGTACTTCCTCGCTGCCTGCCCATAGACAGAAAAAGTCTTACCGCATCCGGCGCAGGTGACCTCCCGGATTGCCCTGCGGTCAACCTTATCGAGATGGGCGTTCCACCATTTGTTCCTGCACTTATCCGAGCAGAACTTCTTTTCCTTTCGGCCGGCGGTCTGCGCCACAGGCGCTCCGCAGCAAAGGCACCGATGCCCTTCTGCACCTGTGACCGGCTTATCCTCCTTCTGTGCGTTCCTTCGGCAGAAGGATTTTACTGTATTTTCTGAGATCCCGACTTTCCGGGCGATTGTGCCGTAGCCCATGCCATGCGCCCGGAGAGCGGACACGATTATTCTCTGTTCATTCGTCACCGCTGTCCCTCCAATCTGTAACTTTCTACCTCTGAAAGGACAGAAGCCGGGGATTTCAGCGGATAAAAAAAGACCCGTGCGCAGCCGACCATAGAGAGCCGATTGCACACGGGTTTTCTTGTTTCCTTATTCGGTTTTTACTGCATAGTCCAGAGAAATCCAGCCAGCGCCGGACTTCAGCCGTCCCCAGCCTGCCGTGGAGCCTTTGCCGGACTTCACCTCAAGGATGGTGAACACGCCCCTGCCGGTAAACTGCCCTGTCTTGGCATAGTCAGTCCCGGGGCCTTTACGGATGTTCAGATCAGAAATGCTGACTTTTACAAGGAACGGAACCTCGGCAGTTGTTGTTTTCGATGTGTAGATGTTTACACCATTTACATCAAACACACTATATCCCGGATTGGCATCGGCGCACTTCTTGGCATTAGAGAGGATCTTGTATGCGCCTTTCTGCGATTTGCTGTCAGACCATGCCTTGCGGACACGGTAATAGCCCTCTGTCAGCTTTTCAGGATACTCAGTCTCGGTGTCCTCGGATGCCCCGCCGCCAAGCTGTGCTGTAACCTTTGCGGCAAGATCACCCATCCGGGCATACATCCAACTGCCCGGACAGGACTTATTGGCAAACCAGCGATGGACAGTCAGCACCATCTCATCAGACTTCGGCTCATAACCCAGCGTTTTATCCTTGTCGCCCAGCCAGAGGAGTTTGCTCTTGCCGTTGCGCTTGCAGATATCTACGCAGAGTGTGATCAGCTTCTGATAGACCACATCCTTAAACGCATACGGCTCCGTGGTGTCGGACGCGCACTCGATGGTGATCGCCCTCTGGTCGTTGGCATTGGAGGAAGAACACCAGGAGCGGTTTTTCTCCTCCACATACATTCCAACACGGCCGTCCACGCCGATGCCATAGTTGCAGCTTGCCTGTCTGGAAGTCGGAAGAAAGATATTCCCCAGCGTCTCCACCGAGCATTGCCCCACCACACAGTGGGGCGTGATGCGGTCGATGGAGTGCGTCCTCTGCCCGGAGTGGTTAGGGCTGAGTTTCGTGTAAGATACCAGTGAACTGTTTGTATAAGCCATTTAATTTTCCTCCTTTTCCGCCCGGTCATGGAGCTGCTCCAGGATCTCCTTCATCTTCTCCGGCACAGGAAGCCCCAGGTGCGCCGCGTTCTCCAGAAGGCTCACGCCCTCGTTGGAGAGGTAAAAGAAAATGACCGCCGTGCGAAGGACGCTGCCTGTGCCGATCACCTGCACATCCAGGATGTTGGCAATCCCAACCAGCAGGAAGATCAGCACCTTCCGGCAGATACCCTTAAATCCCACCTCGCTGGACAGCTTCTTGTCCGAGATGGCGCACATCACGCCCGTGACGTAATCCACCGCCACGAACACCACCAGGGCGATGAGCAGCCCGTCGCAGCCGCCCAGGAAATAGCCCAGCCACCCGCCGATGGCCGCAAAGATCACCTGCGCCGTGTTCCAAAGTTCCTTCATGTTGATACCTCCGTTTCTTGAAATGGTTTTGTGTATGAAAAAAGCGGCCGCCCCGCAGGGCAGTCGCCAGTTCCTGTAAGTTATTCTGTTTGTTTCGGCAGCCATTCCCTCGTCCTCTCCCCAGCAAGTCTTACGACTTGCCGGGGTCCCCATGCTCATATCTGCTTGGGCAGATATTCCCATAAACGCATATCCTCCTGCCCCAAAGACCACATACACATCCCCCGGAGCTTCCAGCGGTATGCCGCCTGGTTCGCCCAATAGACCAGGGAATCCACGTCCTGGTAGTAGAGGATGGAGAAACCGTCCGCGTCTCCGAGGAACAGCCGGGAAATCCAGATGTTGATGTCCTTTGGTATGACCTTCGCCGTGTAGTTCCCGCCGCAGGAAATCTCTAAAAGGTCGGAATGGAAGAAGTCATAATCCAGGGAGATTTCCTCGCTCCGGGTGGAGGTTTCCTCCACATCAGAGGTCAGCGTGAACACCTGGAACTCCTCATCCCAGGTGCAGTTGGAACGGCTGATCCTTCCGTAGCTTTTAAAGCTGCCGTCCGGCATCTCCACATCAAACCGCTCATACGGCTCGTAGGTCCAGGCGTCTCCCAGACGCAGAAGTTCACAGACCGTGGTGTTGTCCGAGCGGTACCCGGCGTAGCCCCCGGAAAAGCCGCTGGTTGCCGCCGTGAAGCGCAGGGTGTAGGAAGAACCGGAATACACCCGCACTCGGTTCCCACGGACGCGCATCTCCACTGTGTACATGGAGGGATTGGCCCGCAGGTCTGCCGATGAAGTCCTTGCGATCTCCTGGCTGTAGCTGCCAAGGAGCGTGGAACCATTGTATAACTCCACCGCCTGGGTGTCGTAGTTTAAGCAGCAGAACAGGCTGCCGCAGAATACGCCGGCCCGCCCGCTGCCGTTTTCCGGGAAAGCCAGCCTTGCCCGCAGGTGCAGCTCCGAAAAGCCGTCATACTGCCACGCAAGCTCCCCATGCCCTTCAAGCTGGGAGTAGACACGCTCCATCGAATATTCATCCGACCGCCACACCTCGAAGGAGCCGGAACGCACCGTCCAGTAGTCCGTCTCCAGCACGCCGTAATCCTGGAAGTCCTCATACCAGATGAGCGCCGAGTCCGGCTTCCTTCGGAGCATCTCCAGCGTCAGCTTAAAGCCCTTATCGGGTACAGCCATATTGCCGTCCACATCCTTAAAACTCCTGGGCGCAAGGGCAAAGGCAGCCTCCCCGGCGGTAGGTTCCTCGGAAAAAGCCGAGCAGACGCGGAAGCCGTAAAACTGGACGCCTTTGGCATCCACTGAAATGGTAATGGTGTGTGTCCCGGCCGAAAGCGTTACGCCGCTTGCGAGGGACGCCCAGAAGGTACTCCGCCAGTACGGCCACCACAGGCGGCTTTCCGTGAAGTGCTTTGTGCTGCCGTCCAGCGCCGCATAGATGCCGTTCTTATCCCAGAAGGGATAGCAGAGCCGCACCACCACATCGTAAGTTCCCGCTGCGTTCACCGTAAAACTGTAGGTCACCGAGCCGTTATCGCCCAGGGTTGCGATGCCGTTTTCAATGGAGACAATGCCGGACGCGCTGGAGTAGCCGTCAGCGTCCCGGTCGATGAAAATAGTTCCGAACTCGGTTTTCTGCTCCTTGCCGTAGGCAGTCAGGTAGCGCCTGCGGTTGTATGTGTCCGCAAGCTGAGGGTACTCGCGGGAAACTGCGTCCGCTCCTTCCATGTAATCGTAGACATGGGGAAAGGCGTAGGGCACCTTGTCATAATCATCCCAATAGGCCACGATAGGGAGAAAGGGCTGGGGCGGCGCGTCACCCGTGAAGTTGTACGCTCCCGTCATCCAGTACCTTGCGGCGTAGTAGGTGTTGGAAACGCCCCGGTAGGTCTCGCCCAGGTTCTCCGGCGTATCGTAAATCTGCCAGTTCCAGCCGTAGGCCGGCATTCCCAGGAAAATCTTATCCGGGTCCATGACCTGGGTGGCGTAATCGTAAATGCCCTCCAGCCAGCTTCTCGGAGAAACCGGCCCCGGCGCGGAGCCTGCCCAGGCCATGCCGTAGCTCATAATAGACGCCGTGTCACAGTAGGCATCGAGGTCCCCGTAGACACACCAGTTCTCGCCGCCCACCGAGCCATTAACGGAAGTCATCCCCGGCAGGCAGATGTTCATGTGCTTCGTGGCATCGTAATTCTTTACCGTATTGTAGATGTTCTGGAACATGGCGGTTGACGCGGCATGGGTGGAGTAGCCGTCCCCTCGTTCCAGGTCAATGTCGATGCCGTCACACCAGGGATACTTCTCCATGATGCGGATGATCTCCGAAAGGAACATCTCCTGCGCCCCGTTTGTGTTGTCCCGCAGGGCGCGGAAGATGCTGTTCGCCCCGTCGTTTGCCACCGTCAGCAGCCACTTGATATGGGGCCACTTGTTGATGTAGGTGAGCATATCCGAAATCGCCACGCCGCTCTCGTAAATCTCCCCGGTGGCCCGCACCTTAAAGGAGAACAGCCCGATCTGGCTGATGCGGTCTCCGTAGTCCCGGAGGGCTTCATACATCCGGGCGTTTCCCATGAACGTCCACACCATGATCTGTTTGCCTTTCAGTGTGTCCATCAGATCGGCTCACCTCCATCCTGCATTTCCTGCATCTCAAACAGCACCCGCGCCGTTTTCCCTTCCGGGAGCGTCACCTTATGCTTGGAATCCCAGGCGGCGCTGTACTGGTAAAAGCCCTCCTTTTTCTCCGGGCTGCCGTTCTTCGTACACTGCCGTGTGCTGGCAAGCAGAGCAAGGTCCGCTTCGGCGGGGACGGCGTTGGGGAAGGATACCTTCTGGCCGCCCACGCCCTGGCAGAGGGAAACTGCCCCCGCTTCCAGGTCGGACTTGGGGTACAAATGCACATCCAGCCCAGCGGAAGTCTCCCCAAGATTAAAGAGGATGACCGTTTCCTCGCCCCGCACCACACCGTTGAACCAGACAGGGGCCTTGACCTCGCCGTCCACACGCAGCTTTTTAAGGAATGGTTCGGTATGTGGCGTGTATCCCGTCAGCGCCGGGCCTTCCTGGAGCATCAGGTCCGTAAAATAGATCGTGCCGGAGCAGTCCGCAATGGTAGGCTTCACGGTAACGCTCACGACACGCATATCCTGTTTCCGGTTGATAACCTCCGCCAGCCGGATAAAAGCAATCTCAGCCATCCAGCGTCCACTTCATCTCGCAGGGATGGCCTACCCATCCCGTCACCACGGACCCTGCCTGCAGGAGGATGTCCGTGATATAAAGCGTCCCGGTGCAGTTCGTGATGCACACCCGCACCGTGATGGACTTGACCCTGGTGGAATAATTCTCCGGCGCGATCCGGGCGGAAGTTGAAGATAAATATGCCATGCCGTCCTCCTTCCATCAGTACAAATCAATGAACCGGCTTTCCGTACTGCCGTCCTCATACTCGATCACCACTTCAATGCCCACCTGGGAAGTGTCGCTTAACTTCTCCAGATTTTCCGAGCCGATCTGCGCCGACAGGGTGTAGCTGGAGCGGTTGGCGGGATAGACGGTCTGGGACAGGCTCTTGGTCATGCCGGCCACGCCCTCCGCTTTGAAAGACGCCGTGCCGGACGCGCCGTTTTCACTGTCCGCCTCAAAGCCGGAACTGACCCAGTAGGCAAGCCCGTCATCGGCGCGGGAGTTTCTAAGCAGATTGAACGGAACCATCTCCCGGATGTCGTTGTTGGACACCATGCTGGTGCCTTCCAGGGAATCCGCCGCGTTGTCCCATTCACTGGCGGAACTGCCCAGGTTCTTCAGCGTGGTGGAAAGCTCCAGCACCGTGTTCCACGGCTCCTGCAGGTTGTATTCCCGACGGACAATTCTTGTGGTGACCGAAAGCCCCAACTCCTTATCCTCCACCCGGACGTAATCTCCCAGTTCCCAGGCTTCATGCTCGTAGCCCGTCAGCACGGATAAGTCCATCGCGTTTAACACATAGGAAATGGTGGGCTTTGCGTAATCCGCCAGCCGCATCTCGGTATATTCTTTCATCTGGTAGGGATTCGTGAAAGAGGAGCAGTCCAGGGTGGAGATTCTCACCTCGTCTGTGTAGGTGAAGTCCTCCACATAGGGCCTTCCGCCGTTGATGTCCGCAAAGGTCATCCCTTCCGCGCCCACGGCGTACAACCGGGTCACAAGCTCCCTGGTGTCCACCACCCGCTGGATGGATTTCATGTTCTTCTTGTAGGCAAAAAGGGCGCCGCTGTCCTTGCCGTTGACCGTCAGCAGATGCACCAGCCGGTTCGGGCAGTCAAAGACCAGGTCGCCGCCGTGGAGGTCTGCGATATTCCGAAGGATGGACAAAGCGTTTTTCTCCGTACTGGTCCAGGTGCGCTGTGTCCGCACCGTCACTGTGCCGACGCTCCATTCCGTACCCTCCAGGGCGTATGCCATCGCCGTTTCCGGGTACTCCGCTTCAAAGGTACGTTCCTCCTTGCGGACAGAGAAGGTCAGGTCATAGAACTCTGCTTCCGCGTACACCTCTGTGACGGCACTGCCGTCCGTGTCCCTGGTGTCGGTAACTGTCCGTACCTTATACACATCATCCACGATCTGGATCTTCTTCTCACTGTCGATATAGCCCCGCTTGCCGTCCCGGTAGGGAATCTTAAAGGAAAGAGTGTCCTCGCCGTTGATCTCGCCCGTGACAATGATGTCGTATGCATTCTCCAGCACCGCCTCCCATGCACCGTTCCTGTCCAGCACCACCGGCCTTGCGTAGCCGATCTTTTCATAGGGCGCTTTCGGGATGTCATAGAGCCGGATATCAATAACCTTCGGTGTCCGGGAGGTGTCTGTGGTAGTCAGCGTTACCCGGAAACGGATATATGCCCGGTTGGGGGACGCCAGCCGCCCGTCAGCGGGGACTGCCGCCCAATCGTTCCATTCCTCCAGGTCATCGCTGGTGGAAGTCTCCACCATGGAAACCGCCGTGGCACCGGAGATGTACTCGCTGGTCACAGACACACGCCCGGTGCCGGAGAGATTGCAGTCTGCCGCTGCTGTGGTCAGTACACCTTCCGAAGGGTAACCGCCGCTTGATGCCCGGAGCGTGACCGCCCCCGGCTCCGTGATGCCATCCACATCCCCGGAAGTATCGCCGCCGTTGGCGCAGAGTGAGGAAAGGAAGTAGTTTTCCAGGTCCTCTGCGGTTAGCTGGGTGTCACAGTCCAAAAACCAATCGTCCAGCCCTCCGGCGTACCAATAGGAGTCGGCGTGCATCCCCAGAATCAAATCCGCCGTGCAGGAGCGGTTCAGTTCCCCGGTAAAGGAAAGCACCTCCGACGCCCACACCGTGCCGCTGCCCCGGTCGCCCACCACATACTGCGCCGTTTTGTTATCCGGCTCGATCAGGCAGGCGATAAAGTACCAGCCGCCGTTGACCAGGGAAAAGGGCGGATCCACCGACTCGTCCAGGATCAAAGAGCCGGTATCGTTGTAGAGCATGATCCTCGGATTGCCCCGGATGAGGGACAGGTAGAAAATCGGCTGCCCCGGCCCGTACCGGGTGTTAAAAATCGGGCAGTAGGTATTCCCCACGGAATAGGTGGTGGGGTTCATCCAGCCGCCGCAGACAATCCTTGCCCCAAGGCTTGCGAAAATGCTGCCATCATTGGTCACCTTCAGATAGTTCTGCTCGGAGGATGGGTTCACAATGTTCATGCGGATATAATTCCCCATGCGGTTTGCGGAGAGGGACGCACTGGTGCCGCTCCAGTTATTGATATATGCCGCCCGTCCCATGCCGGAGGAATCCAAAAGGCAGTCATCCTCATCCGGGTCCGATTCATTGAACCGCCACAGGCCGCCCTTTGCCCATTCTTCCGGGAACTCCCCGGTAAAATCCGTCTGCTTGTTCAGTATCGTTTTCAGTGCCATTGCCGCTCACCTCCATCGGCTCCTTGCCTGGATTTCCAGCCCCGTAAACGTGGCGTTTGCCGCCGTTACGGAAACCGTGTTGCTCCCCACCGCCAGCGTGGGGAAGTTCAGTTCCTCCAGATACGGCAGGGCGTTCCGCAGGATCATCCCGTCCGCATCTTCCACATAGGCGGTCATCCGGTCGGTATCCACCACCAGCGTCTCGCTGGCCGCAAGGGTAGCATTGACAATCTTCAGTTCCTGCCCATTGGTGGTGATGCTGATGGAATTGCCTGCCCCGGAGGTAACCACGCCCTCAATGCGGTAGATGGGGTTTGACTCCATGTTCCCGATGAGCCGCGTGACCGTGCTGTTTCCCGCTTCCGTGATGGAAAAGGTCTCATCCTCGATGGCATAGCCGAAGGGGTCCGGACAGAAGAAGGTCAGGTCAAAGCTGCCGGAAGAACGCAGGAGCCGTTCACACTCCACCGCCGCGTTCAGTCTTGCCATGAAGTACCGGTCTGGCACATCATCCAGGACGAGCTGCTTTAAGCCGCCCACCGGGTCGAGCCACGCAGCGATATCGTCCAGCGTGGAAACCAGGGCGGAAAAGCTGTGCCTGGGGAAGATACTGCAGGAGACCACGATCTCCCGGTAGTCGAAATCCGCGCCGAAATCCGTCACGCCGTATTTACCGGGGACCGTTGTGGTAAAGTTCCGCAGACTTCCGCTGACCTGCCAGGAGGTCAGCCTTGCCTTCAGGCCCATGCTCTTGGATGTGATGTCGTTATAGGAAAAGCCCACAGGCTGCACCTCCTTTATGCGGTACTGAACCGTCCCTGGGCGCGGGAGCCGGTCTGGATCAGGTTGTAAAGTTCCTGGGAAATCCTGCGGATATCGTCCTCGCTGCGGACGATCATCTGCTGGATGGTAATGAGGGTCCCGAAGGTGGAACCGCCCACGTCTCTCATGCTGCCGGAAACAGAACCGGCCGTGCCGCTTGCGTCAAAGGCAAAACCGGAAGGAACTGCCGACTGCATATCCGCCGCCAGCCCGTTCATCACGCCCAGGATGCCGTTGTTCAGATCCTCTGCGGCGCTGACCGCTTCGCCGGCGCTGTCCTCAATGCCTCCGGCAAGGCCCCTGCCCAGCATTTCGCCCACCCAGGCCATTTCCTTCGAGGGCGAGTTGATGCCAAAGAAACTGCAGATCCCGTCCCAGATACCGGAAATCCAGCCGGAGACCTTGTCCCAGATCCATCCGGCGAGGCTCTGGATGCCCTGCCACAAGCCCTGCACGATGTTCTTGCCGATGTTGACGATCTGCCCCATCGAGGAAGTAAAGGCGTTCACGATACCCGCAATGATCTGCGGCACCGCCTTTACGATCTCCACAATGATGGTGGGCAGGTTCTGGATCAGCGACACGAACAGCTGCACGCCCGCCTGGATGATCTGCGGGATGCTGTTTAGGATAGCGTTTACCAGCGAGGAAATAATCTGCGGGATTGCCCCCACAATGGTGGTGATGATGGTCGGCAGATTCTGGATCAGGGAAATCAGCAGGTTCACACCAGCGTCGATGATCTGAGGAATGCTGCCGAGGATCGCCGTTACCAGCCCGTCAATGATCTGCGGGATCGCCGCCACAATGGCCGTGATGATCTCCGGCAGTGCGGAAACCATCGAGGTCAACAGCTGTATCCCGGCGTTGATGATCTGGGGGATCGCCCCCACGATAAACTCCACAATTGCCGTAATGATGGCGGGCAGGGCCGCAATCAGGACCGGGATGGCGTCCAGAAGCCCCTGGGCCAGCCCCACGATAAGCTGCAGCGCTGCATCCAGGATCATCGGCAGATTCTCGATTAAGGTCTGCACAATCTGGGTAACCACCAGGACGATCTGGGGAATCAGGGTGGGGACCGCCGCCGCGATGCCCTGGGCCAGCGTGACAATGATCTGCGCCGCACCCTCCATCACAGCCGGAAGGCTCTGGATAATGCCGGAAAGCAGCGAGGTCAGCATCTGCATCCCGGTGTTTACAAACTGCGGCA
>ERZ506950.589-NODE-589-length-21430-cov-10.081123_pt1 | contig 21430 bp, 23 predicted proteins | sample MGYA00512897_ERZ506950 | MGnify/ENA metagenome assembly ERZ506950
GACGGGAAGTTTCCTTCCCGCCCTCCGGCCTGCGTGTCATCATGCGTTCATAGGGGCTGTCGGTGAAGCGGGTCAAACCGTCTTGTCCTCGCTTTCCTCGTCGCCGCCCCCGTCAGCGTCCGGCTCGTCAGATTCCTCGGTCTCCCAGGAGTCCTCGTCCTCCTGATCGGTATCATCCTCGCCGTAGTCATAATCGTCCAAATTGTCGTTGCCCTTGGTCTTGGGTCTGCTTTTTACCAGCTTAAAGTAGGCAAAAGCGCCGCCGCCACCCATCAGAGCCAGCACCGCCAAAAGAATGGCCGGATTCAGTCCTGCGGGTTTCTGCGCCGGTTCTTCCGGTTCCGGGGTTTCTTCCGGGGTCTCCGGTTCCGGCTCCTTACCCGTGCAGGCGCTCATATTGGTGGCACACACCGGGCAGGCCGTATTCACCGCACCGGCCACACATTTCTCCGTACAGGTACAGGTGGCGGGCTGCTCCTGGGTGGTCTGACCGTCCTCCATCAGCGCCATCAGGTCCGCCTCGTCCACCTGGTTTAAGAAGTGGACAGCGGTTTCCTTGTCCTCGTTGGCCCGGTCAATGAGGATGTAGAAGTAGTTGCCTGCCTTGGTGGTGACGGTGATGAGCTGCTTGTTGTCGCCGAAATCATCCACCAGGGCGGCGTTGCCATCCGGGGTCAGGGCCGGACTGTCCTCGGTTTCCTCCACGACCACATTGCTGTCGTTGGTGGCATCCTCCGCCGGAAGTTCTTCCGTTCCCTGGGCAAAGGCAGTCACGGAAAGGCCCATCATCAGCACCAGGGCGGCGCAGAGGGCCGAAAGGGTTTTGAAAATTTTCTTATTCTTCATGGTCGGTATCCTCCTGTTCGTTGTAGTTGGCGGAGGCAGCGGCCATGCCAGGGACCGTACCACCGGAGAGCATGGCGTTCAGCTGCTCCGGGGTCAGCCGCAGGGCGCGCACCATCTGAACGATTTCCAGGTTCTCCGCCTCGGTTTTCTGCGCCTCCAGGGTTTTCAGCTTGTCCTGGTACTCCGCGATCTTCTCGCGGACCTTGGCAATCTCCTGGTCAATGCGCTGGATTTTGTTCTTAGCCATTTCAATCACTCCTTTTCTCATAAATCGGCCTTACCAGTTCATCAGGCCGTAGCCCTTGATGCACTCGTAGGACAGGGAATAACTCTTGATCTTGCAGGCGTCGCCAGAATTGCCCTCCACGGTGTAGACCCGGCTGCCGTCTGTGCCGACCACAAGGCCCACATGGTCGGCGCTGCCATCCAGGTCCCAGTCAAAGAAGATGGCGTCGCCGGGGGCGATATTGGCGTAATCACGCCCGCCCCATTGTCCGTGAGACTGGAACCACGGAATACCCTGGGACTGGCAGGCGGCAAAGCGCGGCTCGGACAGCCCCATCTGGCCGTAGCACCAGGACACGAAGCAGGCGCACCATTCCACACGGGAATTGAAGCCGTACCAGCTCCAGTAGGGCTGACCGCCCACATTGCCCACCTGACTTTTGGCTATGTCCACCACGGCCTGATTGCCGGGGCGGGTGCCGTTGACGAATACCACGCCGGTCAGGTCCTCGGAGTTGCTCGTATCCGGGGAGCCGCCGCCGAAGATCAGCGGCTTGTTGCCCAGCGTCTGCCGGTACACCTGGTACATTTCCAGCTGTTCCGGGGTTAGCAGCTCCGAAGCCACGGAAGATATGGGCTTGCTGGTGAGCTTCACATTCAGAATGTAATACTCATACGGGACTTCCTCGGTGGTCGTCTCGCCGGTCACGGGGTCCGTGGAAGTTTCGGTGCGGTATCGTATCTCCACTTCCTCGGTAAGCGTCAGTTCATACTGTGCGTCGAACACGCGCTCCAGCTCGGCCTGGGCGCTCTGCCGGGTATAGCCTTGCAGCACGGCGGACAGGTAGGCTGCCAGCTCATGGGGGTCATGCCCGATCATATCCAGGTCATAGCGGTACTCGTCATACCCCGGATGGCTGCTTTCGATGTTGTCGATCTCGGCTTGCAGCGCCGTTTCTTTGGCAGCGTAGTCGGCCTCCACCGCCACCAGCTCAGGATCATCCGACGGGTAGGTGGTGCCGGACACCACGGAACCGATACTCTGCGCCATCATGGAGCAGGAGGACATGGTGTTGAGCAGCATACAGACCAGCAGGAAGATCGCACCCGCAATCAAAAAGCCCTTTTTGTGGCGCATGACAAACGCGCCCGCTTGCTGGGCTTTCTCCTTGACCGCCTTGGCCGCCATGCCGGTGGCCTCCGCAGTCTTGGCGGTGTTCCCGACAGCTTGACCGGCGCGCTTGGCGGCAGCGTATTCCTTTTTGATGGCCTGTTTCTGCTGCCAGCGGGAGATGGGGTTGCTGGCAAGCTGGGGATTTTCCCGCAGGGACTTCTGATACAAGGCGTTCACATTGGCCTTCTCCAGCTTCTGCTCGGCCTGGGCCGCCTTGCGGTAGGGCTTCAACTTGTGGCTGCGGTAGCCTTCCCGTGCAAGCCTAACGCCGGTCTCGGCAGCCTCCTCGGACTTGTGGGCGCTCTCCACGCCCACATTGTCCTGTTCGGTCTCCCGGATTTCCTTGTGGAGCTTCCCCAGAGCGGCATTGGCGGGGGTATCCCGCACCGCATGGGACAATTTGGAGGGCGGCTTCTTCTTGTCCTCCAGCACCAGCTTGGTGGTCACTTTGCCGGTCTCCGGGTCCACCGTCTTTTGCCGGACCTGCTTTTTGGGGATTTTGGCCTGCGCCTTGTCTGCTTTGGCGGCGGCCTTGTCCGCCTTACGGATGGGCTTCTCCAGAGCCGGGTCAGCCCGTTCCTCGTCCGTAAAGCGCAGGCGCGGTTCCTTATTCAAACCATTCCCCCAACATGAGGGAGGCCGTCATGTAGCGCAGCTCCACATAGACGGCCAGCCCCACAGGGTCACGGGAGGGGTGCTGAAGCAGATGGGCGTAGATCTGCGCCACCACATTGGCCAGCAGCTCGGACTGCCCGCCCTCGAAGATGACGATGGCCGGGACGCCGTTCATGGCGCACCAGATTTCCGTCAGGCGCAGCAGGCCCGCTTCGCCGTCCTCGTTCAGCTCCGCAGCCTGATCCGCCGCCGTGCGGGTCTCGCTGACGGCATCGGCCAGCTCGGTGAGCAGCTGGGTGCGCTCACCCTCCAGGGCATCGTCAAAAAACATCATGGTATTCAGTTCGGTGTTGGGTTTCATGGTCATTCATCCTCCTTTTTCAGTTCCTGGGGTTTGGTGGTCATAATGCGGTACAGCTCGGTGTTCTTGGGGAAATGGTCCACGAAAGGCAGGATCGTGGAGCCATAGAACAGCAGGCCCTCGCCCTCGCTGGAGTGGGTCACATAGGAAAGCTGGTGAGGGGAAATGCCCAGCTGCTTGGCGAGAATCTGCCGGTCCCCGCCCGCCTGGTTGAGCATATACACGAAGTCGGAGTTCTCAAAGATGTTCTCCACCTCGCGGGAAGAAAGCAAGTCTTTGACATTCTGCGTGATGCCGGTGGGGATGCCGCCCCATTTTCTGAACCGCTTCCAAATCTCCACCGTGTAGGCGGCGGTCTGTTCCTCTTTCAGCAGCAGGTGCATCTCGTCGATGTAGTAACGGGTGGATTTGTGGGCAGCACGGTTGATGGTAACGCGGTTCCACACTTGGTCCTGGACCACCAGCATACCGATCTTTTTCAGCTGCTTGCCCAGCTCCTTGATGTCGTAGCAGACGATACGGTTGTTGATGTCCACATTGCTCTGATGGTTAAACACATTGAGGGAGCCGGTCACATAGATTTCCAGCGCCGTGGCGATGTACTGCGCCTCTTTCTCGTCCTGCGCCCGCAGCAGGTTGTAGAGGTCCTCCAGGATGGGCATATTCTCCGGGCGGGGGTCATTGAGATAGTCCTGATACACCAGCCGCACACAGCGGTCAATGATGGTTTTCTGAACCGGCTGCAAGCCCTCTTTGCCGCCTACGATCAGCTCGCACAGAGACAGGATGAAGTCGGACTTGAGAGACAGCGGACTTTCATCGTCCGAGTAGTCCAGGTTCAAATCCATAGGGTTAATGTAATTGCTGCTGGTGGGCGAAATCTTGATGACCTGCCCATGCAGGCGCTCCACCAAGGGCGCGTACTCGGCCTCCGGGTCGCAGATAATGATGTCATCATTGGTGAGCAGGAAACAGTTGGCGATCTCGCGCTTGGCGCTGAAGGACTTGCCGGAACCAGGGGTGCCGAGAATCAGTCCATTGGGGTTTTTCAGCAGCTTGCGGTCCACCATGATGAGGTTGTTGGACAGGGCGTTGATACCGTAGTACAGCGCCTCTTTGCCGTTCTGGAAAAGCTCCTGGGTGGTGAACGGAACAAAGATAGCCGTGGAACTGGTGGTCAGCCCCCGCTGAATCTCGATCTGATTGAGGCCCAAGGGCAGCGCAGACATCAGCCCTTCTTCCTGCTGGAAGTCAAGCCTTGTCAGCTGGCAGTTGTACTTCTGTGCGATGGAACTGGCCTGGAACACATTGTTGCCCAGCTGCCGGGGATTGTCCGCCGTGTTCAGCACCAGGAAGGTCACAAGGAACATTCGCTCGTTTCGGCTCTGCAAATCCTGCAAGAGCTTCTTGGCCTCGGCACCGTAGGTGGCAAGGTCGGAGGGAATGATGTCCATGTCATATCCGGCGCGGACGGCTTTTTTCTGTTCCTCAATTTTGGATTTATCCAGGTCGGTGATTTTCCGCTTGACCGTCTTGATGGCCTTGATCTGATCTACGGACTGGATATGCAGGCTGACGATCAGAGAGCTTTCCATATCCAGAAAATCCGCCAGCATCCGGTCATTCAGCTCCGGGGCGAGGATCTGCAAAAAAGAAACAGCCCCGTATTTTTTACCCATACGGAACTGTTTGCCGGTGCGGAACTCGAAGCCGGACGGCGCGATGAAATCCTTGGTGGACAGACCGGACGGAGCCAGCCAGTCCCATTCAAAGCGGAACGGCACCTGTTCATCCATGTGGAAAATGCCGTGAAGCTGTGCCAGCCGCGCCTTGCCGTCCAGGGTCTCGGCGGCCACGCCCAGGCGTTTGAAGTTGTTGAGAATGTCGGTCTCAATGCGCTCCAGACGGGGCTTGGCGGCCTTGAGGCTGTCGGCGTCGATGCCGAAAGTCAGGTACTTGGTCTTGATAAGACCGTTGTTGCCTCTTGCCAGCTGGTTTTGCAGCATGGTGGTGTACTCCACCCGGATGCTGTCAAAATCATCCCCCTGGAGAGGAATGTTGATGGCGCGGGCAAAGGTCTCCTCAGAGGCTGCCAGGTTCAAAAAGGACAGCTGGAACTGAATGGAGCTGTCGAAGTAGTTGAGGAAATCGCACCAGCCCTCGAAGATCGCTGTCTTGTCCTCGTTCTGCGAGAGCTGATAGTTGATGTCCTGGAATTGGATGGTCTTTGTGTAGCGGCTGCCTGCCACACGGCAGATGCCGTCCGGCCACATCCGTTCATAGGGGATACTGTCCTGAGCCGATTTTTTCTTTTTGTCTGTGCGATTGGCACGGGCAATGGCAGCCTCGATCTGCTTTCTGTCGGCGCGGGACAGCTTTTTCATCTTTTTCTGATTAACCGGCTGCGCGGTCTTTTCGTCTTTTCCGAACAGCCGGTGCAGCCAGCTTTTGATTACCGTGAACAATGTCATACACCTCCTTGTCGAGTTTTTCCTGCCGTTCCAAAACGGCATAGAAGTTGTTGGTCTGATACGGGCGCTCCTTGGGCCGGATGACGGCCACCTTGATGATATTGCCCACGATCTTTTCCAGGGGCTGACCGTGTTTTTCATACATCGCCAGCATGAAGAAGGGCAGCATGACCAGCATCATACACATGGCAGCCACGCTGTTTCCCACAGGCCCCCGGAGCAGGAAGAAAAGCGGTACGCCGATCAGCGCACCGCCGCCGAAGCAGACAAGCTGCCTCTTGGTTAAGTTGAACGCGACCTTGGTTTTGACTTTCGTAAGATCCTTGGGTACGGGTACATAAGCCAAAGGGATTACCTCCTTCCTGGTTAATGTGCATTGAAAACGGATTTTGCGAGGCTGCCGGTCTTAAAGAGCGTAAAGCACAACAGGACCGTATAGCCCACGCAGCTCCAGATGGCCATAATGATGTCGGATTCGGTGGCAATACTCTGCACCAGCACGGCGTAGATCGCCACACAGACGATGATGAGAAATGCCTGGAAGCCCAGGGCGATCAACGAGCGCAGATAGTTCTGGCCCATACCGCCCCATTCCTTGCCCATCATGGTGGCCATAGGGATGGGAGCCACCGAGGTCACAAGGTAAATCTCAATCATACGGCCATAAATCACGATAAAGATACAAATGTAAAGCGCCCACATGGTAATGCCGATAAAGAGCGACTGGAACCACAGGCCGAACAGCGGCCCCAGGTCCATATCCATCAGCCGGGACTCCATATCGGTCATGACAGAGGAGATGTCGATGGAAGCGTCGGAACCGATGATGCCCGCCGCCTGCGCCACCACACTTTGAGCTGCGTCAAACACGCCCATCACGATGTTCCAGGTGTTTGAGACGATGAGGATGGCAGCGGCAGATTTGAACACCCATTTGAAGATCATCCAGGTGTCCACATCATGCAGGTTGTTCTTGTCGGTAATCATCTGAATCAGCTCCAGCGTCATCACGATAGCCAGGATCACGCCAGCAATCGGCACCATGATGGAGTTGGAGAGATTTTGGATCATGCTGAAAATACTCCCGTTCCAGCCCTGAGGGGTCTGGCCCACCTGTGTCGCAATGTCTGCGACCTGCTGGTTCACGCTATCGAACATCCCCGATAAGTTGCTCATAATGCCGCCTACCAACATTTCCTTGAGCCAGTCAGTAAGGGCATCGAGTAAGAAATCCATACGGTGTCAACCTCCTTTCAGCCGCCCCCGCTTGGGGGCAGGGGCGGCAAGGATTTCTTATGACAGCTTAACGACGGGAGCGATCAGACGGTGAACAGGCTGGAGAGCAGGGGTACGAGGACCATGCCGACCACGGCGACGCCAGCGCCAGCCATGAGCTGTGTTATCCCCAATTAGTAGGAACTCGTCCATTTTCCCCTGATTTTTCAAGGGGTGCTGTTCCCCCTCAAATCAATGGGTTTATCCCTAATTAGGTGCAACACAGCCATCGGCGGGCGGCGGCGTGTCAAGAAATATCTATGGAATTGTCAGAACCGCCCGGCGGGGGCAGGTCAGGCCGTGACCTGCTCCACCTCCGGGATGGGCTTGAGATTGAAATGAATTTCGATGGAGATGTGCCTTGTCTTTTCGCTGTCGATGTGTTCATGGACAACGATCTCTTTAATCAGGCGGTTGAGGGTGGCGGCGTCCAGCTCCGTGATGTCGGCATACTCCTGGATTGCGTCCACCCATTGTTTGGCATCGCTCTCGATCCTCGCTTCATCGGACAGCTTCTTCCTTGCGTCCTCCACCCGCGCCTTGACCTCGGCCTGCTCCTTCTGCGTCTTTTCCAGCATGAGGTTGAAGTTGGCCTCGCTGATCCGCCCGGCCATCATGTCCTCGTACAGCCGCAGCATCATCTTTTCCAGCACGTCCATGCGCTCCGTGTCTTTGGCAAGGGCACGTTCCAGCGCCTCCCGCTGGCCCTTCTGCTCGGCCTCGCAGGTGTCGGTCAGCTTCCCGGCCACGGCCTCCCCGTCCATCAGGGCGGCCCTGGCGCACTCCCGTATCTTGTTCAGCACAAGCCGGTACAGGGTGCTGTATTCCACCCGGTGCTGGGTACAGTGGTTCTTGCCGAAGGCCCCGTAGGTCTTGCAGGCGTAAATCTGCTGCGGGTGCTTGGCGTGGGTGGTGCGGATGGTCAGCGACTTGCCGCACTCGCCGCACTTGATAAGCCCGGCAAACAGGCTGGTTTCCCCATTCTGCCGGGGCCGCTGGCGGGATTGCAGCTTACTCTGCACAAGGTCAAAGCTCCTGCGGTCAATGATCGGCTCATGCCGCTGCTCCACCACGATCCAGTCCTGCGGCTTCTTCTCCCGGATGGTTCCCAGCTTGAAGCGGTAGTCCTTCTTCTGGGACGCGATGGCACCGGCATAGACGGGGTTCATCAGCAGGTCTTTGATAACCGAGAAGTCCCAGATAAACTTCCCGTTCTCCGGGTCTTTCTTCTCCCATTTGGTGCGGGTGTTCCGCAGGCCCCGCTGCCGGTTCCACCATGTGGGGCAGGGTATCCGCTGTTCCTCCAGCCTGCGCCGGATGTAGTTGGGGCCGTGGCCCTCCAGCGCCCACAGGAAGATTTGCCGGACAATGGGGGCCGTCTCCCCGTCCACCAGCAGGTGGTTTTTGTCCTCCGGGTCTTTCCGATACCCGAAGGGGGCAAGGCACCCGGTAAACTCCCCCTTCTGCGCTTTCAGCAGGTAAGAGGAATGTACCTTCTTGGAAATATCCTTGCTATACATCTCATTTAGGATATTTTTGAAGGGCGCGATGTCGTTGTTCTCCCGCAGGGTGTCGATCCCGTCGTTCATGGCGATATAGCGGACGCCGTGGCGGGGGAAGAAGTCCTCGATCAGCGTGCCGGTCTGCAAGTAGTTCCGGCCCAGCCGGGAGAGGTCTTTCGTGATAACAAGGTTGACTTGCTTGCGCTCGATGGCCTTTAACATCCGTTTCAGGTCGGGCCGCTCCATGTTCAGCCCCGTGTAGCCATCGTCCTGATAGACTGCCACAACCTCCCATCCCTGCTTTTCGCAGTAGTTTTCCAGCATGGCCCGCTGGTTGGCGATACTGGCGCTCTCCCCGTCCAGGTCGTCGTCCTTGGAAAGCCTGCAATAGATGGCCGCCCGGAAGCTGCCCGCAAGAAGCGCGTCCATACCTGTATATCCGTTCATCATAACCGTTACCCGCACAATCCAGACGGAACACGGTTCTGCTGAACCTTGTCTTTATTATACCCTAAATCTTGTGTTTTCGCAAGACTTATATTGTCCTTCCGCTGGCTGTATTTCTGTGCAATCAGGCTCACAAAGACGTCGGTGGCGTCCAGCTCGCCGTCAAACACCGCTGTGACTTGGATCTCGGTTTTGCTTTTTGCCATAGGCAGTTTTACCTCCATAAATGAAATAAGCCAGACAGGAGAGGGGCGGCAACGAAGTCCGGCAACGGGCTTCAAAAAACCTGCAAAACAATCTCCGTCTGGCGGTTGGGTTCCTATTTACTTTTTCTTTTATTTTTCTGTTGCTTTGGTTGTCAGAGGGGAGAAAGGCCCGCCGTTACAGGCTTTTCCCCGGCAACCGGCCCGGCAACGGGCTGGCAACCGGCTCGGCAACGGGGTGGGATTCCCCCGGATTTTTCAGAAGGGCAGCTCCATCTGCTCGGTCACTTCCACAAATCCCTCCGGCAGTTTTTCCTGCCCGTTGTCAGCGCCCGTTGCCGGGGCCTCCCGTTCCCAGCCCTTCTGCCTGCCGTATTCCTCGAATATCCGGGGGTTGGAAAAGTACCTCCATCCCGTGATACAGTGGTTCATAATGTCGTTGACCTCCCGTATCTCCCATTGCTTCGGCTCGTCGTAGGGGCGCTTGAGGGCCTCCCGGAAAAGCTGCTTGGAGCATACGGCGCTGCCGGTGTAGCGGTCAAGGTAGGCTTGGATCATCCCGGCCTTGGTGTCCTCCGGCATGAAGTCCCGCTGGTGTTCTTTCAGATACCGTACCATTTCGGGGCTGAAGGACAGCTTAAAATCGCCGCTCTTGTAGACCGTCATGGCCTCGGCCCACACTTGCTCAATATAGGCCCTGGACGCGGCTTCATCGTCCAAAATGTGTACCTCGGCCTGTTCCGGGTAGACCATGACCGGCAGGAAGCGCCGGTTGCCGGAGCGGTCAAGGGGCAGGAAGTCCAGGGCGTTGGAAGTCCCGCCGAATACGCACTGGCGGGGCCTGTCCTCCGGGTGGGTTTCATAGGGGATTTTATAGACCTCCTTCTGACGGCTTAAAAAGGACTTGATTTCCTCAATGCTCTTGGCGTTGGCGGTGGCGATCATCTCCGACATCTCAATGATCCAGTGGCCTTGCAGTTTTCGGTAAACGTTATCGTCGTCCAGCTTCCGCAGGTCGTCGGAAAACCATTCGTCCCTCACGGCCAGCAGGCGGAAGAAGGTGGATTTCCCGGCCCCCTGCCCGCCCACCAGACAGAGCATGACCTCAAACTTGCAGCCGGGGCGGAAGGCCCGGTGGATGGCCCCCAGCAGGAACAGCCGCAGGGATTGGCAGGTGTACTCGTCCGTGTCGGCCCCCAAAAAGTGCCGCAGGCAGCAGCGGATTCGCTCTTTCCCGTCCCACACAAGGCCGTTTAAGTAGTCCCGGATGGGGTGGTAGCGGTTGGCGTCGGCAGCAAGGTCGAGGGCGTCGGCAATCTTCTTCTCGCTTGTCAGACCGTAGGTATCTTCCAGATAGAGGCGGATATACTTCATGTCCGTGTCGGTCAAGGCCCTGCCCCCGGCGCGGCGCTGCCTGCCGATGGGCCGCAGCAGGTCAACGCGCTCGGTCAGGAGATTTTTTGCCACCGCCCCGGACAGTTCGGGGTCATACTGGAATACCGTCAGGCAGTTGTGAATACTGTTGCGGACGCCGCCCTTCTCGGTGCTTTCCAGCATGGCTTTCACTTCCTCAACGCTCCGGGGCGGCGGGGCGGCCTCTATGGTGTCCGTCACGGCCTGCCGCACCTCCGGCGTCAAGCTCTGCCATTCTTCGCTCAATGCTTCTCACTTCCTTTCCATAGCTGGCGATCAGGGCCGCCCGTTCCTCCATGTCGGGGGAGAGCAGCGTGTCCAGCAGATATTCCACATAGTCCTGCTTTTGCAGGGCTTCCACAAACAAAGGATTCCATTCTTCCTCCGGCCCCTTGGGGGCATAGTCCCGCTTCCAGCGGCCCAGCCGGTTGCGGTAGTCGCACAGCACCCGCAGGCAGTACCGCTCCATGCGGCGGAACTGCTGCTCCGGGCTTTCCTGCCGGGGCAGGGGGCGGCTCCTGCCGGGCGGCCCCTTGTCCTCATAGGGGACAGAGAAAGCCCGCGCCAGCAGAAGGGCGGCCTCCTTGGGGCTGATCCCTTCCAGACGGGAAACAAAGTCGATCACATCGCCGGTGGCCCCGCAGCCGAAGCAGTAATACCGGCGGTCAACCTTCATGCTGGGGTGCAAATGGGGCCCCCGCAAAGTCCATGACTTTGTGGGGAGAGGAGGCGCAGCGGAATGAGCGAGTTCTGCCGCTGGCGGCGGAACGAGGGGTATGAAGCTTGCGCCGACGACATGGAAGGGGCAGCGGCACATCCCGTTCCGGCCTGCCCGGATTCCGAAATGCCCGGCAGCCTGCCGGGTGGTAACAGACTGTTTCACAGCTTCAAAAATACTCAAATAGGCAAATCCTCCGAAAATAAGAAAAGCGCCTGTCATTCTCACAAGGAAAATGGCAAGCGCCGGTTGTTGGGTTCCATATTCAATTTTCACATGGGAAAGGCGCGGCCTCTCTGTCATGCCTTGATAATTTTGCTAATCTAAAACTACTTCTTCCTGCTCCATGCCTGTATATTTGTCGATTTCCTTTTGCCATAACCTCCGCAAACCATCTGTAATAATGTGCCCTCTACCTTTTGCAATCAGATCTGCTTCTCGTTCTTCAATAGAGCGGAGCGCATTTTTGTCGATTAAGGTGCTTTTACATTTTGCAACAAAGGCGGTAAAACTGTCACAAATAAAACTCTCTTGAAAGCCGCGCTCATGGTCTGCAAAGGAGATTACACCATTATCCAAAGAAATCAAAATATAGTTTCCAAACAAATCACAGGCGATTGGGAATCGCTTTTGGGCAATCCAGTCTGATAGGTCGGAAAGACTGTCAAAACTGTACCTTACATTTCCAAAGCCAAAGAAGCCGCGCAAATCGAAAGAAATCTTTGCCGCTTTATATTTTGTGTTTGGGGTGTCGCCACCATTGTATTTTATAAGAAATTTCCGGTAGTCTTGGGGAAGTTGCGTTGAAAATCTCTTTTCTAAGTCACTGATTCGCATGGCTGCGTGATTGTTTGAGAAATGAGAAATTAGCATAAATAGTACCTCATTATTGTATTAGGGGAATTTATCTGCTGCCCGCTGGCTGGACAAAGTGTCCAGAGGTCGGGGCGGGGCGGTCATGCCCCCCGCCTTTAGGACAAAGTGTCCCAGCAGGGGCGGCCCGTCAAAGCTGATTCCATTGTACCATCCCCGGCGGGAAATGGGAAGTCCCTTACCGCTCCATGTCCCTGTCCCGGCGCTGGGTGTGGGTCTGCTCCTGCCGCCTCCGGGCGGTGTCCACGGTGGATTTCACTTGGTACAGCTTCATCAAGTCCTCCCGGATGGGCTTGTACTTGGCGTAGTCCTCTTGATACGCCTGTTGCAGATTCCCCCGCTCCTTCCGCCACTTGGTAAGGGGCAGCCTGCCCTCCGGCGTGAAGTGGGGTTCCAGCTTGCGGCGGGCCATGTAAAACTGCCGCAGCTCCCCCTCATGGGCGGCCTTGAATTTCTCCCGCTGGCCCTTACGGTGGATGGCGTTGAGCTGGGTGTGGATGGGCTTCAGCTCCCGGTAGCGTTCCGCCTGTTCCAGCAGGCCGTCCAGCTCCCTCATGCGGGTCTGCTTGCTGCCCATGCTGGCCTTTAGTTCCTCGATCCGCTCGTTGTGGGAAGTGACGCGGGCCTCCAGATCGTCCACGGTGTAGAGCTTCTGCTCGGTCAGGTAGTTCACGGTATCGGCAAACTTTTGGAGATTGCCCACCTTGCCCTTATTGCTCCACGCACCCGCGTTCCGCGCCCCGTAGTAGGCGGATAACAGGTCGGCAAGGGTGGGGGCCTGGGGCTTGGAAAGCTCCTCCCGCACCTCTTTGAGCCAGCCGAACAGGGCCTTGACCTTCTGCCGCAGCTCCTTCAAGAGGGCGTTGGTGGCCCTGATCCAGCGGTTGAGTTCCCCCTTGTCGGTGGCGATCCCCCGCGCCTCCATCTGACGTACCGCCGGCCCCTCATGGACGGTAGGGAGCTGCTCCAATCCCTGACGCACATAGGAGCGGTGGTCGATCCGGCAGGGCAGGCCCTTCTCGGCAAACTTGGCGTTGCACATCTTGGCCCATGCCTCCCGCCACGCTTCCAACGTTTCCGGGCGGCCCCAGTCGGTGGTGGGCACCGCGTCAAAGAGGGGCTTGCCCTTCTCGTCTAAAATGCGCTTCCCGTCCTCGTCCAGCCGGTAGGCGCGCCGCTGCTTGAAGCCCCATTTGCCGCTTTCCAGAATGGGCCGGATGGGGCAGAGGACATGGAAGTGGGGGTTGGGGATTCCCCCGTCCTCCTTGTCAGGCCGGTGTACGGCAAAGTCCACCACCATGCCACGGCTGACAAACTGCTCCAATAAAAACTGCCTTGCAAGGGCGATGTTTTCTTCCAGCGAAAACTCGTTCTGCAAGGCAATATCAAAGCTGTACGCAAGCTGGGCGTCCTTGCCGCGCTCGGCGGCTTCCAGCGCGTTCCACAGGGTCTGCCGGTCTTGGTATTCCGGCGGGGCCTGCGGGGGCAGGAGAATATCGGAGCAGATCACGCCGCCCTTGCGGGTGTAGTCGCTGTACTCGCCGTAGCGTTCACTGTAAAGCCGCTCCCCGGCGCGGTAGGCGGCGGACGCAATAGCAGACTGTCCGGCGCTGCGCTGTACCTGCGTGACCGACAAATGAAACAGGGCCATTTACTGGCCCTCCCGCTGGGCGGCGGCATGGACAGCGGCCCGCACCTCCGGCATGGAGAAGATCTGCTCGGCAAGGGAATAGAAGCCCTGCTCGGACAGGGGCTTGACCTCCGGGGCCACGCTCTCCACGGCGGCCCCTCTGGTAATCAGGCGGTGGGCGCGTTTCTGCCGCTCCCCCTTCTCATAGTATTTTTTCCGCTGCTCCAACCGCTGCACCCGGTGCTGGTACTGTTGTAGCTTGGCCTCGTTCTCGGCGTATTCCTGCCGGAGCTGTTCCAACTCTTTGCTCATGGTCGTTGACCTCCTTTTCTGAAAATGGGCGAAAAAATGACCGTCCTCCGGGGTGTTTCCGGTGAGCGGTCAGGGTGTCGGTGTTCGGTTATCAGGCCCTCGGAAGGGGGACAGACGCGCAAGCGGATGTCCCCCTTCCGGGGGCGGGCGGGGTAAGCGGCGTAAGCCGCGCAAGGGGGGCACCCCCTTGGACGGAGCGTAGCGACGCAAGAACGGCGGGCTGCTCCGTCTGGCAATCCGCCGTTCCGCCTCGCAGAGCGCACGAATACATGGCCGTCAGGCCATGTATAGAAGTGCGCCATTCTTGCAGAATGGATTTTTGCGCCGTTACCTCCCATCAGTTCCTTTGTCATAACCATAGTTAAAGTAATTGCGAAATTTTCGCTGTACCTCGGCATCGGTAAAAAGTTCCGTAAACGAGCTTGCAATTTTTGTTCTATACTCTTTATGCCAAAAAAGAGATTTTTCAGACATATAGATACCATTTTCTTCCTCGCTCTGGATGAGCATATACATCATGTCCCCAATGTCATCGCCAATGGGAAGAGCGTTGGGACATTTCTTAAAAAAATCAAAACAATCATTAAAATCCTTTATTCCCGCCCATGCCCAAAAACTCATGTCAGGGATTGCCCAGTTTGGCCGTCCGTCCTCAATCCCGCCCCCGCCGAAAGCACGGAATATTTCACAGTAATCATCTGGCAGAGGGATAGGGGAATGTTCTTGAATTAGTTTCAGTTCATCTTCAATTTTCTCATTCCAGTTGGGCCTCCAGTCAGGATGGTAGCCATTATGTGCAAAACATTTTTCATCCTTGAAATTGTCAAAAAGAAGATAGATTTGTTTTATTAGATCCATGTGCTTTTCTCCTTACTTTTTATATAATCTCTCGGCGGTATTGTGTTCCCTTGCAAACTTCCTTGCCGCCTCCCGGCGGGCTGGACGGGGCAGGTCACTTTTTTCCATTATACCGGCCCTGCGGCCTGCCTGCAATCCTGTTTTTGTGCGTCCCGTGGAATGAGGACATAAATCTTATTCGGCTCCCCGAAGCCCTGACGCACCCGCAGGAGCAGTCCGGCGTCCTCCAATTCCCGCAAGGCCCGCTTCACTGTCATGGCGCTGCGCCCCAGCGCACCCGCCAGTTCCACGATGGGGCAGCGGGTAAATATGATCCCGTTGGCGTCCTCCGCCCCTGCCGCAAGAGCGGCGTCCAGCAGGCGGGCGTACATGACCTTGGCGGTGCTGCTGACCGGCAGCCCCAGCATGGCCCACGGCAGGGGCAGGCAGGGCGGCAGGTTGGTGTCGGCGGTCAAAAATTCAACTTCCATTCAGCTTTCCTCCCTTCGCTTGGCCCTCTTAGAAAGATAAAAGGGACAGTCGATCACAACCGCCCGGAAGCTCTGCTTGCAGGAGCGGCGGCACTTCCGGCAAAGGATATTGTACGCCACCCGCCCCCGCTCATTGAGGAAGAAGGACAACTCCTGCTTCCTCTTTTTCGGCATTCTCGACATAGGGCCTCCCTTCATAAAAAACCGCCTGTTTGGGCCGCAACAGCCGCAACAGACGGTTCGCAGATTTAAGTGTCGTGTTTCGGGGTGTTTTTCGGGGGAAAAGCGGCCGTAGGGCCGCCCCGAAATTCCCCGTAGTAGTACGGAGCGGGCCGGTTATCGCCCGTCCGTTTGTTGTGTTTCGGTGTCATTTTGGGTGTTCATTTTGCCGGTTTTCCCTGATGTCGTTCCTGCCCCTGGCTCTTTCAGCGGCGTTTCGCTCCCGTTGGTACGCTCGCTGCGGTCAAGGTTCCTCCACCTCCTTGCCGCAGGTCGCCGCGCTACATCGCCGGGGGGCATATCCCATACAGGCCGGTCATTCGATTGGAATAATCCATCGATGAACTACCCTTATCATAGACCATTTTTGTGCCCTCGCCCGTATGTCCGCAAAGTAGGAATACCGCCCGGAAACGGAAAATTTCCACGATTGCGGAATGGTATGGTATAATCAAAAAGAACAGCGGCGGCCAGCCGCGGGAAGGAGCGATGTGCCTATGAAAACGCGCGTTTCCGTACAGGAGCGGCTGAAGGATTTACGGGTGGAGCGGGGCTTGAAGCTGGAAGAACTGGCGGAGCAGACCGGCATTTCAAAATCCGCCCTGGGCAGCTATGAGAACGACGACTACAAGGAAATCAATCACGGCAGCTTGTTGAAGCTGGCCGACTTCTATCAGGTGTCCGTGGACTACCTGCTGGGCCTGACCGACAACCGGGAATATCTGAACACGCCGCTGGCGGAGCTGCACCTGACCGATGAAGCGGTGGCCCTCCTGAAAAGCGGGCGGGTCAACAACCGGCTGCTGTGTGAGATGATGGCCCACAAGGATTTTATCCGGCTGCTGGCGGATATTGAGATTTATGTGGACAGGGTAGCCAGTATGCAGGTGCAAAGCCTCAACGCCTATGTGGATGTGGTACGGCAGGAAATCATAGACCGCTACCAGCCGGGCGAGGACGATCCCCACCTCCGCATTCTGAAAGCCGCCCATCTGGACGAGGACGAGTATTTCAGTCAGCTTGTCAGCGAAGATATAGGCCGTATCATCCGGGACATTCGCACCGCCCACCTGGGGGACAGCGAGGGCGCGCCGGTCAACACCGTGGCCGAGGAACTGCGGCAGGACATAGAGGAAGTGATGAACTTCAAGGGCAGCGACTTGGAGCGGCAGGCGATCTTGTACTGCAAGCGGTTGGGGATCAATTACAGCAAGCTGTCCGAATTGGAGTTCCGGCAGCTGATCCATATCCTGAACAAATCCTCCCTGCTCAAAACACACGGCTCAAAGCGGAAGAAGCGCAAATAAAAAGCAGGGAACCGAAGTTTCCTGCTTGGGTGGGCCGTGTTCTGTTGGTGCCGCCCGCTGGCTGGACAATGTGTCCAGAGGTGGCGGAATGGTCATGCTTTGATGGGTGGTGTTCGGTTTTCTGTTTCTGACTGGATAACTTCATTCTATGAACTCAACTCTTTTGCTGTAAACCGTCAAGAATAGCTTATGGTCTTTCCCTCGTTCAAACAGAACCCACTGTTCCTGCTCGTCATTGTAGTGCGGATAGGAATTTGCAATCAAACACTCAATAATAACGCCGTTATCCAATTCTATATGTAAATCATTCCACGGGCTTAATGTAGCGGAAAGAACTGCACCACCAATCATTTCTGCATGGAATTGTTTGACATTGAACCACTCATCATTGTTTGTGCTTTCTGATAAATCCCATGATTGATAATCTAAAGTAGTGACCAAAATATCGCTATTTTTGATAATTCTTGCATATCCAGAAGCATGGAGAGCAAGCGGAAAAAAGTCAAATGTTAATATCTCCGCTGCACAGCAAACATTGAGCAATCTTTTTCCCACTAATGAATGGATAAAATTCATCTCTTTTATTCCCATTTTCATGGCTCACACTCCTTTCGCCGCCCTCCTTCTTCCGTCCCCACCTTTGGGACAAAGTGTCCCAGCAGGGGGCGGCCCCTCATGGGGCAACATAATTGTCGTCCTGCTCCAAAGCAATCACATCTGCAATATCACAATGCAGCGCCCCGCAGATACGCAGCAGGGTTTTCATGCTGATATGCTCGCCCTTGCCCATATTGGCGATCATGTTGGTGGTAAGTCCGGCGGCAAGCCGCAAGTCCTCTTTCCTCATGCCGCGTTCCTTCAAGGTGTCCCATAGCGGCTGATAGCTGATGTGCATAGGCGTCCGCCTCCTTCTCCATCGTCAAATGTCCTGCCCCTATTATAGCAGGGGCCTTGTGTTTCCGCAATATTTCTTGACACAACCGCCGGTTCCGTCTGGATTGTGCTTTTCCTTTCTTTTGATTACATCTAATTCGCCTTTAACTGCTTCATGCCCTGGGACTTCGCACCGGGGTTGTCGTTGCCGTAACCTTCCAGCAGGTTGATGACACCCCAGATGCCGAGACCAGCGCCCAGAGCGATAACGAGGGTCTGAAGAACGGTGATAGCCTGATTGAAAAATGCCATAAATTATAGTTAGCCGGAATCATTTGAAAAGTTTGATTTAGTCATTCATAGGCATACAAAAGCCGGAACAATCGGCACCCGGTTTCCGGGGCCTGATTCCGGCTGTCCTCCTTTTTTCATTATTTTTTGGTGATTGTCCGCTTTGTACGCCGATGGCCCCATCCGGGGCGGTTGAGGCGGGTAGATAAGATCACTCCTATTACAATAAATTTGGACAGGAAAGCCGGACAGCCAGTCCGGCTTTCCCTCCATCTCGTGCCTAAGCTACAATGAGAGGAGCAACTGGCTGACCAATCACTCCTTGGGCTTGTATGTCCGTGTGAAAGACTGTTAGCCATCCTCTCGTTGCAGCGTTCGATTTAAGCAGGTTGAACCACCGGATGTCGGAGAGTTCGTGTCACACAATAGATTGAATCGGCAGCGAGAAAAGATGGATTCCGGTTGCAGATTCTTTGTATTGGAGGAATGTGAATGAACTGCGTTGGCATCGATGTTTCCAAGGGTAAGAGCATGATTGCAGTCATGCGGCCCTTCGGAGAGGTAGTGGTTTCACCCTTTGAAGTACGTCACACCGCCAATGAACTGAGCGAGCTGGCAGGACTGCTCAAAAGCCTGGACGGCGAGACCCGTGTGGTGATGGAATCCACGGGTAATTACCATGCTCCGGTGGCCTGGCTGCTCCACGACGCGGGCCTTTATGTCTCGGTAGTCAATGCAATGCTGGTGCATGACTACGGAAACAACAGTTTAAGACGGGCCAAAACCGACAAAAAGGATGCCGTAAAGCTGGCCAACTACGGTCTTGACCACTGGCTCACATTGCCGAGATATATCCCGGAGGAGGATACCCGACTCATGCTGAAAATCTGCTACCGGCAGTACCAACAGTATTCCAAAGTTCAGACCATGCTGAAGAATAACCTGATCTCCCTGCTGGACACCACCTTCCCAGACGCAAATCGCTTGTTTACCAGTCCGCCCCGCGCCGATGGCAGCGAGAAGTGGGTGGACTTTGTCGCTACTTTTTGGCATTGCGAGTGCGTTTGTGGCCGGTCTGAGAAGGCCTTTACTACCCAATACCAGAAGTGGTGCAGAAAGCACGGCTACAATTTCAGCGAGGATAAGGCGCTGGATATTTATGCCTCTGCTTGCAGACACTTCGGTGTCATACCGAAAACGGATACGGCAAAACTTTTGGTAGAACAGGCCATTTCTCAACTCCAGACAACTTCTTCCGCGTTAGCTGCTCTCAAACAGGAGATGCAATCCCTGGCAGCTTCTCTGCCGGAGTATCCTGTAGTGATGGGGATGTTTGGTGTTGGCCCAACCCTCGGCCCTCAACTCCTGGCTGAAATTGGCGATGTACGCCGTTTTCATTCCAAAAAAGCGTTGGTTGCCTTTGCGGGTATTGACGCCCCGCCCTACCAATCCGGTCAAATAGATGTCCGTAGCCGTAGCATTTCCAAGCGAGGATCTGCCTCACTGCGCAGGACGCTCTTTCTGGTGATGAGCGTCATCCTGCAATGTGCTCCAATAGACGAGCCGGTGTACCAGTTCATGGACAAGAAACGCTCTGAAGGCAAGCCATATCGTGTCTACATGATGGCCTCTGCCAACAAGTTCCTGCGCATCTACTACGCTTCTGTGAAAGCCTACTTGGAATCCCTGGAGCACGACTGATTTTTACACTCTATACCATCTGGCTGGCCGCCGTTTTAATTTTGAGATGCTCAGCGGCTTGATTTTGTATTGCATTTTTTCGCCTCCCTAAAAATCTGAAATTTCTACTTGACTTTTATTAGCAGGTCTTTCACAGCGGAACAGATTTACACGCCCTCTGCGTCTACTTCATACACATCGTAGACCTCGTTGGGCTTGAGCTTGAGCCGGGTGGACAGGAACGCCTCGATGTCAAAGGCGTTCTTGGGGTCCGCGTCGGCGGTGTACGGGTAATTGGGGTGCTTGGTGATGTCGTACTTGTCCGAGAGGAAAGGCCGCACACCGCGCAGCTGGAGGATACACTTGCCGCCGTCCATGACGGCCAGTTCATCCTGGCTCATAAGCTCTTTGCCGAGCTTTTGGTAGTTAAGAGAATGGGATGTCTCGCGGCCCCGGCTCTCGCCGGTGTTGTAGGTGTCGATGGTCTCCTTGCCCAGCACGGCGGCCAGCTCCTTGAGGGTTGTCGGCTCTTTGCCGCCCAGGAAGATGGAGGTATCCATGTTGCCGATGATGGTATCGGCGTTGTCCTTGTAGATAGCTTTGAGCTGGGACTGTGCTTGCAGCACCAGGCAGGCGGAAATCTCACGGCTTCGGATGGTGGCAACCAGCTTTTCCAGCCGAGGGATCTGTCCAATATTGGCGGCCTCGTCAATGAGGCACCGCACATGGACCGGCAGCCGCCCGCCGTACACATCGTCCGCTTTTTCGCAGAGCAGATTGAACAGCTGGGTGTAGCACATGGAGATCAGGAAGTTAAAGCTATCGTCCGTGTCGCTCATAATCAAGAACAAGGCGGTTTTCCGGTCTCCCAGGGTATCCAGCTCCAGCTCGTCGTAGGCCGTGACCTCCCGCAGCTCCGCGATGTCGAACACGGCAAGGCGCGCACCGCAGGAAATCAGGATGGATTTTGCGGTTTTGCCCGCAGCCAGCTTGTACTTTTTGTACTGACGGACGGCGAAGTGGTTGGGCTTCTCTGCCTCCAGCGCGTCAAACATCAGGTCCACGGGGTTCTTGAACTCCTCGTCGTCCTCCTTCACTTCCTCCTTGAAAGCGGCGTTCAAGTCCGTATCGATGCGCAGGAACTTCACACCCTCGTGCTTCTGCTCCATGTGGCTGATAAAGGGGCTGTCGATGTTGTGGGGAAGCAGCACCGCGTCGATTCCCTCCTGACGGAACAGGTTGATATACTGGCTCTGCTCCTTTTCATCGGTCACATAGAACACCTGGTTTTCATGGCCCTTTTCTTTATTGGCATCCAGGCAGTCCTTCAAGGTCAGATATTTGCTGTCCAGGTTTTTAAAGATAATATAATCGTTCATCTTTTCTGCGAACTTCTCATCCTTTAAGCAGCCAAATTTAATGAAGGGATTGATATCGTCCCAGTATTTCTCATAATTCTCCCGGTCGGTCTTGCACATGCCGGAAAGCTTGTCTGCCACCTTCTTTGTGATGTAATCGGAGATCTTTTTCACAAAGCCGTCGTTCTGTAAGGCGCTTCTGGATACGTTCAGGGGCAGATCCGGGCAGTCGATGACGCCCTTTAACAGCATCAGGAACTCCGGGATCACCTCTTTGATATTATCGGCGATGAACACCTGGTTGTTATA
>ERZ506950.598-NODE-598-length-20905-cov-5.781247_pt1 | contig 20905 bp, 14 predicted proteins | sample MGYA00512897_ERZ506950 | MGnify/ENA metagenome assembly ERZ506950
AAATCGCTTAATCTTATCATTCTGTTTTATTCTTTCTATAAAGTTATTCATTTTTTCTTTGAATAATAATCTTGAATGTATCTATATATTTTTTTTACGCTGTTTTCCCAACTATGGGTATGGGCGAAAGCTACCCTCGCTATTTCTTTTTCCTTGTCATTGGATTCCGAAAGTTCTTTGTCAATAGCAAGAAGAAACTCTTCCTTTGTCGTTGGTAAATTAGCGTATTTGGAAAAGATATCTTGCATCGTGTCTGTTTTTGTCGCCACGACAGGCCTTCCCATCGCCATGTATTCATCAATTTTCAAGGGATAGTTGCCTATGGTGATATTATTAATCTTTTGTGGATTGGTCGCTATGTCCAGTCCATACATATAGGCCGGCAGATCCTTAATCTGTTTTTGGCCGAGGAAGAATACGTTTTTTAGCTGATGTATCTCATGCCGCTGGAAGATCTCATCTTCCGGACCGATAAATACAAAGGAATATTGTGGTCGTTGCTGACAGATGAAATAGATAAGGTCTAAATCGAGCCGGGACACTTTCAAGGCACCTACGTATCCGATAATAGGGCGTTTGATTCGTGATAAATCTTGAGGGATATCCCATTTCTTGTAGTAATCGTATGTATCTAGATCAACCCCTGTCTCTAGATCATATGTATGAGCGTTTATGTGCCTAAACTGATTTGCAAAATAAAGTGAATTTGTAATAACTATGTCTGACTTACTTGCCAATTCCTCTTCGGCTGCCTTCCCATATTTCTTAAAATATTTCCCATCTGTAATATGGTCTCTTTTATAATATATAGATAATGACGGTGATGTGAGTTCCTTTTGATATAGACTCCTGTATATATCCGTATCAATGATATGGATATAGGAATGAAAATCAAGTTCCTTAGTTACCTTTAGAATATAACGTGCTATTTTTTTATTGTTTATACGATTGAAAAAATTAAAAAGAGCTTTGGTTGGCATAGAGTTTACGGGAAAAGCTATGAAAGGGCAATCCGCTATCCAAAGATTCTTGTTTATTTTTCTTATACATACACCTTTTTTATGGATGGCCTCAAGTCGTTTGATATTTTCTTTACTGTTTTTATTCCCCTTCAATAACGTCGCATACTCAATAGGTGTATTAATGAATAATACCTTATTAGTCTTGGAAATCTCTAAGGCCGTACTTTTGATAGTGCTTCCTATTTCTATATCCCAAGGTTGGAGGCTGGTGATGATAAAGTCTTTCTCCATGATCATAAAGTTTTTATGAAAGTTTACTGTTGCTTCATATCATATAAAGTTTTATAAATGGAAAGCAATGACTCGGCGGTCTTTTTCCATGAGTATAGTTTACAGTGCTGTAAACCATATGCTATCTGGCTTTTATACAGTTTAGGATCATTCTCTAGTTCTATGATCTTGTTTGCGATTTCTTTTGCGTCGAATGGATCTGCCTGTATAGCCTTGTCTCCCCCTATTTCTGGCATGGAAGAGGTATTTGACGTGATTACAGGAGTACCACATGCCATTGCTTCCAGAAGAGGTATACCGAAACTCTCCCGGAGCGATGTATATAAAAATATGAAGGCTCCGCTATATAGGTATGGAAGATCGGTATTGGGTATGTATCCGGGGTTAATTACATAAGATCGTATATGCTCTATATCTTGCTCCTTCATGATAGCATCTAAATATTCATCTTTCATATCAGCTATCAACAGAGGTAGGGGATTTAAAGATTTTTGTCTATAAAGTTCATAGGCCTTTAATACACGGGGAACGTTTTTTTTGGGGTCTGTGTTCCCAAGGAAAAAAAGGTAGTTTTTGTCTTGTATATATTTACGGGTAACTTGTTCTGCCTTTTCTCTTGGATAGAAATGTTGACCGAATCCATTATAGACAGTCGTGACTAAATTTTCTGGTAATGACAGCGTATTCAAGATACGTGTTCGTTCGAAATGTGAGACTGTGATGATTTTTTTACATCGTTGCAATATTCGTGGTACAACGATCCGGCGATAATACCATCCTATATTTTGATAAAGTGATTTGTTCTCGCTTTGCCGTGGCTCAAGGAATATGATGTCATGCAATGTCAATACTAATGGAATTGGGCAATGAATAGGCGCTGTATTACTGGTGCAGTGTAATAGGTCTGCGTTGACTTTAGCTACTGCTCGAGGTAAGGCTACCTGTTCCCATAATGGGTAGCTAGGACAAGCTACTTCGATGATATGAACATTGTCGCTTTCTTCCAGACATTGATCTTCTCCGGGACTTACAAATATGTAATATTCATTCTCATGATCCAGTTTTTGTAGCTCACGGATACTCTCTAAGGCTACAAAATCCATTCCGTGCTTGTTAGTCCGGAAAATACGTTGGGCTTCTATGGCTATTCTCATGATTTTTTATTAGAGTGTTTTGTATGGGAAAAATGCCTTCCTCCAATTCTGAATATATTCAGAAACATTAGAACAAAGAGGGACGGAACCGATATGATAGCTTTCGTGAACTTTTTGTCCACTAAATAATCGGGAACCGCAATGCTGAACGTGATTCCTAGTAATATAAGTAAAGACCACCATTTTATGGAAGCCACAAAGTCAAGAACTGTCAAGATTAAGGCGATCAAAATGATGAATCCTAGTAATAAAACACGGGGAGGCATCATCCATTGGAAAAGCTTATCGCAATAATCCCATTTCCCCTTGAGCATGGCTGTTGGTATTTTAAAGATACCTGATAATAAGTTAGAGAACTGAGTGGTCAACCAACGTTGACGTTGATTATAGAAGTCTTTTTTCCCCCGAACTTTTTCATCATATGTATATACATCTTCCAGATACTCAATGTAAATATTCTGGAATAGCAAAACTCGTTCCATGTATTTGTCTTCTCCGATACCATTGTAACCTTCGATGGTTTCCTTGAATAGGTCATACTCAAATGCTGTTCCGGAACCGCTTAGGGCCGATGAGAAACCCAGACGGGTATGACCTTTACGGAAAATGGAGTTGTTGATCTCTTCACTAATTGAATCGAGAACAGCGACGCTGCTGTCTCTGTTTTTAGCGACTCTATGTGTTTGCAAAACGGAACATCCTGCGTATAAGGCGTTGTTTATCTCCTGAAGATAAGTGGGGGATACAATGTTGTCTGCGTCTAGAATGAGTATGTTGTCGTATCTTAGATTCTCTATCTCGATATATTCAACAGCTTTTTGCATAGCCTCGATTTTAGTACATTTATCGGAATTCACCTCTACAACCTTTATTGGCAATTGTTTTAAGTTTTCAATGGTTTCAGATGCCATTTGATTGGAGATTACAATAATATCGTATAGTTCTTGAGGGTATTCTTGCTGAAGGAAACTATTTATGGAGTCAAGAATCACTAGGTCTTCCTTATAAGCGGGGAATAAGACGGCGAAGCGATATTTCTTTTTAGCCATAGGATAAGTGTATAAAGGTTTCCGTTTGGAGTTAACCGCAAATATGAATAAATACAGCACAAATATCAAGAAACATAAAAATAAGATAGCATCCCCTAATAGGTATAAGTGTTCTTGTTTCTCGATAAAGTATCCTCCTGTTTGAAAAAATTGTTCTATCATAGCGCTCAATTATTTGAAGTAGTTATTTTTTTATTCGTTTGTATGTCTTGATCAAAGTATGGACCATTTAATACGAATGTAAGTCCCATAAAAGCGATCATCATAGTTGGGAATTGTCCCCAAAAGGAGTTGGAATACGCATTGAGGAACATACCGAATATACCACTGAGTAATCCGGCCAATTGCCCCTTTAATTCTGGATCCTTGATTTGGTAGGCTATAATCCATCCTCCTTTAGCCATAGATATGAAAATCATGCTCAGATAAAGTATCAAGCCAATAATGCCCCCTTCTACCCAAATTTTAACATACCAAGAGTCATTGGGTATGGATGTGGTAAAACGGGTCGATACCTTCATCCCTAATCCATCACCTGAAAGCCCCAACCCTTCACCAAAAGGCTTATATTGTAGATAAGAGGCTAGTTTTTTCTGGTTTTCGATACGAACATTGAACGAAGCGTCTTCTGTTGGGCGGAAAGCAGTCCTCATTCTTCGGATGGTACTATCGCTTTGTCCAATAGTAGTAAACACAAAGAAAACATATATAAAAAACAGAGCACAAGCTGATCCTATAATGGTGGTCGCTTGTTTACTGATAATGGCATAAAATGCTAGTCCTCCTAATGGGATAATTATGGCTCCACGGGTTCCGGATGTAAGCATCACGAGAAAGGACGAAATTGCTACGATAAGGTAATATATCTTTAGGGCATGCGAACGCATATAGAAAGCGGAAATCCCAAAAAACATAGATGCTGCTGCCAAATTCGCTCCCATATTACTCGCATCCGTGAAAAATGAGAAATAACGGGTACCCGACCAAATAATATGGGTTACATACCCCCCATCATCTAGCCATTTCTGCTCGTAAGCATCGAATCCTATATATTTTTGCATCACAGCTTTCGCTACGGCTAGCATCGTAAATATGGATAAGGTAAATATCAATGCTTTCAATATTTTATAACTTGTACACAATAGAGATGCTAAGATCGTCATGATTAAACCATTAAGAATTAATCCTCTTGATAGGATCCACCCCTCTATGGAAGCTGTTGGGTTGATTAACTCAAGAAAACAGTATAACATCCATAAAAAAGATGTAATACTTAAAATATGGATTGCTCTTTTCAATTCAACATTTTGATAAAGTGAGGCGTGGATAAATATGATAACAAGAGCGATCACATATGAGATGTCCATGATAACACTGACTCCTTCAATCGGGAGATAACGCGTGATGCCCATGATGAAATAGTTTATCGTAAAAATCACGAATAATATGAGCCATGGGTATTTGAGCAAAAACATGCAACCGATACAAATCAAGGGGAAAAGCGTAATTATCCCAAAAGCGGGCATATTAGAGAATAACAAGGATGTAACAATCCCTCCTAATCCCAATATGAAGATCAGATTGAATAGTCTGAATGTGACCTCTTCTTGTTGTTTTATACCCTTCATGCCCATGTGTTATTTTACTGCGGAGCTTGTGGATGTCAATCCCATGTACATCATTCTGTTCGCAAATGAGCGCATAGAAGTCTCCGGAGGTAATTGTCCCGTGAAATCCTCTACAGCTTCGCGTGACGCATTGTTTAAGTATAGGAACAACGGGGCGTTACCTGTCATTTCACGAAGATATTTCACATATTCGTCATCACTACGTTTCCATACCCGACAAGCATTCGCTACCAATAAATTCACTTGGGCAGAACGTAACAAATAAGGTGGAACTCCATTTTGTCGTATGGCTGGATATTCGACAAGTAGAATATCCGGACGTTTATCCCAATGCACGTGGTGTTCTATCGTTTCTGCAGTTAAGAATGTAGCATCAATTGTTATTTCCTTATTTACTCTTACATATTTTACATTGAAGCCCAATGTCTCCCATTGATCAGTCAGATATTTACATATGAATGTTTTTCCTTCTTTGGGGTCTATGCTTAAAATGTTTACACATAATGTCTCATTCTTTTTAAAATAAGGATTTAATCGATTACAAATGTAAGAAGCCGAGATCCGATTGCATGCCTTTATAAAGCCACGGAATTTCAATTGAGAGTTACGTCCTGTAAAGGCTCCCAATATGTTCATACCTGTGAGACGTTTGGCTCGTTCCGCATCTCGGAGCGTACGGTCTAATAATTCGATAATCAAATTCAATCCCGTGATAAACAGTAAGCTACCGATAAAGGCCGCTATAATTAATAACAATCGTTTTCCTTTATCGCTAAAAAGCGGATAAGAGGGTTCGGAAATGGTGTTCAATGTAGCGGAAGTCAATTGAATGTTTTTCTGTTTCATTTTTGCCATATTCAACGCATACAGGATTTGTATATAGGATTGTTCGCTAAGATTGATCTCACGTTCCTGTTGCTTGATTCGGGTACCTACTGGAGAGTAGGTCTTGTATAAATTGTCAAATTCCTGTTTACGCTTATTCAACACGCCGAGTTCAGCTTTCGATTTAGTGTACAATAGTGTTTGTTTTAGCCACTCGTCTACCAGACCATCGATAGCGACGCCTTCTTTACTCTCTTTGTATGAGTTTATTTGTTCAGTCAGCAGGGCGATTCTTTTTTCGGCATCTTTTAAGTCTGTCTTATACCCCTGTAACTCCATGTCGGTTGCTTGTTTATCTTCTGAGGTGAAAGTCTCTATTTCTGTGATCTTTCCACTAATACGGGTGATATCTTCCAACGTCTTAATAAAGTCCTCGTTTGCAGTAATAAGCTTAGCTCGGATAAGCATATATTTCTCTACATCCTCGATTAACTTGGATGAACTTTCGTAGGCTTTCTCCGCCTCTTCATAGCGTGTGGCGAAAAACTCATAATTTTGTGCGATCGCTTTTGTTTGTTCATCATAATTGATGACTTTGTTTGCTACGTTATAATCTGTGAGGTTATCTTCCTGTTGGTTTAGCTTTGCCCTGACTTTTCTTAGTTCCTCTTCATAGTATTTGACGATGTCATCAGCCGCTTGGAATCTCAAGTGATTATAAGAGGCTTTCATTTCTTCACTGATTAATTTCACGGTATTCCATGTAATGCCGGGATCTGTACTTGTATATGTAATTTCTACCAAGTCACTATTCCCTTGTCGTCTGATGATAATCTTAGAAAGGGCAGCGTAACTGAAAAATGGCGCTTCGCTGTTAAATAGTTCTTGTAGATAATTATAACTATCACTATATTTATATTCTTTTAGAGAATTGAATGTTTTATCGAAAGATGCTGTATCTACTAAGTTTAATATTTCTTTTGGAGTAGCATCTATTAACTTATTATAGTTTTTGGCCGTGATATAGAGATTATCCTCATTGGGATTTCCATTCATTAAACACAATGCCAATAATTTTAGAGATACCGTTTCCAGTGTTCCTTTTGATTTAGTTAAGCTAACTAAGTTATCGTATGTGTTGAGTATTATTTGCCAATCCGTTCTTTCTTCTTCCGTTGTTAGTCCTGTGCTAGATGCGATGCCTGTATAAATAGAGGTGGAAACCGTGTAGTTTTTACCCATAAACTGGCTGAAATAGGCTACTAATGCCGTTATAACAAGCGTCCCGAATACCAGTTGATGCCGAATTCGATAGAAGAAGCGAGATATATATAATATGATATCCATTGATTATCGATTTATGATTTTTACATTCGTAAGCATCTCAAGTAGCGTAACCGCATTATGTAAGGTGGCACGACCTTCTTGATAAGATATATTGGCATTAGAACGTCTTCCTCGCTCAAGGGAAAGCTCTATAATGTCTATTCTACCGTTAATGAAGTCTTGTTCAGATATTTTCATTTGGGCATTATAAAGGGCCGCAGCGTCTGATTTGGCTTTTAGCGTGGCTAATTCTTGCAATACGCTGTTATAAGCCTCTAGGATTTTTAGCTTACGTTCTTCAATGGATATCTCATATTCATAATCCAATTGACGGAAACGAGCCTTCTTTGCCCGTATTTTCTGTCCTCTGCTGAAAACGTCTCCCAGAGGAATAGATAATGAGATACCGACACTATATGAATGTTGGTTACTACCTAAACTTGTAAAGGATAAAGGATCATCGATAGTCTCTGTGGAAGCGAATTGAACGATTCTACCGTATTGATATTGAGCGAAAGGCCTGAAATAGTTTAGCCACTCTCTACGGGTAACCTTCATCTCCGCATTTGCCTCATCCCGCCTAGCTTCATAGATACGGACAGATGGGTGTTCATATACAGACTCTAAAAAGACGGATAATGGAGGGAGCTGGACACGCTCATAATCATCTAACATGGCTTTTATCGAGTCATTTCCGGAAGTTACTTCTATAGCCGTCGCTTTGTCAAAATATGTTTTCTTCTGACTATAAACTAAAGTTGTATTAAATATCAATAATAGAACAAATAACTTCTTCATAGGTATAAATGTATTATCGATTGTACATATAATGCTATATTTATACATCTTCTTTCTGTATGAATGCTGTAAAGGTTTTTATTATTATCTTAACATCCATCCAAAAAGAAAAGGTATGAGCATATTTGATATCTAATTGTTTACGTTCCTCGGCGGACATACTACCAGAATTGCCACGTTTCTCTACTTGCCAGAGGCCTGTAAGGCCAGCAGGAGCCATGAAGCGTTGTATGTATTCGTCACTGGTCAGTAGCTCAGCTTCGTATATGGGAAGAGGACGATTACCAACGATGGACATGTCTCCTTTTAATATATTGAATAGCTGGGGAAGTTCGTCAATGCTGTATTTCCGGATAATATGGCCGATCTTTGTTATACGGGGATCATTCTCTAATTTGATGAAAGCGTTGGAGCGTTCGTGACGTTTTACTTTTAAATAGTCGTTTTCAGGAGTAGCGTCATTGTCGGAATATAAAATGATATTTTGCTCATCGTCTTTAAAAAAAGAAGCTTGCTTCTGTGAATTCACAGAAGTTGCTGAAGAGGCTACAGCCTCTTCAGCAATAGATTCCGTATACTGATTAAGTTTCTTATATTCAGCCAAGCGTTTGTCCGCATCCATATACATAGAGCGGAACTTATAAAAATCGAAAACCTTATAGTTGCTGCCTACTCGTTTCGACTTGTAGAAAGCGGGGCCTTTGTCCTCCAGCTTGATCCAAATCACCGTGATGATAAAGATAGGGGAGAGGCAGAGGAGCGCCATGGATGAGAAAATGATGTCGAAGACCCTTTTCCATAAAGGCAGCTTGAAAATGGCGAGATCAGGCTCTTTTATTTGAGGCTTACGCGCTTTTTCCATTCTCTTGCATTTCTCGGCGATACCCAGTAGCTTCACTAAATCTTCCTTAGAGGTAGACTCGGAGATGACACAGTCCGTTCCGGCTTGCAAATAGGATATTTTCTCCTCCCGGGTCATTTCCGGGGCGATTAATACGATATAGATATTTTGAAACGTCTTATGCAAATGCATGATCGCAGGAATGTTTAACGTAGGATCTGTTTTCTCGATGAATACACAATAATCCATTTCCTCGGCAGGAAGAAGCGTGTTTTTCATCTGCAGAAGCGTTATACATTCTATGACCCCGGTACCTAATGCCTTACGTAAACGTTCGGCCAACGGCACGTTATTACCGAAAAAGACATAATTCATTATCTTAATATTCGTTTTACCCTTACCCTTAATTCCTCTGGATTGAAAGGCTTCAAGATAAAGTCTTCCGCCCCTTCCTCAAACAAACGTATTCTATTTGAGCTGCTCTCTACGCTCGATAGGATCAAGACCGGTATATGGCTGAACATATCGTTCGCTTTTAAATAAACCAAGAATTCCTCTCCGGACATTTCTGGCATATTCAAGTCAGAGATGATCAAATCCGGTAAATTGCCTTCTTGAAGCCAAGCGATCGCATTCAAAGGATTTTCTTTATAGGATACCTTGTAAGTACTTGATAAATAAAGCATGATTATCTTTGCGATTTCTTGCTTGTCATCCACTAAAAGAACAGATTTCTCCATAGAGTCGTATAATATTGTCGTCTTTTGTTTTATCTATTATGCAAATTTAGGATATTAAATTGAAAAAATCTATGTTTTTCAATTGTTTTTTTGAAAAAACAGTTCGGACTTTGAAAATAGGGGAAACTGCGATTTTTTGATTAAGTTTGTACGCACATAAATGAGATGAGTATTCGAAGATGCGTTGGAGGGAATATATAGATTTTGATGTTATTCATTTATTGGTTGGCGCTATTGTCGGGATGGGCTTGTCCTCTTGCCAGCCGGAGATGCCGGTGATCTCTACGATAACCGTGGAGGCGGATGGCCTGACGGTTCCCGTGAACCCGGATCTGTATGGTTTGACCATTGAGGAGATTAACCATGGGATCGATGGGGGGCTGTACGCCGAGCTGATCCAGAACCGGAGCTTCGAGGATGGCGTGCCACCTTTGAACTGCCCTTACGACGCCGCCCGGAACGTCTTGATTACCCCGAATGGATGGACGATCCCTTTCATGCGGGGAGATTCCGTACCGGGATGGAGGCGGATCGTCCCTAATACACAGATATACCCGGATATGAAGGAGCTGGTGAATGATAAGAACCGGCGGTCGTTGCTCGTGGCCGTATCGACTTCCGGGGAGTCGGGGCGCGGAGGCGTGATAGCCGAGGGATACCGGGGGATACCGATCCGGAAAGGGGAACGATACGATCTCTCGTTTTTCGCCAAGGGGGCGAATATGGTGCCCCGTACCATCCGGGTGGCCTTGGAGGACTCGATGGCTAATACGGTCTTGAGCGATGTGTTTCAGGTAGCGCCGCTATACGAGTGGAAACGATACAGGCATACGTTTACGGCTACGGAGGACGCGCCGAACGCGGTCTTGACGATCACGGCCGATACCTCCGCCGTGTTTTGGCTGGATGTGGTATCGCTCTTCCCGGAGGATACGTGGAAGGGACGGAAGAACGGGCTGAGACCGGACTTGGCGGCGCTGGTCGATTCCTTGGCCCCTCGTTTTATCCGTTTCCCCGGAGGCAGTTTCGTGGAGGGGTATACGGCGGGTACGTACCCTATCTGGAGGGAGACGCTGGGCGATATCTCGGAGCGTAAGCATTTCTGGAACGTATGGGCCTATGGTACGACGAACGGCATGGGCTACCACGAGTACTTACAAATGTGCGAGGATATGGGGGCGGAGCCTATCTACGTTATTAATAGCGGGATCACGAGCCAAAGCCGCCGGCCCCGCTACGAGGATATCACGGCGATGGATAAGCTCACGGGAGATGCCTTGGACGCTATCGCCTACGCGAACGCCCCGGCAGATTCCCTGCCGGGCGCCCTGCGTGCGAGGAACGGGCATCCGGAACCTTTCAACTTGAAGTATGTCGAGATCGGCAGCGAGAACTATGGCGGGGAGTATTTCAGGCGCTTTGAGCTTTTCCGCAAGGCGATCAAGGAGGCCTATCCGGAGATTACCGTTATCAGCAGTTCGCCCCTCACGAAGCGAGGCCGTAGCGAGTGGGTGGATTCCCATTATTACGCCGGGGAGCATTTCTTCCTCTCGAACGCCAGCAGGTTTAATAGCGACCGGTATTCCCGACGTTCGCCGGCGGTGTTTATCGGGGAGTTTGGGACGACGGAGCGACCCTTGGCCGGTACGCTCCGGGCGGCGGTGGCCGAGGCCTGTTTCTTGGTCGGGGCGGAGGAGAACCCGGATATGGTACGCCGCTTGGCGTATGCCCCGGTATTGGGCAACGCCGGGTTCGAGAACCAGCGCCATCCGTTGATCTCTTTCAACACCCATCAGGCGGTGGTCTCTCCTTCCTACCATTTATTAAAGATGTTTACCCGCCATCGGGGGAATGAGGTGCTGAAGACGATCGTGGATACCTACGAGAAGCCACAGGCACGTACGGGCCGGGCGGGCGTAGAGATGTTTGATAATAGCTATGAGTTCAAGGACGTGCGGATCGACGGCGTGCCCGTATCGGATATATCCGTGATGAGCGGGGGATGGAAGGTCCCGGAGGCTGGTATGTTGGTGCCGGAGGCCAACCGGTGGAACCAGGTATTGTTCGGCGACTCTACGAGCTACGCCTATGAATATACGGCTACCGTCCGGCGTACGAAAGGTAGCGGGCAGATACAGCTTCGCCTCCGCGACAACGGGCGGACGGGCGAGCAGGCGGATTATATCGCCTTTACGATCGGGGCGGGAACGAGCGAGCTGTACCATCAGGTAGGTGGCGTGAAGGATAGCTTGGTCTCTCCCGTGCGCTTCCCTTTTGAGAGTAACCGGTGGTATACGGTTCGCATGACGTGCGAGTACGAGCGTGTCCGTTGTTATGTGGACGGCGTATTGCTGCATGAGGTGGATATGCGTCCGATCCCGTCGTTGGTATCCGTGGCTACCCTCGACAAGGAGAACCGGGTGATTTACTTGAAGGTCGTGAATACGACCCGCCACGAGGAGAAGACCTCTTTGCGTATCGAGGGAGTGAATATCCGTAACGAGGCGGAGCTGATCCAATTGAGAGGGGAGCCGGAGGCTCGTAATACGTTTGAGAACCCGGGGGCCGTAACGCCTGTCACCGAGCCTATCGTATTCCCGATGAGCGGCCCGTTTATCTATAATTTCCCGCCTAATTCAGTGACGATCTTGAAATTATACATGGAGTAGGTCAGATAGGGCAGGAGGGCCGGTACACTTTATCTGTATTTATCCTAACTTCGCGGCGACTTTAACAAAAAAAATGTGTTATGGAACCAATGCATAAGATAAACAAGGTAGAGCTCCGAAGTTTGCAGCTTGAGGACTATACGCAGTTGTCGCAATCTTTCAAGAGGGTATACGCCGACAAGGATGTTTTCTGGACCCGCAAGCAGATCGAGACGTTGATACGGATATTTCCCGAGGGACAGGTCGTGACGCTGGTGGATGACCGGATCGTAGGATGTGCCCTCTCCATCATCGTGGATTATGACATGGTGAAAGGGGATCATACCTACGCCAAGGTAACGGGCAACGAGACGTTCAGCACGCATAATCCGAACGGGAATATATTATATGGTATAGAGGTGTTCATCCATCCGGACTACCGGGGCCTCCGGCTGGCCCGCCGTATGTACGAGTACCGGAAGGAGCTGTGCGAGAAGTTGAACCTGAAGGCGATCATGTTCGGCGGACGTATCCCGAACTATTATAAATACGCCGATCATATGCGTCCGAAGGAATACATCGAGAAGGTGCGCTCACGCCAGATCTACGACCCGGTGCTCACCTTCCAGCTCTCCAACGATTTCCACGTGCGGAAAGTGATGATGAACTATTTGCCGAACGACGAGGAGTCGAAGCATTGCGCTACCCTGCTGCAATGGGATAATATCTATTACCAGCCGCCTACGACGGATTACGTGGATAAGAAGACAACCGTGCGTGTCGGTCTGGTACAATGGCAGATGCGGCCTTATAAGACACTGGACGACGTGTTCGAGCAGGTGGAGTTCTTCGTCGACGCCGTGTCCGATTACAAGAGCGACTTCGTCCTTTTCCCCGAGTATTTCAACGCTCCGCTGATGGCCAAGTTCAACCATCTGGGCGAGGCGCAGAGCATCCGTGGGCTGGCACAGTACACCGAGGAGATCCGTGAGCGATTCGTGAACCTCGCCATCAGTTACAATATCAATATCATCACCGGTAGCATGCCTTTGCTGAAGGAGGACGGGGCGCTGTATAACGTGGGATACCTGATCCGTCGTGACGGCTCCTACGAGATGTACGAGAAGGTACATGTCACCCCGGACGAGCAGAAGAGCTGGGGACTCTCGGGCGGGAAGATGGTGAAGACGTTTGATACGGATTGCGCCCGGATCGGCGTGCTGATCTGTTATGACGTGGAATTCCCGGAGCTTTCCCGTATCATGGCCGACCAAGGGATGCAGATCCTCTTCGTGCCTTTCCTTACGGATACGCAGAACGGTTACTCTCGGGTTCGTGTGTGTGCCCAAGCCCGGGCGATCGAGAACGAGTGCTTCGTGGTGATAGCGGGCAGCGTGGGCAACCTGCCTCGTGTGCATAATATGGATATACAGTACGCCCAGTCGGGTGTGTTCACGCCTTGCGATTTCGCTTTCCCTACCGATGGCAAGCGTGCGGAGGCAACCCCGAATACGGAGATGATCCTTGTATCGGACGTGGACCTTGATTTGCTCAACGAGTTGCATACGTATGGTAGCGTGCGTAACCTTCGGGACCGTCGCCACGACTTGTATGAGTTGAGGGTAAAAAAACAGTAGTGTTTGCGGTTGAACACAATAGTATTCATGGCTGAACCCAGTAGTGTTCGCTATTAAACACAATTATATTCGCCGGAAGAATGCAGTAGGGGCGGGATCTGTCCGCCCTCCCGTGTATGCGTGGGAGGGCGGACGAATCCCGCCCCTGCGGTTTATATATCGGGGGGAGGATCGCTCGCTTCCCCCCTTCGGAAATGATCTTAATGACTTAGCATCTCAGCCGTGATCGGCGTGAATTTCTCGGCATCCGATTTACGGAGTTGTACGCTACCGTCGTTCCAGTTGGAAGGCCAACCTCCGATGATGTGTCCGAGGAATACCAGCTTGATCTCGTGCAAGCCTTTTGCCAAGGCCACGGAGGTGTCATGACGGGAGAAGCGTTTTACCTCGCCACCGTTGTTAACCATCAGCTTGCCGTCGATCCATACCTCCTCTAAATCGGAAGAGATGTAATAAACGCCATCCTCCGGGATATTCACGTAGCCGGTAGCGATAGCGGCGTATTGCTTCACGCCTCGCATGGATTCGGGGGCGGGCACTTGGTTGGTCAGCTCACGGGTCGTCTTGATGACCTGTTTCTTGCCGGTCTTCTGAGCGGCCTCCAGATTATTTACGCTTAGGTACATGCCATCGAATACCTCCATGTCGAGGCCCGGGGTCGTCTTGGCTACCTCCTTGGCGGGAGCCAGCGTTTGTTTCTCCACGAGGATCGTGCGAGGCTTGCCCATCTTGCCGGAAGGCAACACGGAAGCGATCTTCACGGTCGTAGTCTCGGTGATGTCGAAAGGAGCCGTATATACGGTAGATTCCGGGGTAGGCTCGGTGCCATCCAGCGTGTAGACCATCTTCATCGGACGGTTCGTGGTGAATGTCATGGTAGCCTTGTCCGTGAAAGCCACGAAGTTGCAAGAACCGTTCGGTTGCTCGGGCTGCGGGATGTAGTAGTTGATACCGTGTCCGTCTAGGCGAACCTGAGCGTTGTCCAGACGGCGTTCGAAGTCCTTGTAATCCTTCCGGTCCAGCGGGCTCCAAGCGATCTCGGAGAGGGCTAGGATACGAGGATAGATACGGTACTCCATGATGTCCGTGTTATAAAGGTACTCACTCCATACGTTGCATTGCACGCCCTTGATGAAATGCCCTTTACCGGCCGCTGCCAGCGTGTCGGGGACGGGGTTGTATTTATAGACCCGCTCCGCCGTGGTGAATCCTCCGATAGATACCGGGTTGATCTTGTAGTCGCCTTGGAACTGGTCGATATACATACCCTCGCTTCCCGGGGTCATGATCACGTCGTGGTTCATGCTAGCGGCGGCGATACCGCCTTCCTCACCTCGCCAAGACATTACCGTGGCCGATGGAGCCAGACCTCCCTCGAGGATCTCGTCCCATCCGATCATCTTCTTGCCGTGCTTGTTTACGACCTTCTCCATGCGTTGTACGAAATAGCTCTGCAATTTCTCCTCGGCCGTATGCTCCTTGTCGCCTTTCAAGCCTTCCTTACGGATACGGGCCTGACAAAGCGGGCATTTCTCCCAGCTCGTCTTCGGGCACTCATCGCCTCCGATATGGAAATACTCGCCCGGGAATAGGGGGGCTACCTCGGCGATCACGTCCTCGAAGAACTGGAAGGGCTCTTCCTTGCCGGCGCATAATACGATGTCTTCCACGCCCCAGATGATACGGGGAGTACCCTGCTTACCCTCGCAAGACAGCTCCGGATAGGCGGCGATAGCGGCCATCTCGTGTCCCGGAAGCTCTATCTCGGGAACGATCGTGATGAAACGATCCGCCGCGTATTTAACGATATCCTTCACCTCCTCTTGAGTATAGAAGCCTCCGTACTCGGTACCCTCGCCATCGATGCGCTTAGAGCCGATCTCGGTCAGTTTCGGGTACTTCTTGATCTCGATACGCCATCCTTGGTCGTCGGTCAGGTGCCAATGCATGCGGTTGATCTTGAACAAGGCCAATACATCCAGCTGCTTCTTGATATTCTCTACCGGGATGAAATGGCGGCAGGGGTCTAGCATGATACCACGGTAGCCGAAACGAGGCTCGTCCTTGATAGATACGGCCGGAGCGGTCCATGCGATACCTTTCACGGCGGAAGGACTCTCGATCTCGGCGGGCAGCAATTGCAAGAACGATTGCATACCGTAGAAAAGACCTTGAGGGGTCTTGGCCTTGATACGGACGCCGCTGTCGGCTACGTCGAGCGTGTATCCCTCGTCGTTTACGTCCAGAGAGCCGTCGATAACCAATGAGATACCGTCGGAGGTCTCTTTGTCGGCGGTAGCTATCTGGTAGCCTGTCGCCGTGTTCATTTTAGCCGCGAAGAACTCGGCTACTGTTTTCGCCTCCGGGGTGGAAGCGTAGATCTTCGTGTTTTTGTTTAGCTTGAAGTTTCCCTCGTTCTGCGTAAGGCTGACCGGTGTCGGGATGATGTTGATACCTTGGTTGTAAGCTTTCGCTTTACCGGGAGCATCATCACACGAGGCCATCAGGCCCAAGACAGCGCCGGCGCAGATTGTAGCAAGGAGCTTTTTCATAGAATTAAAAATTGAAAGTTGAAAATTGAATATTGTTTAGATGTTTTTGAGAGTTTAAAAAGAGAATTGAGAGTTGAAGATAAGATGCCGTTTGGCATCCTTTTCAATTCTCAATTCTCAATTTCCTATTTACCATGCGAAGATAGGATATTCCTTCATGATACCGTTCACCTTCTCACGAACGGCGCCGATAGTCTTATCGCATTCGGGAGCGGCCAATACGGTGTCGATCAGTTCCACGATCTCGCCCATAAGCGGCTCTTTAGCGCCACGGGTCGTGATAGCGGGCGTACCCACACGGATACCGGAGGTCTGGAAGGCCGAGCGGCTGTCGAACGGAACCATGTTCTTGTTCACCGTGATGTCGGCGGCTACCAAGGCTTTCTCGGCCACCTTACCGGTCAGGTCGGGGAACTTCGTGCGCAGGTCGATCAGCATGCTGTGGTTGTCCGTACCGCCGGAGATGATCTTGTACCCTTTGTCCGTGAAGGCCTTGGCCATAGCGGCGGCGTTCGCTTTCACCTGTGCTTGGTACGTCTTGTATTCCGGCTCCAAAGCCTCTCCGAAGGCTACGGCCTTGGCCGCGATCACATGCTCCAGCGGACCGCCTTGGATACCCGGGAATACGGCGGAGTCCAACAACTGAGACATCTTCTTGATCTCGCCTTTCGGTGTTTTCTTACCCCAAGGATTCTCGAAATCCTTACCCAGCAGGATGATACCGCCACGAGGACCCCGCAGGGTCTTATGCGTCGTAGACGTTACGATGTGAGCGTACTCCAGCGGGTTGTTCAGCAAACCGGCGGCGATCAGGCCTGCCGGGTGAGCCATATCGATCATCAATAAGGCGCCTACCTTGTCGGCTATCTCACGCATACGTTTGTAATCCCAGTCACGGGAATAAGCGGAACCACCGCCAACGATCAATTTCGGTTTCTCACGAAGGGCTACTTCCTCCATCTGGTCGTAGTCCACCCGTCCGGTATCTTCCTTTACATTATATTCGGTAGCGTGATAGAGAACGCCGGAGCTATTTACTGGTGAACCGTGGGACAGGTGTCCGCCATGCGACAGGTTCAACCCGAGGAACGTGTCGCCCGGATTCAATACGGCGAAAAATACGGCTGCGTTGGCCTGCGCCCCGGAGTGAGGCTGCACGTTGGCCCATTCGGCGTTGAATAGCTTTTTCAACCGTTCGATAGCGATCGTCTCACTTTGGTCTACTACCTCGCAACCCCCATAATAACGCTTGCCGGGATATCCCTCGGCGTATTTGTTGGTCAGACAGCTTCCCATGGCCTGCATGACCTGGTCGCTGACAAAGTTCTCGGAAGCGATCAACTCAATGCCTTTCAATTGGCGTTGGTGCTCCTTCTCGATAATGTCAAAAATGATGTTGTCTCTTTTCATTACCTCTTAAATTGGTTATTGCAATGATATGTTCCTCATTGAAAAGGAATCCTCGCGAATGTACTATATTATTTTAATACTATTTAAAAGATTCCGTTTAATTATTACAGATGCGCCGGAAACGGCTCCGCTTACCACTTGGTGAGGGTTACGTTTCTGAACTCAACCTCCTTACCCTCGCTCTGTAGCCCGATATGGCCTTCCTTCACCTTGTTGGTTCCGGTGTTCTGGTATACGCCGTTGATGTAAACGGTGATGACGCCGTCTTTCACGAAGATGTTCGCCTCGTTCCACTCTCCGGCGGGCTTCTCGCTGGACGGGTTCACGTTCTTTACGACAGGGAAGAAGGGACGTTCCTCTCCCGGGCGTTGCTGGTACTCGACAAGGTCGGAGCCTCCCAGCAGTACGAACAATCCGGCCCTCCCGGCTTGCAGATTACACTCGATCCCGTTCGGGAAGGGGTTCTTTAGGTCTGCGATATGCAGGAAGATGCCGCTGTTTGCGTTGGAATCCCCATTCGGCCAACGCCATTCCACGTGCAATTTATAGTCGCTGTATTTCTCCTTGGTGTACATATAGCCGAAAGGCTGGCCGGTGATGAAGATCTTACCGTCGCGTACGGAATAGACCTGATCGGCGGGGACGGAGTTTTTGTCGACTACGAAATTCCAGTTAGACAGGTCTTTCCCGTTGAACAGTTTCTCGGTCTTCTGTGCGTTCGCCCCATCGGAGAAACAGAAGAGGGAAGCGGCTAATACAGCCAAAGATAGCATTCTTTTTTTCATGGCATTAAACTCTATTTATAGTATGATTAATCAACGATTAGTTTGCGATAGCGTACCCGTTTCGGCTCGGCGTCGCCCAAGGTCTTACGTTTGTATTCCTCGTACTCGGAATAGGTCCCTTCGTAGAAGACCACGTTGGAATCACCCTCGAACGACAGGATATGGGTACAGATACGGTCCAAGAACCAACGGTCGTGAGAGACGACGACGGCGCAACCGGCGAAGTTCTCCAGCCCCTCCTCCAAGGCACGTAGCGTGTTCACGTCGATATCGTTGGTCGGCTCGTCGAGCAGCAATACGTTTGCGTCCGCTTTCAGCGTCAGCGCCAGATGCAGGCGGTTACGCTCTCCTCCGGAGAGTACGCCGCATAGCTTCTCTTGATCCGCTCCCGCGAAATTGAATTTAGACAGGTAAGCGCGTGCGTTCACCTCCTTGCCGCCCATACGGATGAATTCTTGTCCGCCGGATACGACTTGGTAAACGGTCTTTTTCGGGTCTATATCCTTATGGGTCTGGTCGGCGTAACCTACTTGTACGGTCTCGCCCACCTCGAAGGTCCCCTTGTCGATGCTTTCCATGCCCATGATCATCTTAAATAAGGTAGTCTTACCGGCACCGTTTGGCCCGATGACTCCCACGATACCGTTCGGGGGAAGCATGAAGTTCAAATCATCGAACAGCAGCTTATCGCCGAACGCCTTTGCCACATGCTGTGCCTCGATCACCTTATTGCCCAAGCGAGGGCCGTTCGGGATGAAGATCTCCAGCTTAGCCTCACGCTCCTTCTGGTCCTCGTTCAAGAGGGCCTCGTACGAGTTCAGGCGTGCCTTACCCTTGGCGTGACGGGCCTTCGGCGCCATATTGATCCATTCCAGTTCACGCTCCAAGGTCTTACGGCGCTTGCTGACTTGCTTCTCTTCTTGAGCCATACGCTTCGTCTTCTGGTCTAGCCAAGAGGAGTAATTACCCTTCCAAGGGATACCCTCGCCACGATCCAGCTCAAGGATCCATCCGGCCACGTGGTCTAGGAAGTAACGGTCGTGCGTGATGCAGATAACGGTACCGGCATATTGTTGCAGATGTTGCTCCAGCCAGTCGATCGACTCGGCGTCCAAGTGGTTGGTCGGCTCATCCAACAGCAATACGTCCGGCTGCTGGAGCAGCAATCGGCAAAGGGCCACCCGGCGACGCTCGCCTCCGGACAACGTATCCACCACCTGATCCTCCGGCGGACAACGCAAAGCGTCCATGGCACGTTCCAGACGGCTGTCGAGGTTCCATGCGTCCGTAGCGTCGATCTTGTCCTGCAACTCCGCCTGACGGTTGATCAAGGCATCCATCTTATCCGGATCTTCCAGCACCTCCGGATCGCCGAATCGCTCGTTCACCTCCTCATATTCTTTCAAGGTGTCCACGATCTCCTGCACGCCTTCCTGCACAATCTCCTTCACGGTCTTGCCCGGCTCCAACTTAGGGTCCTGCTCCAGATACCCTACGGAATACCCGGGGGAGAAGACCACCTCTCCTTGATAATCCTTATCGATACCGGCGATAATCTTCAGCAACGTAGATTTACCGGAACCATTCAATCCGATGATTCCGATCTTCGCCCCATAGAAAAAGGACAGATATATATTCTTTAAAACCTGTTTTTGAGGCGGAAAGATCTTATTCACGCCTACCATCGAGAAAATAATCTTCTTATCGTCTGCCATATAATTTTTTGTGTGTTAATTGGTTCCTTAACTTAAAATAATGGTGTACAAATCTACGTAAATATCTTTTATTTTACAAATGAACAAAGATCATAGGTATCAGATATCTACCGATTGCCAAGTTTGGCGTGTGGAGATTACTCGGTTCAATTCTCTTGTGAAAGAAGCCGGTAGATATGCTATTCCTCGGAAGTTGAGTTTTAGCGTTATCATAAATGAAGGGTAGGAGAGGTTGTGCGGCGTTGTGGTTAGGACTGTGCGATCATGTGGCTTTAGGTTGTGTGATCCTAACGATTTAGGATTGTGGTTCGTCTTCGTCTCGTGAAGATATGTAACCGGTTTATGCATGATGTAATACGTGATGTAAAGTGCTTATATCTTGTTTCTTGCGTTTGCTCCCCATGAAAAAACTAAAATTTACCCCTCTTGAAATTTGTATAATAAAATAAAACCCCCTATCTTTGCACTCGCATTACAAAAGTAACGCACAGGATGATTCGCTAGCTCAGCTGGTAGAGCACAACACTTTTAATGTTGGGGTCCT
>ERZ506950.626-NODE-626-length-20182-cov-4.462861_pt1 | contig 20182 bp, 20 predicted proteins | sample MGYA00512897_ERZ506950 | MGnify/ENA metagenome assembly ERZ506950
GTCCGAGCTTGAATTTTTTCTTTTCCATAAGAATAAAATCCTCCTTTTCCTATTCTGACCTTTGTGCAGCACCTGACAGCGCTCTCTCCGCCGCAGCCCGCACGGCCAGCCTTTCACGAAACGTCAAATTTTCACTTGACGTGTTGACACATTTAGTTTAACATAGACATATGCATGATTCAAATTCATAAAACTAAAGTTATGGTTTAAAAATCTTAATAGCAAAGGAGCTTCGCCATGGAAGTGCGCCAGCTGAACACCCTGATCCGTGCCGCCCAGTTCCAGAGCTTTTCCAAGGCAGCGGAAAGTCTGGGCTATTCCCAGTCTGCCGTTACCGTGCAGATCAAAGCGCTGGAAGAAGAGCTGGAGGAGTGACTGGCACACGAAATAGCAAAACCACTGATACATCACAAGCGCCTTTTGAAAGTGTATACTTTACTGCGTAATAACGGTAAAACGATCCGCGGACCGTCGGGGAGCTTCGGCGGCACGGACAGGGAAAACAGGTCGGGGTGTACGGGCGGTCGATGAGAGAGCCGCCGGCATCCCGGGAAAGGGAGCACGACTTATGTATTCAGGCATCCATAACTTTTCCGAGATCGGAAAGCTCAACAAGGTGCTGCTGCACCGCCCCGGCGAGGAGCTGGAATCGCTGACGCCCGCGACGCTCGAGCGCCTGCTGTTTGACGACATCCCGTACTTAAAGGTCGCCCAGGAGGAGCACGACCGCTTTGCCGAGGTCCTGCGCGAAAACGGCGTCGAGGTCATCTACTATGTCGACGAGGTCGCCAAGGCCATCGCCGACCCCGCGCGCCAGATCCAGCTCGTCAACGACTTTTTGAACATCAGTAAGATCCACGCCAAGGGACTGCGCGCGAGCATGACGAGCTTACTTCTCGACATGCCGCCCAAGCAGATGGTGACGAAGATGATCGCGGGCATCAAGCGCTGCGAGGTCGCCACCAAGCAGCCGACGTCGCTGATGGACTTAGTCGACGACGACTATCCGTTCGTCTCCGACCCGATGCCGAACCTGTACTTCACCCGCGACCCCGGCGCCTGCGTGGGCGAGGGCATCAACATCCACCGCATGCATACCCCTGCGCGCAAACGCGAGAGTCTGCTCTTAAAGTACATGTTCCTCTACAACCGCGACTTTGCCACGCAGGACAACAAGATGTGGTACGACCTGTCCGACAGCTATTCCATCGAGGGCGGCGACGTGCTCGTGCTGTCGAAGGACATCGTGGCCATCGGCCTGTCCGAGCGCACGACGGTCTCCGGCGCGGAGACGTTTGCGCGCAATCTTCTGCAAAATTCCGACTTTAAGAAGGTGCTCGCCTTCGACATTCCCGAGACGCGCGCGTTCATGCACCTCGACACGGTTTTCACGATGGTCGACTACGACAAGTTCACCATCCATCCCGAGATCGAGGGCCCGCTGAGCGTTTATGAGATGACGCTCGACGAGCACGGCGAGCTCCGCTTCGGCGCGATCAAGGAAGAGCTCAAGGACATTCTGGCCCTCGAGCTCAAGCTGCCCGCGGTCGACCTGATCCGCTGCGGCGGCGGCGACCTGATGGCCGCGCAGCGCGAGCAGTGGAACGACGGCTCGAACACGCTGTGTATCGCGCCGGGCCGCGTCATCACCTATGAGCGCAACTATGTGACGAACGACTTGCTCGCAAAGCACGGCCTCGACGTGCTGACCGTGCCGTCTGCCGAGCTGTCGCGCGGCCGCGGCGGCCCGCGCTGCATGTCCTGCCCCGTCAACCGCGACGACCTGTAAATAATTCCACCGCAGAACGAGAGAAGAGAGAAGAGAGAAGAGCTCATCCGCGCCGGCAGCTGGCCGGGCGGAGGAAAATGGGAGAGAGCCATGAAGAGCAAGCGACAAGAGAAGATCCTGGAGCTGATCGAAAAGTACAATATCGAGACGCAGGAGGAGCTCATTGCGCGTCTCGCCGAGTGCGGCATCGAGAGCAAGCAGACGACCGTCTCGCGCGATATCAAGGAGCTGTACCTTTATAAGGAGTCGATCGGCGGCGGCCGCAGCCGCTACGCCGTGTCCGGCAAGGCCGACCACATCGACAACACGAAGCGCCTGAAGCTCATTTTGAACGAGTGCAGCGTGGGCGTGGACTACGCGGGGATCGTCGTGCTGCTCAAGACGCTGCCGGGGCTCGCCGACGCGGCGGGCGCGGCTATCGACGCGATGAAGCTGCCCGATATGCTCGGCTGCATCTCCGGCAACGACGCCGTGGCGATCGTCGCCCGCGGCGAGCAGGAGGCCGAGCGCCTGTGCTATGATCTGCGCCAGTACTGCAAGTGAACGAGAGAGACGAGATTGAGAGAGGACAGGGGGCGGAGCGATCCGCCCCTCCTGTTCTGTCATAAAACCGATTAAACTGCAAGGTATTTCTGAAACGTGACAAAACTCAACAGGTATTAAAAGTTTTACTGCCGACAAAATTCGACGGGATTCCGCTTGAAGATTATTTTTTGAGTGTTATAATAAATTTATCAATCGAATGATCTGTGCGGCTCGCGAAAGTGGGGCAAAGCGTACAGACAAAGGCACAGCCGGTGCCGCAAAGACACGGGTCTGCCAATAAGTCTATCGGCGGCATTTATGCTGATAAATCCGCTGTTACCGTTGCCGAGGGCGGCGCTGTGCAGGGTAATAAGGCAAGCATGGGCGGCGGCATTTATATGAATGCGTCCAGTGCTGCCGCTGCCAAGGGAAGTGCTCTGTACAACAATAAGGCAGCTTACGGCGGCGATGATCTCTTTGCTTTCGGCGATAATACGCTTTCTCTTCCAGATGCAAAGAGTATGTCCGGCGACAGGAAACTGACCGGTGACGGCAAGGAGATCACCGGCTGGCACTATGATGGCTATCAGGAAAATGGTTGGACAACTCGTTGGTCGGAGGAGAAAGATGGCGCTGCTTACTATGATAAGTATGACGCTGAAACGGGTACTGCCAACTATGCGCTCAAGGCTGCGCACGGCCTGATGTGCACCGTCACCTACACTGACGGCGTGGAGAACGAAGAAATCTTTGCTGGCAAGGTCTGCGTCGTCGAACAGGACAGCGCCACACCTGCTTTTGACGGCAACCCCACTCGCAGCGGTTACACGTTTATGGGCTGGTCTCCAGCGGTTACTGAAACCGTGACTGCTGACGTAACTTATACCGCGCAGTGGAAACGCATTTACCGTCCCACTCCCTCCACGCCCACCGTTTAGATTCCTGATGACGATGCCCTCGGTCTGAACACGGACGACCACTTCGCCTATATCATCGGTTATCCGGACGGCACGGTGCAGCCGAACGGCCAGATCACCCGTGCCGAGACCGCCACGATGATCAACCGCGTGCTCGACCGTGTCCCGTCCGAGGAGAGCCATCTGCTCTCGCGCGGCGTGATGCAGATCTGGCCCGACGCGAACCCGGGTGACTGGTTCTATCTTGCGATGCAGGAGGCGACCAACAGCCATGACTACGAGCGCAATGCCAAGTGGGCCGCTGCCGACGAGCAGTGGACGGCGCTGCGCGAAACGCGCGACTGGAAGGCGCTGGAACAGTAAACAAAGCGGAAAAAAGAACGGGAGCACGAAGTGCTCCCGTTCTTTTATGCTTTTTTGAAAACGGCCTGAACAGATCAGACGTTGCCGATCGTCGCGACCATGACGGCCTTGATGGTGTGCATACGGTTCTCGGCCTCGTCGAAGACCTTGGAGTTCGGGGAGAGGAAGACCTCGTCCGTGACCTCGCGGATATCGTAGCCGAGCTCCTTCTGCGAAGCGGCCATGGTGGTGTCGAAGTCGTGGAAGGACGGCAGGCAGTGCAGGAAAATGCAGTCGGGATTCTCCGTGGCCTTGAGCACCTCGCCCGTGACCTTGTAGGGGGTGAGCAGCTTGACGCGCTCGGGGATCTTGTCCTCTTCACCCATGGAGGCCCAGATGTCGGTGTAGAGCGCATCCGCGCCCTTGATGAGTTCTCTGTCCTCACCGTACTCGACGACGGCGCCGGTCTCCTTGCCGACCTCGCGGCAGTATTCGACGACGTCAGCGGCGGGCGCGAGCTCCTTCGGACCCCAGCCGACATAGTGGATGCCGAGCTTGGCGCAGATGTACATGAGGCAGTAGGCGACATTGTTGCGCGTGTCGCCGCAGAAGACGAGCTTGCACTTGCTCAGAGGCTTTTTGGTGTTCTCCATCAGCGTGAGGATGTCGGCAAGCGCCTGCGTCGGGTGGTCGACGTCCGTGAGGCCGTTCCACACGGGAACGCCCGCGTTGGCGGCGAGACCCTCGACGACCTTCTGGTCGTAGCCGCGGTACTCGATGCCGTCGTAGAAGCGGCCGAGGACTTTGGCGGTGTCGACCATCGTTTCCTTCTTGCCCATCTGGGAGGACTTGGAATCGAGGAAGGTGACGTTCGCGCCCTCGTCGTAAGCGGCGACTTCGAACGCGCAGCGGGTGCGGGTAGAGGTCTTTTCGAACAGCAGCACGATGTTCTTGCCAGCGAGCAGGTTGCCGCGGATGCCGGCGCGCTTTTTCGCCTTGAGGTCAGCGGCGAGATTGAGCATATAGCGGATCTCGTCGGGGGTGAAGTCTTTCAGCGTCAGGAACGAACGGCCTTTCAGATTAACGGGCATGGGATAGTCCTCCTTTTATCGTTTTACTCTCAAAATCTCTCAAAAGCATCTAAATAATGCTATCGTTATTATATTATTTTTGGTTAAAAAAGCAAGAGAGGCGCGATTTTGCGGCGCTCACTGGCACACGGAGAGAAATGCATACTGGTCTGCGATAAAACGCTGACAGGCGGCACAGTGGCCGTGCAAGACGGGCGCGCCGCGCCGTCAAAACGCCTCTGCCGCGCCCAACTGGACACGAAAATATTCTCTTTCTGGACCAGCGATTTTTATCGCGGGAAAGGCCTTGCCGCGCCTGCGTTTAACGGCAAGCGCGCCGCGGCAGATTTCTTACCGGATTCCCTTGTTTTCTGCCATTAAATATAGTATAATTGCAAAAAAGTATCCCCATGGGGCGATTTCGGGCGAATGTGCCGCGCCGTTTGGGTAAAACCGCAAAGGATAGAGGAGAAATTGCTATGAATATGATCCGCAGCGCAAAGAACCAGATCGCCGAGCTGACGGCGGCGGCTTATCGCGCGGCTGTGCAGGAGGGGTTGCTGCCCGAGGGCGTGCAGACCATCCCCGCCGTGGAGATCCCCAAGGATACCGCCAACGGCGACTATACGACGACGTTCTGCCTGGCCGCATCCAAGGCCATGCGCAAGAATCCCCGCGAGGTCGCGAAAATTCTGACCGAGCACATGGACCTGAGCGACACGTACTTTACGAGCGTCGAGATCGCGGGCCCCGGCTTTCTGAACTTCCGCCTCGGCGACAAGTGGTACGCCGACGTTCTGACCGCCGTTGAGGAGGAGAAGGGCGACTACGGCCGCGACAACTGGCTGGGCGGCAAGAAGTACATGGTCGAGTTCGTCTCTGCGAACCCCACGGGCCCCATGCACATGGGCAACGCCCGCGGCGGCGTGCTGGGCGATACGCTCGCCGAGGTGCTCGCCTGGTCGGGCGCGGACGTGTGGCGCGAGTTCTACGTCAACGACTTTGGCAACCAGATCGAAAAGTTCGCCAAGAGCATCGAAGCACGCTACATCCAGCTCATCAAGGGCGAGGATGCGATCGAGTTCCCCGAGGACGGCTACCACGGCGACGACATCCGCGAGCTCGCCAAGGCCTTCTACGATGTCCACGGCGACAGCTATCTGGAAAAGTCCGTCGAGGAGCGCCACGCCGATATGGCGCGCTTTGGCCTGGAGCGCAATATCCCGAAGATGAAGAGCGACCTCGAGCGCTACGGCATCAAGTTCGACGAGTGGTTCTTCGAGTCCTCGCTGCACAACAGCGGCTATGTCAAAGACACCGTCGAGGAGCTTCATAAGCTCGGCTGGACGTATGAAAAGGAAGGCGCGCTCTGGCTCAAGACCGCCGACATCATGCGCGAGCAGTACCGCAAGCAGGGCAAGAAGGACGAGGACATCGACAAGCTCGACTTAAAGGACGACGTTCTGCGCCGCGCCAACGGCTTCTACACCTACTTTGCCGGCGACATTGCCTATCACCGCAACAAGTTCGCCGTGCGTCACTTCGACAAGGTCATCAACATCTGGGGCGCTGACCACCACGGTCACGTGGCCCGCATGAAGGGTGCGATGGACGCGCTGGGCCTCGACGGCACGAACCGTCTCGACATCGTGCTCATGCAGCTCGTTAAGCTGGTGCGCGACGGCGAGGTCGTGCGTATGTCCAAGCGCACGGGTAAGACCATCTCGCTCTCTGACCTGCTCGATGAAATTCCTGTCGACGCCTGCCGCTACTTCTTCAATGCCAAGCCCGACACGCAGATGGAATTCGACCTCGGTCTCGCCGTGCGCGAGGACAGCGAGAACCCCATCTACTACATCCAGTACGCGCACGCGCGAATTTGCAGCCTGCTCAAAGCGCTGGAGGAAGAGGGCCACAGCGTCAAGCCCGGCGCGGTCGACCTGTCCATCCTTTCGAGCGATGCTGAGCACGCGCTCATCAAGGAACTCTCCTCCTTTGCCGAGGAAATTCGCATGGCAGCGCGCGACTACGACCCGAGCTACATCAACCGCTACCTCATGCGTCTTGCCGCGGCGTTCCACAAGTTCTACAACGCCTGCCGCATCAAGGGCGAGGACGAGGCCGTCATCGACGCGCGCCTCAAGCTCGCGAGCGCGACCCGTCAGGTGCTCGCCAACGGCCTCAAGGTCATCGGCTGCTCCGCACCGGAGAAGATGTAAAACAGTATACCGACAACAAAAAGGCGTCCGGCCACTGGCCGGACGCCTTTTTAGATTAGAAAAGCCTCGCAGAGTTTCACGTCCGCAGACGTGAAAGCTATGAAATCGGTTTTCTGCCGCAACATGTGCGCCCTCCAGAGGGGCTTCTCTTGCCCGCTGCGGGCAATTCACCTTCTGGCAGAAAACACTTTGCGCGGAGTGGAAAACGGTGAAGCGTCGCCTGCGGCGGAAACAGCGAGCCGTTTTCGAGGAATCGTAATGCCGCGACGGTGCAATGTCACAGCCGCCTGAGAGGCGGCAAGGCACAAAGCGAAGTGCAACTTTCTCAAAAAAGTGGCTCAGCCGCTTTTTTGAAGTATTACAGGACCTTTGCGAGGAACGATTGCAGTCTTTCGCTCTGCGGGTGGTCGAAGAGATCGGCGGGGGAGCCCTCTTCGATGATCGCGCCCTCGGACATGAAGACGACGCGGTCGGCGACCTCGCGCGCGAAGCCCATCTCGTGCGTGACGACGACCATCGTCATGCCGTCCTTGGCAAGGTCGCGCATCAAATCGAGCACCTCGCCGACCATCTCGGGGTCGAGCGCGGAGGTCGGCTCGTCGAAGAGCATGACCTCGGGCGCCATGGCGAGCGCGCGCACGATGGCGATACGCTGCTTCTGGCCGCCGGAGAGCATCGCGGGATACTCGTTTGCCTTGCCGGCAAGGCCGATGCGCTCAAGCAGCGCCATGGCCTGCGCGTCGGCCTCCGCCTGAGATTTGAGGCCCAGCTTGACGGGCGCGAGGGTGATGTTCTTCTTGACCGTCATATGCGGGAAGAGGTTGAAGTGCTGGAACACCATGCCCATCTCGCGGCGGTGGAGGTCCAAGTTGACCTTCTTGCCGTTGAGGGCGACATCCTTGAAGTAAATGGTGCCGGAGGTCGGCTGCTCGAGGAGGTTCAGGCAGCGCAGCAGCGTCGATTTGCCGCTGCCGGAGGGGCCGATGATGGCCACGACCTCGCCCTTTTTCACGCTTAAATTGCAGTGGGAGAGCGCGTGGACGCTGCCGCCGTTGTACTCCTTGCAGACGTCCGTCACGCGGATGAGAGAATTAGTGCTTGTCGCCACGACGCATCCTCCTTTCGAGCGCTTCGATCGCCTTGCCGGCGGGGTAGGTGATGCAGAAATACATCAGCGCCGCCAGCACGTAAGGCGCGAGGGAAATGTAGGTAGAGGTCGCCACGGTCTTCGCGGCGAACATCAGCTCGACCATGCCGAGCGTGGAGCAGATGGACGATTCCTTGACCATGGTGACGACCTCGTTGCCGAGCGCGGGCAGGACATTCTTGATGGCCTGCGGCAGCACGACGAGCTTCATCGCCTGCGTGGCGGAAAGACCCAGCGAGCGCGCAGCCTCAGTCTGGCCCGCGTCGACGGCAAGGATGCCCGCACGGAAGATCTCGGCAACGTAGGCCGAGCTGTTGAGCGCGAGGGCCACAACGCCGGGGATGAAGCGGGAAATGTCGATAAAGCCGAAGATGTACAGGCGCGGGATGGAGATCGCGCCAAAAAAGCCGAAGTAAATGATCGAGAGCTGCACGAGCAGCGGCGTAGAGCGGAAGATCGCGATGTACGCGCCGGAAATGCCGCGCACAAACTTATTCTTGCTCAGGCGCATGAACGCGAGCAGCAGCGCCGGAATGACTGCCAGCAGGACCGAGATGACGGCCAGCAGCAGCGTGTAGCCGAGCGCCTGCAAAAAGTAGACGCCGTATTTCGGCAAAAAGGAAAAGTTAAAGAACGACGCCGGCGACATGCCGACAAAGAGGTTGCTCCACCGCGTGGCAAGATCCATGGGAGAGATCTCCTTTCAGATGTGTGATTTAGTTGGGATAAGCCTCGCAGAGTTTCGCGCTGCCAGCGCGAAAAAATCTTGCTCGTTTTTTGCCACGACATGCGCGTGGCAAAAAACACTTTGCGCGGAGCGAGTGTCGAAGCACCCGCTTGCGGGGGCGAGGCACAGAGTGGAGTGAGGATTTAATGAAAAGAGGCTCGCCTCTTTTCATTAAGAGATGCCAATGAGCAAAGCCATTTGGGGCTTTGCTCATTGGCTATGAGAGATAATGAGAAGAGAGCGTAGTTAAAGGGGAGAACTTAGGCCGCAGGAGCGTCCGCGGTGACCTCGACGGCCTTGCCGCTCAGCTCATCGGCAGCGGCGATGAACTCTTCCATCTTGTTCTCGGAAGTCATCTTGGCGATGGCCTCGTTGATGCCGGGCAGCAGGCCCTTGGGGTCGCCCTTGGCAACAGCGATGCAGTAGGGCTGGGCTTCGCCGAGCTCGGAGGAAGCGGCAGCGACGACCAGATCGGGGTTGGCCTCGGCATACTGCTCGGCGACAGCGCCGTCGACGACGATCGCGTCGACCTTGCCGTAGACAAGCTCGTTGACGAGGTCAGTCACAAGGGAGAGGGAGACGAGGTTCGCACCCTCCATCTCGTCGGTGACGATAGCTTCCTTGGTGGTGGCGGTCTGTGCGCCAACGCTCTTGCCGGCGAAGTCGGCGAGGGTGTTGTACTGATCGGCGGCGTCAGCCTTGACAAGGATCATGGCCGGCAGGTCGGTGTAGTAGGGATCGGAGAAGTCAGCGGACTGGAGACGCTCGGGCGTGACCTCGATGGCTGCCATGACGATATCAAAATCGCCCTTGGCAAGGGAGGTGAGCAGGTAGTCGAAGCTCATGTTCTCGACCTGAAGCTCCATGCCCAGCTCATCGGCGATGTACTGGCCGGCGGAAATGTCGATACCGGCGTACTGCATCGTGCCGCTGTCATCGGCATACATGAATTCGTACGGGGCGTAGTCAGCGGAGGTGCCGAGCACCAGCGTGCCGCCGGTCTGCTCGGTGTTGTTGTCGGTGTTGGCATCATCGCCGTTGTTGCTGTCGTCGGTCTTATTGCCGCAGGCGACCAGCGAAAGGCTCATCATCAGAGCCAGCATCAGTGCAGTAAACTTTTTCATGGTTGATAGCTCCTTTTTCAATTTCTTTCCATCTTGTATAATGTTTGATCGTTGAACGAATTTTCATACGCTTCAGAAACGATAGCGTTAGTATAAATGTTTACTTATTCATTGTCAACGATTAAAAACTCAAAAAATGGCAGAACTTTCGACGCCTTTCTATGCAAGATGCACAAATATGCATGCGAAAAGCCGAAAATTCACAAAAGTATGCAATTATGCGCGAATATATGCAAAAGAAAAGGAAAAAAGAGCCGTATAAAAGAAGCATCCGCAGAAGCGATCGGAGCTTCTGCGGATGAAGTTTCTTATCGGGTGACATCCGGCACGGCGCTGCGGGATTTTTTCGGTGTTCTGACGTAGGCAAAATAATAGCCGATCGCGCACAGCGGGATGGCTGCGGCGACATCCAGAATGGAGTGCTGCTTCATAAAGACGGTGGAAATGCTGATAAAAAATGCTGCAACGGTCGATGCAATGCGCCAGCCGCGCTTGGAGAAGATGGGCGCATACCAGAAAGCGAAAAATGCCGCCATCGAGCCGATGACATGCAGCGACGGGCAGACGTTCGTGTTCGTGTCGAACACGTAGAACCCCGCGATGAAGCGCGTGAGGGTATTGTCGCGTGGGAAGACCTCAGGCCGGAGCATCTGACAGGTGGGAAAGAGAAAATAGATAATGAGCGTCACCGAGTAGGTGATCATTACGAAGCGCATCATGCGGCGAAAGCCCGGTACGTCAAAAAAGAACGTGTAGACCACCGCGCCGATGAGGTACACGAACCAGAACATGTAGGGAATGAGGAACCATTCATTAAAAGGAATGAGGTCGTCGAGCGCGCAGTGCATGTTGATGTAGTGCGCCACGGGGTAGAAGCGCTCGACATACGAAAAGCCGAGGCCGAAAAGCGGCCAGTAGAGCAGCAGCCACACGTGGGAGAACTCCGGCGTGTTCAGCCTGCTGAAGCGGAACTGGCGGTAGTCAACGCTGGGTTTGATCATGCGAGGTCTTCCTCCTTCTCCTCCTCTGCTTCGCTCATCTCGGAGAGGATGTTGGCCGCGGCGTTGTGCGGCACGGCGGCGTCGAGCGCGTCGCCCATCTTTTCGAGCGTATGCTCGTCGCTGAGAAGGCGAAGGCTCGTGCGCGCGATCTCCTTGGGCGTCTGCCCTGTGACCGCGCCGCCCGTGCGCAGGAAGAAGTCTTTGTTGTACTCCTCGCAGCCCGCGACCGCGTCGATAAAGACCATCGGCAGGCGCATCGAGGCCGCCTCGGTCACGCTGATGCCGCCGGGCTTTGTGAGGTAGAGGTCAGCGGAGTCCATCAAAAGCGCCATGTCCTTCACATACGAACGGACGTGGACGTTTTTCGCATCACAGAAGCGGCGCTGGAGCCGGCGGTAGAGCTGCTTGTTCGTGCCGCAGACGATGGTCAGGTCCTGATCGTCCGGCAGGTCGCGCCCGATGCGGCGCGCGATGCTCATGATGGGGCCGCAGCCCATGCTGCCGCACATCATTACGAGGTGCTTGTGGTCAGCGGGAATGCCAAAGGCGCGCTTGGCGTCCTCCTTGCGCACGCTGGAGCGGAACATCTGGCGCACGGGGATGCCGCAGGCACGCAGGCGCTCGCTCGTCACGCCGCCGCCGAGAAAATCGCCCGAGAGCGATGAGGCAGGGATAAAGTAGCGGTCGAGCGAGCTGTCCTTCACGCTGGGCGAACAGGTGTAGTCCGTGGCGATGAAGCAGGTCTTGAGATTCGGCAGGTGCGTCTTCACGACCTCGCTGACCATCAGCGCCGCGAACGTGTGGGTGCAGATGACCGTGTCGTACCCGCTGCCGGCGATGAAGCCGCAGAGCTTTTCCGCGCCCTGCGTCAGATAGCGGTAGAGCGCGGAACCCTCGTGAAACTGGGCGGGATGATCCTCTGCCGCGCGGTAGCCCACGCGGAAAAGACCCGGTGCGTGGCGGTAGATGCGCACATGCCAGTTCGAGATAAAGCGCGAGACCTCGGGCGAGATGAAGCGCAGCGCGTCCTCGGTGTCGCAGGGAATGTTCTGGTTGCGGCACTCCTCCTCGAGCGCCGCGGCGCAGGAGTTGTGCCCCTCGCCGGTGTTGCAGCTTAAAATCAAAACTTTCATGAAAAGATCCGATCCTTTACTGTTGTTCTTCTTGGTTGCGTCTGCTCCGGCGCTGCTGCGCGGCGAGAAGCTTTTGCAGCCGCGGCCGGTTGTAGCGCTGGATGATGAGAAACGGCAGGTTGCCGAATAGAATATAGATGGCGGTGACGACCGCGCCGCCCGTTCCGGGCCAGAGGCGCAGTGCGTAAAAGCCAAGCAGGATGAGCGCAAAGTGCGTGAACTCGGCGACGCAGGTCTCTTCGATCATGCGCGGGAGCTGCGCGCGAAAGTCCGTGCCCAGCTTTTTGGCGGGGATGAGCTTGGGGACGATCTTGCTCATGTCGGGCACCTTGTCCTGCCACTCGTGCACGCGCAGAAAGCGGAAGAGCTTTGCTTCCCAGCTCGCGCAGCGGTAGGGGAATTTGTCGCCGTGGAACCAGGATTTTGGCAGCAGCCGCCCGATGAAAAACGACACGACGGCTAAAATTCCGTAATAAACGCAGCAGCGCAGAAAGCCCATCGTCACCTCTCCTTATCCCGTGATAAAAGCCCGACACAGGGACACTGCGCCGGGGAAAAGCCGCCTCTGCGGCTGCTAAGATTTAATATAGCATAGAGTTTCGAACAAATGATGAAGAGAATCTCAATTTTTGTTGAAAAATGGTGGTCACTTCTCTACCGGCAGGCGCACGGCGAAGCGGCAGCCGCCGTTCACCGGGTCTTCGACCCAGACCTCGCCGCCGTGGATGGCGACGATCTTGCGCACAAGCGCAAGGCCGAGGCCGTTGCCCTCGGATTCGTGCGAGCTGTCTCCCTGATAGAATTTGTTAAAAATGCGGGACTTATCCTCGTCGGGGATGCTTTTGCCCTCGTTGTCGATGGTGAAGAGCACACTGCCGTCTTCCTCGATGAGTCGCATGCGGATCAGGCCGCCGCGCGGGCCGAACTTGACGGCGTTGTCGATGAGGTTCATCCACACGTGCTGGAGTAGTCCTTCGTAGCCCGTGAAGTCGACGGAGTCGAGGTCGACGTCGAAGTCGACGTCCTTTTCCGTCCACTTGCGCTCAAGGGCCAGAATGCACTGCCTTACCTGCTCGTCGAGGCGGAAGCGCGAGCGCTGGGGGTGGATGGACTGGCTGTCGAGCTTAGAAAGCAGCAGAATGTTGCCCGCGAGGGCGGAAAGCCTGCGCGTGTTGAAGAGAATCTTGTCGATGTACTCCGCCTGCTCCTCGGGGGATTGCTGGTGCTCCTGCAAAAGCGAGGCGTAGCCCTCGATCGCGCTGATGGGCGTTTTGAACTCGTGCGAGACGTTCGAGATGAAGTCGGTTTGCAAGGTCTCGGTCGCGTTCAGCTCGCTGACCATGAGGTTGAAGCTGTCAAAGCTGTCGCGGATATCGCGAAAGACGCTCTTCGTCTCCACATGCACGCGGAAGTTGCCGCCCGCGACCTCCTTCATCGCGCGCGACAGGCGCGAGATGGGCGCGAAGAACGCGATGGAAAAGCCTGCCGCCGTCGCGCTGCCGAGCAGCAGCGTGAAGATGAGCAGCCACACGAACATCGGCACATTGACGCCGAGGTGCTCGAGCCCCCAGGCCGCGAGCGCGGCGAGCAGCGCCACGCCGATAAAGCCCGCCATGCAGATGAAGAAAAACTGCACGCGGATATCGAAGAATTTGTTGCGCCGCTTTTTCATGTGCGCACCACCTTATATCCCACGCCGCGCATCGTGACGATCTTGAAGTCGGGATTGTCGCGGAAGCGCTCGCGCAGGCGCGCGATGTGGACATCGACGGTGTGGGTGTCGGTGCTGGAATCATAGCCCCAGATGTCGTCCATGAGCTGCTGGCGCGTGAAGATGCGGCCGGGGAACGACGCCATCTTGTAGAGCAGCATGAATTCCTTCTGCGGCAGCACCATGCTCTCGCCGTCGACGGTGACGCTGAGCGAGTCGCACTCCATCACCGTGCCGCCGATGACCTGACGGCGCTCGCTCGCCATCTGGGCGCGGCGCAGCAGCGCGCTCACGCGCAGTACCATTTCCCCGATGTTGATGGGCTTGACCATATAGTCGTCGCTGCCGGAGAGGAAGCCGAGGCGCATGTCGTCAAAGGCGTCCTTGGCGGTGATCATCATAATGGGGATGGACGAACCGCTCTCGCGGATCGAGCGCACAAGCTCGTAGCCGTCCATCTTCGGCATCATGATGTCGGAGATGATGAGATCGTAATAGCTCTGCTCGAGCGCGGCAAGCGCCTCCTCGCCGTTGGAGACGCCGAGGACGGTGTAGCCGTTTTTGGTGAGCACATGGGCGAAGAGCTGGCGCAGCTCGCGGTCATCCTCCGCAATGAGAATTTTGAACAATCCGATCCCTCCGATCCTGTGTCGGCGCGCCGCGGTTTCGCGGCGCTTGTCCCGTCAGTATACCATATCTTTTGCAAATGTGCAGCAGGTTGCGCGGAAATTTTGCACGGCGGCAAAACTGCACAAAAAAAAGAGCCATCCTTTCGGATGACTCTTTGCATTTGAGGGAGATTTAACCGCCGAGGTAGGCCTTGCGGACGGCGTCGCTCGCCATGAGTTCCTTACCGGTGCCGGAGAGCGTGATACGGCCCGTTTCAAGCACGTACGCGCGGTCGGCGACGGAGAGCGCGGCCTGCGCGTTCTGCTCGACGAGCAGGATCGTCGTGCCCGCAGTGTGCAGCTCGCGGATGATGTCAAAGATCTGCTCAACGAGGATCGGAGCGAGGCCCATAGACGGCTCGTCGAGCATCAGAAGCTTCGGCTTCGACATGAGCGCTCTGCCCATGGCGAGCATCTGCTGCTCACCGCCGGAGAGCGTACCGGCGATCTGCTTGCGGCGCTCTTTGAGGCGCGGGAAGCGCTCGTAGACGTCCGCAATGCCCGCTTCAATGGTGGAGTTCGGCTGGGTGTAAGCGCCCATTTCGAGGTTATCCTCGACCGTCATCTGCAAAAAGACGTGGCGGCCTTCCGGAACCTGCGCAAGACCGTGCTCGACGATCTTGTGCGCGGGGACGCCCTTTAAGTCCTTGCCTTCAAAAACAACGCTGCCGTGCTTGGGGTGCAGAAGGCCGGAGACCGTGTTCAGAACGGTCGACTTACCCGCGCCGTTCGCACCGATCAGCGTGACGACCTCACCCTCGTTGACCTCGAAGGAAACGCCCTTGACGGCGTGGATGCTGCCGTAGTAAACGTGAAGATCGTTCACCTGTAAGATCTGTCCCATCGTTAGGCCTCCTTCTGCTTGCCGAGGTAGGCTTCAATGACCTCGGGATTGTTCTGAATGTCTTCGGGTGTGCCCTTGGCGATGACATGGCCGAAGTTCAGCACGGCAATGCCCTCGCAGATGTTCATGACGAGGTTCATGTCGTGCTCGATGAGCAGCACCGCGATCTTGAACGTATCGCGGATGGAGCGGATGTTTTCCATCAGCTCAGCCGTCTCGCTCGGGTTCATGCCGGCGGCGGGCTCGTCAAGAAGCAGCAGACTCGGGTTCGTGGCCAGCGCACGGAGAATTTCCAGTCTGCGCTGCGCGCCGTAAGGCAGGGAGTTCGCCTTGGCGTTTGCAAGGTCTTCCATGTGGAAGATGGACAGAAGCTCCATCGCGCGCTCATGCATGACGCGCTCTTCCTTCCAGAAACGGGGCAGACGCAGGATGCCCTCGGGCATCGTGTAGTGCATCTGCGTGTCCATCGCGACGGTGATGTTCTGCTCCACGCTCATCTCGCCAAACAGGCGGATATTCTGGAACGTACGTGCGATGCCCGCGCGGTTGACCTGCGCGGTGTTGAGGTCATGGATATCCTTGCCGTTTAAGAGGATCGTGCCGTGGGTGGGCTGGTAGACCTTGGTGAGCAGGTTGAAGACTGTGGTCTTACCGGCACCGTTCGGGCCGATGAGGCCGGTGATCTCGGTGCGGCCGATGGTCACATTGAAGTTATCCACCGCCTTGAGTCCGCCGAACGTGATGCCGAGGTCGATGCACTCGAGCACGGGGGACTTGTCCGCGTCGCGCTCGGTGAGCAGCGCCGGTTCACGGGAGACGGGAACGAGCTTGGCTTTTTCTTTCTGTGTCATGGTCAATCCTCCTTTTCAGCACTGGCGCGGCGATGGGGCAGAAGTTTCTGGAAGAACGCCTTGGCCTGCGGATTGTTGGTCGCGAGCATGACGAAGATCAGCACGATCGCGTAGATGAGCATACGGAAGTCGGCAAACTGACGCAGCGCCTCGGGCAGGATCGTCAGCGCCGCGGCGGCGACGAGCGAGCCCCAGATGTTGCCAAGGCCGCCGAGCACCACGAACACCAGCACGAGGATGGAGAGGTTGAAGTTGAACTTCGTCGCCTGAAGGGAAGAGTAGTTCAGGCCGTAGAGCGCGCCTGCCGCGCCCGCAAGGGCGGCGGAGGTGACGAACGCCATGAGCTTGTACTTCGTCAGGTTCAGGCCGATGGCCTGCGCGGCGATGCGGTTATCACGGATGGCCATGATCGCGCGGCCCGCACGCGAACGAGTCAGGTTCAGCACGACGATGAGCGTGATCATCACGAGGATGAAGCCTGCGGTGAACGTTGCGATCGTGGCGGTGCCGGTCGCACCCTGCGCGCCCTTGATGATAGCGGTGCCCGAGGCACTCAGGCCGAGGTCGTCGACCGTCTTGTTGCCGGCGGGGTTGAAGATGAAGTGCAGGCCGTTTTCATCGTAGCCGATGATGAGGCAGTTGATGAGCTCTTTGATGATCTCGCCGAAGGCCAGCGTGACGATGGCGAGGTAGTCGCCCTGTAAGCGGAGCACCGGCGTGCCGATGAGAAGGCCGACGATGGCGGCGAAGATCGCGCCGACGACCATCGAGATGGCGAGACGCACGGGAGCGTTCGGGATCGCGCCCATCAGGCTCTGCGAGGCGACGATGCCGGAAAATGCGCCGACACTCATAAAGCCCGCGTGGCCGAGGCTCAGCTCACCGAGGATACCGACCGTCAGGTTCAGCGACACGGCCATGGACATGTAGCAGCAGATGGGGACGAGCAGACCGATGGCGGAGCGCCTGAGCGAACCGTTGTTCTGCAGGATCGTCGTGATGATAAAGACGACGATCACGCCGAGATAGGTCGCAAAGTCGACCTTTGTGGTCTTCTTGAGAGAGTTGAATTTGTTCATTTTCTGTGTCATTCCGGCCACCTCACACTTTCTCCGTCACGGACTTGCCGAGAAGGCCCGCGGGTTTGACGAGCAGCACGACGATCAGCACGGCGAACACGATGGAGTTGGCAAGGTTCGTCGAGATGTACGCCTTGGCCATGGCCTCGATGATGCCGAGGAGCAGGCCGCCGAGGAACGCGCCGGGGATGGAGCCGATGCCGCCGAACACCGCCGCGGTGAAGGCCTTGATGCCGGGCATGGAGCCGGTCGTCGGCATGAGCGACGTATTGAACGAGCAGAGCAGCACGCCGGCGATGGCGGCGAGCGCCGAGCCGATGGCAAACGTTGCGGAAATGGTGGCGTTGACGTTGATGCCCATGAGCTGGGCCGCCGCCTTATCCTCCGAGCAGGCACGCATGGCCTTGCCCATCTTGCTCTTGTTGACGAACGTGGTGAGGCCGATCATGATGACGACGCAGGCCGCGATCGTGAGAAGCGACACATAGGAGACGGTCAGCTTGCCGCCGAACAGCTGCATCGAACCCTCGACCACCGGGGGATAGACACGCGCGGCTGCCTTCCAGATGAGAAGCGCGGAGTTCTGGAGAAAATAGCTCACGCCGATGGCGGTGATCAGGACCGCGAGGCTGGGCGCCGAGCGCAGGGGCTTATAGGCAAGCCGCTCGATGACGACGCCAAGCACCGTGCAGACGATGACGGCCAGCAGCACCGCCACGATGTTGGGCAGTCCCAGATAGAACATCGCGCAGAACGATACATAGCCGCCGATCATGATGATGTCGCCGTGGGCAAAGTTCAGCATCTTGGCAATGCCGTAAACCATCGTATAGCCGAGGGCGATGATGGCGTACACACTGCCGAGGCTGATGCCGCTGATGAGATAGGATAAAAATTCCATTAGGATGGCACCTCTCTTTTCTCTTTCGGAATTATGGTTCGTCTGTGGCAGAAACAAGGGCAGAGGCGGGAAAACACCTGCCTTCGTTTCCGCCATAGAAACAGGGCATAGGCCGCCGGAAGCTTTTGCTTCCGGCGACCCGCCGCTGAGAAAGGCGAATGTCGGTCTTTCCTGTGCTGGGATTTAGCCCTTGACGTACTGGCCGTCCTTGACGACGTAAGCGGTCGGAGCCTTGGAGACCTGACCCTCGGCATTCCAGGTCATGTCGGTACCGGTGAGACCGGTGAACTTGAGGGAGGTCATGGCGCTGACGAGCGCGTCGCAGATCTCTTCGTTGCTCATATCGGCGGTGCAGCCGGCCTGTTCGAGCGCGGCCTTGATGATGTACACGCCGTCGTAAGCGTCAGCGGCGAACTGGTTGGGTTCGGTGCTATAAGCGGCAGTGTAAGCGTCAACGAACGCCTGGTTGGCTTCATCGGTGGCGGAGAACGGGGTCATGAGCATCAGACCCTCAGCAAGGGAAGCGTCGAAGCCGGGCATGGTCAGGATGCCATCCATGCCGTCCACGCCGAAGAAAGTGGGAGCATAGCCCATGGCCTTAGCCTGGGAGAAGATGATGGAAGCGGGCTGATAGTAGATGGGGAGGAAGACGAGGTCAGCACCGGCATTCTGCGCACCGGCCAGCTGGACGGAGAAGTCGGAAGCGGTATCGTTGGTGAAAGTGCCCTGATAGACGACCTCGAAAGCGCCCTTATCGGTGGCTTCCTTCACGAAGGCGTCGCGGATGCCCTGGGAGTAAGCGTCGTCGTTACGGTAGATGATGGCGACTTTGGCACCAGCGAAGTTTTCAGCCATGTAGTCGGCAGCGCTAACGCCCTGGTTGGGGTCGGTGAAGCAGACCTGGAAGACATTGTCCTTGTCCGCGGTGACGTCGGTGGAGGAAGCGGACGGGGTCAGCATAAAGGTGCGGTCATTGTAGCAGGCATTGGCAACCGCGATGGAAGCGCCGGTGGTCGTGGGGCCGACGAGGACCTGCATGCCGTTGTCCATCATGGTGTTGTAGGCGTTGACAGCCTTTTCGCCGTCGGCCTCATCGTCCTGCTTCTGGAACTCGAACTTGATCTTGCTGTCGCTGGCGTTGATTTCATTGACGGCCAGCTCGGCACCCTGAACGACGGCCATGCCGTAGATCGCGCTGTCGCCGGTCAGCGGGCCGGAGGAACCGAGCTTGAAGGTCTGGACCTCAGCGCTATCGGTGCCGTCGGTGTTGGCATCGGTGTTGGTGTCATCGCTCTTGGAGCCGCAGGCGGCCATCGAGAGCGTCATGGCCGCAGCCATGAGCATGCACATAAACTTCTTTTTCATCGTTTCAAATCTCCTTTGATTAAATAATGAACAAATTTATTATACAAAAAAGCGGGTCCGCCATTCCCGGCGGAACCGCTTTGCTGTATCGCGTTTTTTACTCGCTCAGCAATCGCGTTTCATCCCGGGAACGCCCATCAGGACGACCAGAAGTACCAGTACCAGCAGGGAAATGCCGATAATGCTAATCAGGCGGGAAATAATAATGGACGCCATAATAATGGCGCCCAGAGCGATGCAGTTGAAGCGGGAGAACTGAGAGGTGCAGGAGGAAGCGGCCTCTGCGCACATGGCAGAAGCGGCGGTGTTATTCTGATTTGCATAAGCAAAACGGAACATAGCATTAAATCCTTTCATGTATCCCTCATGTTTGATGGGCTTATTTTAGCCTCTAAAACGCCAGAAGTCAATACTGCATATTATCCAAAGAAAAAAGAGGGGAAATGGGGATAAGTATCCCATATTGACAATTGGGACAACTTTCGCGCCTCGGGCGCGGGAGGAAAGCAGCCCGCGAGGGCTGTTTCTTTTTGCGCCCGTAGGGCGCAGGAGGGTGCAGCGCGGCAGCGCTGCTTCTGGCCCCACACCGTGTGGGGACGCGGCAAAGGGGGATATTCTCTTTCTCAGAAAGAGAATATCCCCCTTACACCCCCAAGAGAAAGGACGAGGGGAGGGCCCCTCGACCCCCGACATTGCCAGTTTGCAGCTCGAATAACTGCACGCGCTGCGCAGTGTGGGTGCGGTGTACATGGCTTCGCCATGAATCCCT
>ERZ506950.632-NODE-632-length-19828-cov-4.218884_pt1 | contig 19828 bp, 11 predicted proteins | sample MGYA00512897_ERZ506950 | MGnify/ENA metagenome assembly ERZ506950
CACCTCGTTGCGGAAATTATCGGCATTGAAAACGGCAGGCGGTTCCAATGCTGTGAGCGCCACAAGCTGTATGAGGTGGTTTTGTACCATATCGCGCAGGGCTCCGGCACCTTCATAGAATCCACCACGTCCTTCGATACCCAGATTCTCTACGGCTGTAATCTCCACATAGTCTATATAATTACGGTTCCATAGCGGTTCGAAGATTCCGTTGGCAAAACGGAAGGCGAGAATGTTCTGCGCCGTTTCCTTACCCAGAAAATGGTCGATGCGGTAAATCTGATGCTCCTTGAAAACGGAAGCATAAATGCTATTCAGCTTTCTGGCTGACTCCAAATCGTAACCGAACGGCTTTTCAACGATGATACGCGTATCAGGACGGTTCAGACCGGCCGCCTTCAAGTGCAAGGGAATGACACCGTACAAGGAAGGTGGAGTAGCCAGATAGAACAGCAGGTTGTCCGGTTTCTTCTCACCGGTAAACTCTTGTAAACGTCCGTCCAGCAGATGATAACCTTCAACCTCGGCGGGATCCAATGTCTGGTAATGCAGATGGCTGCAAAAATCCCTCATTTTATCTTCCACCTGCTCTTTGGAAGCTACGAACTTACTCAATTCACTCATTATATATTCTTGGTAACGGGCATCCGTATACTCGGTGCGTCCTATCCCCAGAATGGAGAATCCTTCCGGCAACCGCCCGCCACTATATAAAGTATAGAGCGCCGGCATCAGTTTGCGCTTCGTCAAGTCACCCGAAGCGCCGAATATAACAATCACTAATTTATTCATCATCTTCTCCCCCTTTCTCACACATTGTACGTACCCGATTTCGTATCTCCTCCGTGTCCCGTCCAATTTTCATGGAAAAACTGTCCACGCAACTCGTCTGTCCTTTCAAAGGTATGCGCACCAAAATAGTCACGTTGCGCCTGAATCATATTGGCAGGCAACTTGGCAGACACCAGCGAATAGAAATAATTCAAGGCGGACGAGAATGCAGGCACCGGAAGTTCCTCTTTCATGGATTGTGCCACCAGATGTTTCCAGCCGGAAAGCAACAGCTGCATTTCATTTTTGAAATAAGGTGCCAACAGCAGATGTTTTGGCTTGTCTTTTGCCTCGAAAGCCGTAGCTATGTCGTTCAGGAAAATACTACGGATGATGCAGCCGCCCCGCCACATGCGTGCGATGGATGCCAAATCGAGGTTCCAGGCAAAAGCGTCGGATGCACGCTGCAACACGGCAAATCCTTGAGCATATGACACCAATTTGGAAGCATAGAGTGCGGAATAGATATCCTTCACCATCTCCGACTTGTTGTACACCGCCTGCGAGCGTCGGCACACAAATTGCTTGGAAGCCGTTTCACGCAAACCCTTCTGTGCCGACAAACTACGTTCGAACACAGCCGTAGCAATCAGCCCCAACGGCATGCCCAGCTCCATCGCATTGATAACGGACCACTTGCCCGTACCTTTCTGTCCGGCGGTATCCAATATCTTATCTATCAGGTAACCTCCTGATTTGTCCTTATGACGCAGTATGTTGGCGGTAATTTCAATGAGATAGCTACGCAACTTACCCTCATTCCAATCAGCAAAGATTTCCGCCATCTGTCCATTGTCCAGACCAAGCAGATTCTTCATCACCCAATAAGCTTCGGCAATAAGCTGCATATCTCCATATTCGATACCGTTATGTATCATCTTGACGAAATGACCGGAACCGGCAGGACCAATCCACTGGCAGCACGGAGTACCGTCAGATGCTTTTGCCGCAATACTCTGCAGGATAGGCTTCACCTCAGGCCAGGCACTTTCAGAGCCTCCGGGCATGATAGACGCGCCGTTCAGCGCCCCTTCCTCTCCACCGGAAACTCCGGCTCCCACAAAACGGAAGCCTTTCTTTTCGGCCAATGCCACACGCCGGTTGGTGTCCTCATAATTGGAATTACCACCGTCAATCAAGATATCCCCTTCGGACAAATGGGGAAACAGCTGTTCCATCAGCTCATCCACCGCACTGCCGGCACGAACCATCATCATTATTTTGCGAGGTGTGGTAATGGAAGTTACAAATTCGGCTATGTCTGTATAGCCTTCAATTTTTTTCCCTTTGGCGCGGCCGTTCACAAAACGTTCCACCACCCCTTCTTCCACTCCCGGAACCGTACGATTATATACCGAAACATTCCATCCCTTATCTGCCATATTGAGGGCCAAATTCTCGCCCATAACTGCCAGACCGATAAGTCCAATGTCTGTTTTATTTAAATTCTTCATATTCATGTAAATTTTGTCTTTATATGGAAACAAAATGCTAACAGCATTTGTTCGTATGAATTACGAAAATAAAATAGTACTTTTGTCAGCGAAAGCCTATTTTTCAACCAGACAGAAAACCAATGCTCATGAAGAACTTCCACATCGGACTATTGCCACGCATCATCATTGCCATTATCTTAGGTATACTTTTCGGAAATTTCCTACCGGCTTCGCTGGTACGGCTGTTCGTAACATTCAATGCCATTTTCAGTGAATTCCTGAACTTCTCCATCCCCCTCATCATTGTGGGGCTAGTCACGATTGCCATTGCCGACATCGGCAAAGGAGCCGGACGGATGCTGGTCTTCACAGCGCTCATTGCTTACGGAGCTACCCTATTCTCCGGCTTTCTCTCCTACTTCACCGGTGTGGCGGTATTTCCTTCCCTCATAGAAACCGGGGTGCCGTTAGAAGAAGTCAGTGAATCTCAAGGTATTCTTCCCTATTTTTCCGTGGGCATCCCGCCATTGATGAATGTTATGACCGCACTCGTACTTGCCTTCACACTGGGGCTGGGCCTGGCTCATCTGAAAAGCGAGGTACTGAAAAATGCGGCGCGCGATTTTCAAGAGATTGTCATCCGCATGATCAGTGCAGTGATATTGCCGCTGCTTCCCATCTATATTTTCGGCATTTTCCTCAACATGACGCACAGTGGACAAGTATTCGGCATCCTGATGGTCTTTATTAAGATTATCGGTGTAATCTTCCTGCTTCACATCTTTCTCCTGGTATTCCAATACAGCATTGCGGCACTGTTTGTCCGCAAGAACCCTCTCAAACTACTGGGACGAATGATGCCTGCCTACTTCACGGCTCTAGGCACTCAATCCAGTGCCGCCACTATCCCTGTAACATTGGAGCAAAGTCGGAAGAACGGCGTCTCTGCCGATATTGCCGGATTCGTCATCCCACTTTGCGCCACCATCCATCTGTCGGGCAGCACATTGAAGATTGTGGCATGCGCCCTGGCACTGATGATAATGCAAGGCATGCCCCATGATTTCCCTCTATTTGCAGGATTTATCTTCATGCTGGGCATCACTATGGTAGCCGCTCCCGGGGTACCGGGAGGCGCCATCATGGCATCACTGGGCATCCTGCAATCCATGCTGGGCTTCGACGAGTCGGCACAAGCGCTGATGATTGCACTATACATAGCGATGGACAGCTTCGGTACTGCCTGCAATGTGACGGGCGACGGGGCAATCGCACTGATTATCGACAAAGTGATGGGAAAGAAATAGTTTATATTTTGCTATCTCGTGGAAAATAACGAATATTGCAGTCCGAAAAGACATAATAACAAGAAGCATACATTATGAAGAAAGCCCTTATCTCCGGCATTACCGGGCAGGACGGCTCGTTCCTTGCCGAATTCCTCCTGCAGAAAGGATATGAAGTGCACGGTATCCTGCGTCGCTCTTCCTCTTTCAACACCGGCCGCATCGAACACCTCTACTTCGATGAGTGGGTACGCGACATGAAACAGAAACGTACCATTAACCTGCACTATGGAGACATGACAGACTCCAGCTCTCTCATCCGTATCATCCAGAGTGTGCAGCCGGACGAAATATATAACCTTGCCGCTCAAAGCCATGTCAAAGTATCCTTCGACGTGCCCGAATATACCGCCGAAACCGATGCCGTAGGCACCCTGCGCATGCTCGAAGCCGTACGCATTCTCGGTATGGAAAAGAAGACACGCATCTACCAGGCCTCCACTTCCGAGCTCTTCGGAAAAGTGCAGGAAGTGCCGCAAAGTGAAACGACCCCGTTCTATCCCCGCAGCCCCTATGGCGTAGCCAAACAGTATGGCTTTTGGATTACAAAGAACTACCGCGAAAGCTATGGCATGTTTGCTGTAAACGGCATACTCTTCAACCACGAGAGCGAACGCCGAGGTGAAACCTTCGTGACAAGAAAAATCACACTGGCGGCTGCCCGCATCGCCCAAGGCTTCCAGGACAAGCTGTATCTGGGCAATCTGGATGCCCGGCGCGACTGGGGATATGCCAAAGACTACATCGAGTGCATGTGGCTCATCCTGCAGCACGACACCCCCGAAGACTTCGTCATTGCCACCGGAGAAATGCATACCGTACGCGAATTTGCGACACTGGCATTCCGGGAGGTAGGCATCACTCTGTGCTGGGAAGGCCAGGGAGTGGATGAGAAGGGTATCGACACACAGACCGGAAAAGTCCTCGTGGAAGTCGACCCCAAATATTTCCGGCCTGCCGAAGTGGAACAATTGCTGGGCGACCCCACCAAAGCAAAAACACTGCTGGGATGGAATCCGAGGCAGACCAGTTTTGAAGAGTTGGTACGCATCATGGCAGAGCACGACATGAAATTTGTGAAGAAACTGTATTTAAGAAGCAAAGAGCTTTGAATGAACTATTAAACTTTCAGACAACAATGTTAGACAAAAATGCCAAAATATATGTAGCAGGCCACCGGGGACTGGTAGGTTCTGCCATCTGGAAAAATCTTGAGGAGAAAGGATACACCAATCTCATCGGCAAGACCCACAAAGAACTCGATTTGCTCGACGGGGTTGCCGTACGCCGTTTCTTCGACGAGGAGCAGCCCGAATATGTATTCCTTGCCGCCGCCTTTGTGGGTGGCATTATGGCCAACAGTATCTACCGTGCCGATTTCATCTACAAGAACCTGCAGATACAGCAGAACGTCATCGGCGAAAGCTTCCGCCACGGAGTGAAAAAACTTCTCTTTCTGGGCAGTACCTGCATCTATCCCCGTGATGCCGAACAGCCGATGAAAGAAGACGCACTCCTCACTTCTCCGCTGGAATACACGAACGAACCCTATGCCATCGCCAAAATAGCCGGACTGAAAATGTGCGAAAGCTTCAATCTTCAATACGGTACGAACTACATTGCCGTGATGCCCACCAACCTTTACGGTCCCAACGACAACTTCGACCTGGAACGCAGCCACGTGCTCCCTGCCATGATACGCAAGATACACCTCGCCCACTGCCTGAAACAAGGCGACTGGGATGCCGTACGCCACGACATAAACCTGCGTCCGGTAGAAGGCATCAACGGCGACAGCAGCAAAGAGGACATTCTGAATATCCTCCGGAAATACGGTATCAGCGAAGAAGAAGTGAGATTATGGGGTACCGGCACCCCCTTGCGCGAATTCCTCTGGAGCGAGGAGATGGCAGATGCCAGCGTCTTCGTCATGGAACACGTCGACTTCAAAGATACCTTCAAGCCGGGCGACAAGGAAATCCGCAACTGTCACATCAATATCGGTACGGGCAAGGAAATCACTATCCACCAGTTGGCAGAACTGATTGTCAACACCGTAGGTTATCAAGGCCGGCTGACCTTCGACACTTCCAAACCCGACGGCACCATGCGCAAACTGACCGATCCCGGCAAGTTACATGCATTGGGATGGCATCATAAGATTGATATCGAGGAAGGTGTGCAACGCATGTACCGATGGTACTTGGGAAAGTAATTAGTGACGTCTGATTAGCCATGAATGTCATGCGGTACAAGGTGGGAGCTGTATTGTTTATATTGTTGATACTTTTATCAGGTATCAGCCCAACCGTACATGCCATGATGGTTCCCGTGACCTATTCCGTTCGCGGCAAAGTCATCGACAGACAGTCCAGACAACCCGTGGCCTACGCCAACGTTTTCGTTGCCGGCATCCCCGGGAAAGGGGTTTCCACCGATTCACTCGGCACATTCAAGATAGAGCAGGTACCTCCAGGCATTTATAGCCTTGAGGCATCCTGCATAGGATACCAGACTGTTTCCACCCCCGAATATATCGTTTCAGCCTCAACCCCGTTCATCGAGATAGAGATGGAAGAGGATGCCAATCTGCTGAACACAGTAGTGGTGGTGCCTTCCCCCTTCCGGCGAAGTATCGAAAGCCCGGTCAGCATGCGTATCATCGGCTTGCAGGAAATAGAGAAAAGTCCCGGAGCCAACCGGGATGTCTCGCGCATCGTACGCTCCTATCCCGGCGTCTCTTTCTCTCCCATCGGCTATCGCAACGACTTGATTGTTCGGGGTGGTTCTCCTTCCGAAAACCGCTTTTATATGGATGGCATCGAAATCCCCAACATCAACCACTTTGCCACTCAGGGTGCATCCGGAGGACCGGTAAGCATTGTCAATGCCGACCTGATACGCGAGATTACATTTTATACGGGCGCCTTCCCCGCCAACCGCTCCGGAGCCTTGAGTTCCGTCCTCGACTTCCGCCTCAAGGACGGCAATCCGGACAAGCAGGCGTTCAAAGCCACCATCGGTGCATCGGAAGTCTCGCTCAGCGGAGCAGGCCATCTGGGACAACGCACCACTTATCTGTTCTCTGCACGCCAGTCCTACCTGCAACTTTTGTTCAAGGCTTTGGGACTGCCCTTCCTGCCCAATTTCATTGACGGACAATTCAAAACAAAAACCCGTTTCAACAAGCACAGCGAGCTGACCCTGTTTGGTCTCGTAGGCATTGACAAGATGAAACTGAATACCGATGAAAAAGGAGAAGATGCCGAATATCTGCTCAGCTATCTCCCCACCATCCATCAGGAAACATTCACTCTCGGAGCCTCTTACAGACACTACAATGGAAGGCACGTGCAATCCCTTATACTGAGCCATAACTACCTGAACAACCGCAATCTGAAATACCGCAACAACGATGACTCTTCCGAAGACAACCTGACCCTGCGCCTACGCTCCACAGAACAAAAGACCACCCTGCGTTTTGAAAACCAGACGCGCTTGGGAGCATGGACCCTAAAAGAAGGAGCAGAACTGAACAACTCCATCTATACAAACCACAGCAGGCAAAGACTATACGGCAGTCATTCGGGTACGCTCTCCATCTACGAAACCTCACTCAACATCTTCGGCTGGGGGGCTTTCTTCTCTTCCGACTATACCACCGCCGACAAGCGTCTGGCACTTTCTGCCGGTATCCGTATGGACGGCAACACTTACAACCGAAAGATGCGGCAGCTCTGGAAGCAGTTCTCCCCACGCCTCTCTGCATCCTACAAACTCTCGGAACAATGGACCCTGAGCGGAAGTACCGGCCTCTACCACCAATTGCCTCCCTACACCGCTTTAGGATATAAAGACAATGAAGGGCAATATCTCAACAAAGGCCTGAAGTACATGCAGGTCTTTGAAAACAGCCTCGGTGTGGACTGGCACCTGCAAGACCGGCTCATGGTTTCTGCAGAAGGTTTCTTCAAGCGTTACAGCCGTATGCCACTTTCCCTTCAAGACAACATTCCGTTGGCATGCAAAGGAAACGATTACGGTGTCACCGGCAACGAAACACTCGTCCCTACAGCCAGCGGAAGGGCTTACGGACTGGAAACCATGTTCCGCTGGCAGGCATCCGGCAAGTTCAATCTCGTATCCTCCTTCACCTTATACCGCGGCGAATACCGCAACCGTCCAGATGGAGACTTCATTCCATCCGCCTGGGACAACCGTTTCATACTCAACATGAGCGGTACATACAACCTGCCCCGGCGCTGGAGCATAGGAGGAAAGCTAAGCTATATAGGCGGCAGCCCCTACACTCCCTATGATGAAGACAAATCATCACTCGTAGAAGCATGGGATGCCAAAGGACAGCCCTACTACGACTATGCGTACTACAATACCGGGCGGCTTCCCAACTTTGCCCAGTTAGACTTGCGTGTGGACAAGTCCTTCTACTTCCATCACTGCATGATAGGAATCTATCTGGACATACAGAATATCACCGGCAACAAACTGAAGCAACCGGATGTGATAATGAGTACGGGCATCATCGAAAATCCGTCCGCTCCCATTGCCGAACAGCGCTATAAAATGAAATACCTCAAGCAAGAAAGCGGCACTATCCTGCCTACTTTAGGTATAACTGTCGAGTTTTAACAAATAGCCGCCATAAAAACTATTTTCCTTATAAAAGTTTGCTTTCTATATATAAACCCTTATATTTGCACAATTTTCAACCAAATGTGCAATTAATATCATGGAACAAAGTTTTATCGCCTATATAGAGAATAGCATAAAGGAAAATTGGGATTTAGACGCTCTGACCGACTATAAGGGAGCAACCCTACAATATAAGGACGTAGCCCGCAAAATAGAAAAGCTGCATATCATTTTCGAGGCAAGCGGCATCAAGAAAGGCGATAAGATTGCCGTCTGTGGCCGCAACAGTTCCCACTGGGGCGTAACGTTCCTCGCAACATTGACCTACGGTGCGGTAATCGTCCCCATCCTTCACGAGTTCAAGGCAGACAATGTACACAACATCGTGAACCATTCCGAAGCCAAACTGCTTTTCGTAGGCGACCAGGTTTGGGAAAACCTCAACGAAAGTGCCATGCCGCTGCTGGAGGGCATCATGATGATGGCAGACTTCTACATTCTTGTCTCCCGCAGCGAAAAGTTGGACTATGCCCGCGAACATCTCAACGAAATGTTCGGTAAGAAATACCCCAAGAACTTCCGCAAGGAGCATGTCAGTTATCACAAGGACCAGCCCGACGAACTGGCGGTCATCAACTATACATCCGGCACCACCAGTTACTCCAAAGGAGTGATGCTGCCCTACCGCAGCCTTTGGTCAAACGCCACTTTTGCTTTCGAAGTATTGCCGCTGAAAGCCGGTGACAAGATTGTCTCCATGCTGCCAATGGCACATATGTACGGACTTGCATTCGAGTTTCTGTATGAATTCGCCGTAGGTTGCCACATATTCTTCCTCACTCGTATGCCCAGCCCCAAAATCATTTTCCAGGCTTTCACCGAAGTGAAGCCTAACCTGATTGTGGCTGTTCCGCTCATTATCGAAAAGATTATAAAGAAGAGCGTACTGCCCAAGCTGGAAACTCCCGCCATGAAGCTGTTGCTGAAAGTACCCATCATCAATGACAAGATAAAGGCGACCGTACGCGAACAAATGATTCAAGCCTTTGGCGGAAACTTTGCAGAAATCATTGTAGGAGGAGCTGCCTTCAACCAGGAAGTGGAGCAGTTCTTAAAGATGATAGATTTCCCCTATACGGTAGGCTATGGAATGACGGAATGCGGCCCCATCATCTGTTACGAGGATTGGACCCGTTTCAAACCCGGTTCATGCGGAAAGGCCGCACCGCGTATGGAGGTGAAAATCCTATCATCCGATCCCGAAAACATTCCGGGAGAGATTGTCTGCCGTGGTCCCAATGTCATGCTGGGTTACTACAAGAACGACGAGGCCACCGTACAGGTACTCGACAAAGACGGCTGGCTGCACACCGGAGACCTTGCCCTGATGGATGCCGAAGGCAACGTAAGCATCAAGGGACGCAGCAAGAACATGCTCCTTGGTCCGAGCGGTCAGAATATCTACCCGGAAGAGATAGAAGACAAACTGAACAATATGCCGTATGTAGCCGAAAGCATCATCGTGCAGCAGAATGAGAAACTGGTAGGTCTGGTTTACCCCGACTTCGATGAGGCCTTTGCCCATGGGCTGAACAATGACGACATCGAACGCGTCATGGAGGAAAACCGTGTGGCACTGAATGCAGAACTGCCCGCATACAGCCAGATATTCAAAATGAAAATCTATCCTGAAGAATTTGAAAAAACGCCGAAGAAATCTATCAAACGCTTCTTGTATCAGGAGGCCAAAGGATAATGTAAAAAAACAATTAAACTACAACCTATCTAACCCTTTCTAAATTATTATCTAAATGAGAAACGAATTATTATTATCCGCCATGCTTCCGATATGCGGAATGGCGGGAGAAGCGTATGGCATGCCGCCTGGGGATGCCGTACCTGCTCCAAAAGAGCAGCCAAACATCATTCTGTTCCTAGTGGATGACATGGGATGGCAAGACACGTCCCTCCCCTTTTGGACACAGCGTACCAAGTACAACGATACGTACCATACTCCCAACATGGAACGGATGGCTACACAAGGCAAAATGTTTACGCAGGCCTATGCATGCAGCATCAGTTCACCTACGCGTGTCAGCCTTTTTACGGGAATGAATGCTGCCAGGCATCGAGTCACCAGTTGGACCCTCCGTAAGAACACTACCCATGAACAACCCGACTCGGTCATGATTTATCCGGAATGGAACGTTAACGGCATTTGTCAAGAGCCTGGCGTGGAACGGACCACACAAGTCACCTCCCTGGCCGAAGTACTCAAAGACCATGGCTATCACACCATTCATTGCGGAAAAGCCCACTTTGGTGCTGAAGGCACTCCCGGAGCCGACCCGTTGAAAATGGGGTTTGAAGTGAACATAGCCGGACATGCTGCCGGTTCACCTGCCAGCTACTATGGCAAGGAGAATTTCGGCAACAAAACAGACGGTAAAAGCCCGCTGGCTGCCGTACCCGGTCTGGAGAAATATCATGGAACCGACACTTTCCTAAGTGAAGCCCTTACCATAGAGGCCATGAAGGCACTGGACGATGCACAGCAGACTGACAAGCCATTCTTTCTATACATGGCACACTATGCCATCCATACCCCTATACAACCTGACATGCGTTTCTACCAGAAGTACCTGGACAAAGGCCTTCCTCCGGTAGAAGCCGCCTATGCTACTCTCATTGAGGGTATGGACAAAAGTCTGGGAGACATCATGGACTATCTGGACAAGAACAACCTGACGGAAAACACTATCCTCATCTTCATGTCCGACAATGGCGGTTTGGCGGCCCATACCCGCGCCGGACAACTGCATGTCCAGAACTATCCGCTCAATAGTGGTAAAGGTTCCGCCTACGAAGGAGGCATACGTGAACCGATGATTGTCCGCTGGCCGGGCATCGTAGCGCCCCAAACCCAATGCGACCATTACCTGATGATAGAGGACTTCTTCCCCACCATCCTTGAGATGGCAGGCGTAGACAACTATACAACCGTACAGCAACGCGACGGCATCAGTTTCATGCCATTGCTCACCGGAAAAGGTAAAATGAAAGACCGTGATATCTACTGGCATTATCCCAATAGCTGGGGTCCTTCCGGCCCGGGCATCGGAGCCACTTGCTCCATCCGTTCGGGCGAGTGGAAGCTGGTGTATTATTTCGGTGACGGTAGACGGGAACTTTTCAACATCCCCGCCGACATCAGTGAAAAACATGATATGGCCCGAGAGAAGCCTGAAGTTGTCAAAGAGTTGTCACGGAAATTAAGTAATTACCTCCGGTCTGTGGATGCGCAGCGCCCTCTGTTGCGTGCCACCCGCCAACCAGCTCCCTGGCCGGACGAAATATAGAAAAAAAGTATGAAACGAAACCTTTCCCTCCTCCTTGTGTCCCTGCTTCTTGCAGGGACAGCTCTTGCCCAAGAACATAATCCGGGCAGCGTACAGCCGGATACGATTCAGAAATCCTCCGAAAAATCTTTCCGGAAACAACGCTCTCCACGAACAGACCATGGCCCGGTAGGTATCAATATCTCCTTATGGAAAAACATCTCCACACAGCGGACTGATACCATAGGAAGCACCTGCTTCAATCTGGGTGTGTTCTCCTCCATGAACCGTCTGAATGGCCTCGGCATGAATATTCTTGGCAGTGTAACCGGCAGGGATGTGAACGGTGTACAGATGGCAGGTCTGTCAAATATGGTGGGGGGAAGCATGCGAGGCATGCAGATAGCAGGAATTACCAACATCAATGGCAACAACCTTATCGGAGTATCCGTTTCGGGACTGGTAGGTATCACCGGAAACCATGCGCAAGGCGTCATCATTTCCGGTCTGGCAAACATCAGTGGGGACTATAATCGTGGCGCCTCCATAGGCGGCCTGTTGAATATCAGCGGAGAAGGTGCTTCCGGCATACACTTTGCCGGACTCGCCAATATTTCCGGTGGAAATTTCAAAGGATTTTCAGGGGCCGGCCTGCTAAGTGTAATCGGTGAAGACTTGAATGGCATGCAGATGTCCGCCCTTACCAACATCACCGCCGGAGATATGACCGGTGTTCAGGTTTCCGGCCTGGGCAATGTGGTGGGTGGTACAGCCCGAGGATTACAAATAGGCGCTGCCAATATGGCCATACGTGCCAAAGGGCTTCAAATAGGTCTATTCAACTACTACAAAGAAAAATTAGATGGTTTCCAGTTGGGATTAGTCAATGCCAATCCCCAAACAAAAGTTCAACTGATGTTTTTCGGTGGTAATGCCACCAAGCTGAATGTAGGTGCCCGTTTCAAGAACCGGCTCTTCTATACCATCCTCGGTGGCGGTACCCATTATCTGGATTTTGGCGATAAGTTTTCCGCTGCCCTCTTCTACCGTGCCGGTCTTGAATTACCGCTCTACAAACAGCTGTTCATCAGCGGAGATCTGGGATACCAACATATAGAAACCTTCAAGAACAAGGACTACGGCATTCCGGCACGTCTCTATGCCCTCCAGGCACGTGTCAATCTGGAATACCACCTGACCGAGCGCTTTGGCATATTCCTCACCGGCGGTTATGGCGGCAGCCGCTACTACACCCAAGGGAAAACCTATGACAAAGGCATCATTGTAGAGGGCGGGGTGACGATACTGAAATTATAAATTATTGTTTCTCCTTAATCAGCCCCGTCCTATACGCCACCAGCAGTTTCATCAAATCCTGAATCTGCGTAACGAGTTCACTTCCTTTATCCGTATCCTTCACCATCATACGCTGCGAATTGAATTCGACAACCAGGGTTGTAGACTTGATGTCTTGTCCTTCTTCAATGGCTTTCTGACGGCTCTGGAACGGCTCATGCTGCACCAACTGCAAGCCGTGGGAATGATATACCAGCGTATATCCCGCAATTCCCGTTTCCGGCTGATAGGCTTTTGAAAAACCACCGTCAATCACCAGCAGCTTACCATCCGCTTTGATGGGTTTCTCACCTTTAATGGTCTTTACCGGTACATGTCCGTTGATGATATGCGAATGTGGCCCCGGCTTCACGCCGAACTCTTCAAGAATGCGGTCACACACCTCAGCCTCGTTGCGCAAAGCATAGTAATGCCCTTTCGTCTCCTTATGCAATGTTTTGTCGGCCACAAAATAGCGTTCAAAGGTAGCCATCTTGTCTTTATCGAAGGAAGGGGCATCCGGTCCGCACCACATGTACCAGACATAATCCAGTGCAAACTGTTTCTCGTCCGAACCGTCCTCGTCAAAGTAAGCGGTACGTATCAGCTGGTCGGTCTTTTTCAGCAACTTACGTCCCCAGTATTCCTTTTGGCCGATGCGGACATGTTTAAAACTGCCGTCCGCATTCAGAGGCACGGAAGCATGATAAAGCAGGTTACTGTTGCACACCAGATACATGCCGCCATACGTAAACAAGCAGCGCATGTGCTTCTTCATCTTCTCGCTGTTCATGAAAGAAGAATGAATCCGGTGCATCAGTTCGCGCTCTTCGTCCGACAGACGATACGGGTCCGCCGGGTCTACGGTGGGGAAATTCACATCGCGCAACGGATATTCCTTGCCTTCGTATACAAACACACCACGCTCGAAATCCACCAGATGCAGCAGTTTCCGGTTCTCCATACCGAACTCAGGACGGCGGCTGATGATTTCCGCCTCCAGTTTCAACTGGATAACCGTAATCGCCTTGTGCATCTGTGTAATCAGCCGCAAGGTCTTCTCATTGTATTCCGCATCGGCAAAGTTCATTTTCGGCGCAAAGATGGTGCAAGGGTCATCCGCATAGGTATCCATGGCAAACGTTGCAAGCGGCAACAGATTGATGCCATAACCATCCTCCAGCGTTGCTAAATTGGCATAGCGCATCGACATACGGATTACGTTGGCTATACAAGCATCATTACCTGATGCGGCACCCATCCACAGAATATCGTGGTTACCCCATTGGATGTCGAAATTATGATAATCACAGAGAGTATCCATGATAATATGCGCACCCGGTCCGCGGTCGTATATATCGCCCACGATATGCAGCGAGTCGATGGTCAAGCGCTGGATAAGGTTGCACATCGCCACAATAAAATCATCCGCACGCTTCGTAGAGATAATGGTACTGATTATGACATTGATATAGGCATGCTTGTTAGGTTCGATGCTCGATTCGTGCAACAGCTCTTGAATGATATACGAGAACTCTGCTGGAAGTGCCTTGCGTACTTTCGAACGGGTATATTTGGACGAAACGTTCTGGCATACTTTTACCAACTGGTTCAGTGTTATCAAATACCAGTCATCCAGGTCCGTTTCCTGCTCCTTGATAAGTTGCAGCTTCTCTTCCGGATAATAAATTAACGTACAGATTTCCTTCTTCTCACTTTCGCGCAGTGTATGCCCGAATATTTCGTTCACCTTACGTTTCACTGCCCCCGATGCATTCTTCAGCACATGCTGAAAAGCCTCATACTCGCCATGAATATCCGTCAGAAAATGCTCTGTACCTTTCGGCAGATTCAGAATGGCCTCCAGATTGATGATTTCTGTACTGGCATCAGCAATGGTAGGAAAACTGCGTGATAATAATTGCAAATAACGCAAGTCATTGACAATACTTTCCGGAGTTATATTTCCCATAGTTATTTAATTGATAGTTGATAATTGACAGTTGATAATATCCCTCATTCTTCATTATCCATTAATGAAGAACATGAGCAGCACTTGGGCTATAATTACCCGTAGAAACATGCACAGCGGATAAACCGTAGCATAAGCTACAGACGGATTGTCTCCCGGAATGGTGTCGTTGGCGTAGTTCAGCGCCATGGGGTTTGCCATGCTTCCGCACAGCATACCCGCCATTGTTCCGAAATCTATCTTCAGCCACTTGAAGGTAACGATACCCATAATCAATACCGGAACCACAGTCAACGCAAAACCCGTAGCAATCCATAACAGCCCTTCCGGCCGGAATACCGTATCGAAGAAATGGGCACCTGCATCCAGTCCCAGGCAAGCCAGGTAAAGAGACAATCCCAATGCACGGAGCATCAGGTTCGCACTGCGCGTAGTATAAGTCACCATGTGCATCCTCGGACCGAATGTCCCGATAAGAATACCTACGATGATAGGGCCTCCTGCCAATCCGAGCCGCACGTGAGCGCTGATGCCGGGAATGGAAATAGGAATTGCTCCCAAAGCCAGACCGATGACAATGCCGATAAATACCGCCACCAAGTTCGGTTCCTTCAGGCTTTTCACAGCATTGCCCAGCACCTTCTCCACATTTTGTATAGCAGCGGCTTCGCCCACTACGGTCAGGCGGTCACCCAATTGCAAGGTCAGTTCCGCTGTGGCCAGCAGCTGCACGCCGCTACGATAAACCCGGCTGATATTGATACCGTAATGATTACGCAGATGGAGAGAACCCAGCTTCTTGCCGTTCAACTCCGGGCGCGTCACCACGATACGTTGCGAAATCAACTGGCTGTCTATGGCATTCCAGTCTATATCTTCCTTGTTCCAATCAGTATGCTCCTGCTCGCCGAAAAGCACGGTCAGAGCCGGCGTATTTTTCTCCGAGGTAATCACCAGCAGGCGGTCACCTTCCTTTATAATCTTTTCCGAGGTAGGAATACTCACATTCCCATCCCGCCACAAGCGGGAAATCACGAACTTCGGATAGCTGTTCAGCCCGCCTATTTCCTTGATACTCTTGTTGAAGATGGCAGGATTGTGCACCTGGAACGCAACAATGTAAGGCTTGTTCACGTCATCCTTCTCTTTCAATTCCAGGTCTTCCTTATGCGCCAGCGTCTTACGGATGAACAGTACGGCCAGAATGACCCCTACCACCCCCAGCGGATATGCCACCGCACACCCCAAAGCAGGGGTACTGGACTCCAATCCCATCTGTTTCAATGTCTGCTGTGCCGCACCGAGTGCCGGTGTGTTTGTCGTGGCACCGCAAAGTATGCCCACCATATCCGGCAGGGATACTCCCAACCCATAGCTGCCCAGTACAGTCAGCAGGGTGCCGATAAGCACTACACCCGTGGCGAGCATATTCAGTTGTACCCCTCCTTTACGGAAAGAGCTGAAAAAACCCGGTCCCACCTGCAAACCCAAAGCATACACAAATATCACCAGCCCGAAGCTTTCCGCATAATTCAGCATCTGCGGGTCTATGGACAACCCGAAATGCCCGGCAATGATGCCGGCAAAGAATACAAACGTCACTCCCAATGAAATGCCGCAAACATGTATCTTCCCCAATCCCAATCCAATAGCAGAAATCAGTGAGAGTACCACAACCGCCTGCAAGGCGGAGTGCTCGACGAATAAACTATATAGCCAGTCCAATGTGCATTCTATTTTACAGTTTCAGGCTGCAAAGATAGTGCAAACCTCATGCAAAATAAAACGAACCCGTCTATTTTTTATGCGGCAGCACTTCTAAAAAAGGGATACGATACAATAAATCCCTGCTGCCAGCAAAGCACTGACGGGGATAGTCAGCACCCAAGCGGTCATCAGACTCTTCGTAACTCCCCAACGCACAGCCGAAAGCCGCTTCGTGGCCCCTACTCCGATAATAGCTCCCGTAATGGTGTGTGTCGTACTTACCGGAATCTTCAGATACTCCGTCAGATAAAGCGTAAACGCACCGGCAGTTTCCGCAATCACCCCTTCCAGTGGCGTCACCTTCGTAATCTTAGTCCCCATGGTCTTCACAATCTTCCACCCGCCGGACATGGTACCGAGTGAAATGGCCGTAAAACAAGAGAATGCCACCCAGTCCGGCAGGTCATCAATACTGTTTATCCCCATTCCCAGTCCTTCCGAATGTCCGGCTATCATAGCCGCAGCAATGATACCCATTACCTTCTGTGAATCATTCAGACCGTGCCCGATGCTGAACAAAGCCGAAGACACCAGCTGCAGTTTCTTGAACCACACCTCGGCCGTATGGGGATGCGCCCTGCGGCAAATGTACAAGACCAACAACGTAAAACCAAATGCCACCACCATACCAATCAAGGGAGCCAGAAAAATGAATGCCGCAATCTTCAGAATGATACTCAACTGGATGGCCTCAAAACCGTGTGCCATGATGGCAGCTCCGGCAAAACCTCCGATAAGCGTGTGCGAAGAAGAGGAAGGGATTCCCTTCCACCAAGTGAACAGATTCCAGGCAATAGCCGCAATCACGCCGGCCAGAATGATAGGCAAAGTAATGTAAGGCTCCATCACCGTTTTCGATACGGTGTTGGCAATGCCGAAACCGCCGATGACACACTTGGCGATGAAAAAGGCCACAAAATTGAAGAAAGCCGCCCATATCACCGCCTGAAACGGTGTAAGCACTTTGGTAGACACAATGGTGGCAATAGAATTGGCCGCATCATGAAAACCGTTGATATAATCGAATATCAGAGCCAGTACAATGATAATCACTAATAGTTCCATGCGTCCGTTCGTTTATGCGTATTTCACAATCAGGCTCCTCAAAATCTTGCCCACGTGTTCGGCTGCGTCCGTCGTTTTTTCCAACTCATACATAATCTCCTTGATTTTGATGAGTTCAATGCAGTCCTTCTCTTCTTCAAAAAGCCTGGTGATGAAAAATTCATAAATATCATCTGCCCGGTTTTCTATGTCATGCAGCTGGTTGCAATATGCGCGCAGCTTATCCGGACTTTTGCGGAATGCCTCCAGTTCATCCATGGCCTGGCCGATGAGGGCCGCTTCTTGTTGAACCATATGTCCCAGCTCTTTCCCCTTGTCCGAAATAGGATGCGGATTATAGATAGTGATACGCTTGGCACAGCTGTTTATTCTATCAATCACATCATCCATGCCCGAAGCCAGGTCATGGATATCCTCCCGGTCAAAAGGAGTAATGAAAGTAGTGCCCAGTTCATCCAGAATCAGATTGGTCAGCTTATCGCCCTCGCGCTCCAAATCTTTGATTCGTTTATAATCTTCCGCCCTCTTCTCAGGCGAGTCATGGCCCAATATTTCTATCAACAGAGCCGACGAGGACAATAAAATCTCAGACAATTGCTTCAGCAAAGGAAAGAATTTCGGTTCTTTCGGTGTGAACCGGCTAAAAAAAGAATTCTTCATAATGGATAAATGTACTAAGTATATTAATTTATTTTTGTTTTCGTTGTTTCAGTCTTGCACGCAGCACTTCTACCACGGCCGGCAGTATGGAAACCACAATAATGGCCACAATCAGCAGTTTGAGGTTCTCTTGTACAAACGGAAGGTCACCGAAGAAATAACCCGCATAACAGAAGATGGCAATCCAGCAGGCGCCCCCAATCAGGTTGTACAGCATGAAGTAATAGTAATGCATCTTACCCATCCCCGCCACGAATGGCGCAAACGTACGGACGATAGGCACAAAACGGGCTATGATAATTGTCTTGCCTCCATACTTCTTATAGAACTCATGGGTCTTGTCGAGATGGCTTTGCTTGAATATTCTGGAATCGGGATTATTGAAGAGTCTTTGCGCGAAGAAATGCCCTATCATGTAGTTGCAAGAGTCGCCCAATACCGCGGCAACAAACAATATCAAAGCCAGCACATTGACCTCGAGAGGCATGTCGGGCAGTGCGGCAATAGCTCCCGCCACAAAAAGCAGGGAATCGCCCGGCAGGAAAGGTGTGACCACCAGCCCCGTTTCGCAGAAAATAATCAGAAACAATATGGCATACGCCCACATATGATATTCCTGCACTATATCAATCATATACTGATCGATATGGAGAATAAAATCTAATAGAAAATCCATTATATATTGATTATCAGTACTTAAAAAATAGAGAAAAACTCGGCATGGGGAGACGGGCAATCTCTCTGGCTCCCGAAAGAGAGGAAGGGAAAGTACTAAATAAGAATACGCCTCAGCGTATATACATAATATCTATATGAAATCTTATGGGGATGGAAAGTAAAGGGGAAAGAAGTTGTCTTTTCTTCCGGGAGCAGAGTTTTCAGGGTTCTCGCAACCTTGGCGGCAATGAAGTCCGGATTAAGCCTCAACAATTTCGAGCAAGAGGCATGCCGTAATGAGAAGGTATTTCCTATGCAACCGGCATCTGCCAGGCAATTATAATTCGCGTCCTCCCCTTTTTCCTGGCATTGTCTGCCATCTGCCCCCGACAAGCTGTGCTGGGCTCCGGAGAAATAATGCACATCCGCAGTAGGGAGTGTCTTACATCCCTCCATATCATCAGAAACGGAAGTGAACTTCGATATGAGGAACAACCCTAACAAGATATAGAATATACATTTCGCCATAGCGGGTGCAAATATAGAAACTATTTTCGGATTACAACAGAAAAATGAAAAACAAAAAGCGGTTAACCGTTTCATCAGTCAACCGCTTTCTTGTTTTTGTAGTGGGTACGAGAATCGAACTCGTATACCATGCGTGAGAGGCATGTATCCTAACCGTTAGATGAACCCACCCTCGCATTTGTCTTGTACACCCTCAGGGATTCGAACCCTGGACCCACTGATTAAGAGTCAGTTGCTCTA
>ERZ506950.636-NODE-636-length-19618-cov-4.330931_pt1 | contig 19618 bp, 20 predicted proteins | sample MGYA00512897_ERZ506950 | MGnify/ENA metagenome assembly ERZ506950
TGGTGCTCTCGGGCGAAACGACGCTCGACGTGGCCGACAAGGCCGACCCGCAGCCGCACATCACGGCCGACAGCATCGAAGTGCTGGGCGCGCTGATCCGCGAAGCGCACGGCAAATAACCGGACGCAGCATGCCGTCCGGCAGACCGGCAGCACCGCACCGCCGCACCGGCATATCAGCGCTGGGGCGCACAAATGCCTGTCGGAAACAGCACTCCGAATAGGCGGAGGTTATACTCCTATCAGAAAAACCGGGCTCCGAAAGAGCCCGGTTTTTTACGGTGTTCACCGGAAAAGCACTATCTTTGCACAAGATAAGTTGCACCCGGGCATTTGAGAGCAAGCTCCCTTCCCGCCCGTTTGCACCATCATCGCGGCGATAGAGCCAGATAAACGAACGGTAAACCCTATGGAACACAATATCCTCATACCCCTGCTGCTGACGCTGGGCGCCGGACTGGCCACCGGCATCGGCAGCGCCATCGCTTTCTTTGCCCGCCGCACCAACAAGCGGCTGCTGTCGTTCTCGCTGGGCCTGTCGGGCGGCGTGATGATCTACGTATCGTTCGTCGAGCTGTTCCAGCAGGCGCACACCACCCTCTCGGACGAATGGGGCACACAGACGGGGATCATCGTCACCGTCGCCAGCTTCTTCGCCGGGATACTGCTCATCGGCATCATCGACCGGCTCGTCCCCTCGTTCGAAAACCCCCACGAGGCACACATGGTCGAGGAGATGGACAAGCAGCCCCGCAACCCGAAACTCATGCGCATGGGCGTAATGACCGCACTGGCAATCGGCATACACAATTTTCCGGAAGGTATCGCCACGTTTACCTCGGCCGTGGACAACATGGCCCTGGGCGTTGCCATCGCCGCGGCGATCGCCATCCATAACATCCCCGAAGGCATTGCCGTCTCGATCCCGGTTTACTACGCCACGGGCGACCGCAAAAAAGCCTTCAAACTCTCGTTGTTGTCGGGGCTCGCGGAACCTGTCGGGGCGGTGTTGGCCTACCTTGTGCTGATGCCCTTCATGACGCCGACACTGATGGGCTGCATCCTCGCGGGCGTGGCGGGAATCATGGTATTCATTTCGATCGACGAACTGCTGCCAGCGGCCCGTGAATACGGCGAAGCGCACATCTCGATCTACGGCGTAGTGGCCGGCATGGCACTGATGGCCGTAAGTCTCATCATACTCGGATAAAACAATGGACATCCTGTTACTACTCGTCGGCCTGGGGCTGATCCTCGGCGGCGCAAATTTCCTGACGGACGGCTCTGCGGCGGTAGCCCAGCGTTTCCGCGTCCCGGAATTCATCATCGGCCTGACGATCGTCGCCGTCGGCACCTCGATGCCCGAACTGGTGGTCTCGGTGCTCTCGGCTGCGGCGGGCAACAGCGACGTGGCGATCGGCAACGTCGTCGGTTCGAACATCTTCAACGTCTTCGTAATCCTGGGAATCTGCGCGCTGATCCGGCCGCTCGTGCTTACGAAGGAGAACATCCGGCGCGATATCCCGTTCGGCATGGCCGCGTCGCTCGTGCTGCTGGCAGTCACTTCCGACCGCCTGGTATGCGCCGGGGCAACGGACAGGATCGGCCGCCCGGACGGCATCGTCATGCTCGCGCTCTACATCGGGCTGATGTGGTACATGATCCGCACAACCAAACGCCAGCGTAGCATACCCGGTGCAGCAACCGGGATGAACGTCCCCGTTTCCGGAACCGCCCTGAAAAACGGGGCGCAACACGCCGAAGGCACAAAGAAACCGATGGCCTTGTGGCTGGCGGGGGTAATGATCGCAGGAGGGCTCGCGGGACTGGTCTTCGGCGGCGAGATGTTCCTGAAAAGCGCCACGGCGATCGCCCGTACGCTCGGAATCAGCGAATCGGTCATCGCCATCACGCTCGTGGCGGGCGGCACGTCGCTGCCGGAACTGGCTTCGTCGGTGGTATCGCTGCTCAAAGGCAAAGCAGAAATGGCACTCGGCAACGTCATCGGATCGAACATCGCCAACATCCTGCTGATCCTGGGCATCAGCGCCACGATCCACCCCCTGACGATGGGCGGGATCACGCTGACGGACATCCTCGTGGTCGTGCTCAGTTCGCTGCTGCTGTTCATGGCAGCCTTCACGTTCCGCAGCAAAAAGCTCGACCGGTGGGAAGGCGCTATCTTCCTGGCGATTTACATCGCTTACATCTGGTATTTGATCAGGTAGCGGTCGACCAGCCGAGGCAGGGCATAGCCGCCAAGCGCGGCGGTTTCCACGGACGGGAAAGCGGGCATGGCGTCGCATTCGATGCGGTGGAAAACCGCATGCAAAAGCTGGTGCGAAAGCCGGTGCCCGGGCATCGTGACGCTGCGAAGCAGGTGCCACCTGCCGTTGCCGAGCAGCTCCCCAAACGCCGCCGTTGCAGCCAGCTCCGCGAAATCCACGGCCTTGTCGGTTTCGATAAGCGGAAATTCATACAACCCCTGCCAGATATCGCCTCCGCCGCGACGATGCAGCAGCGTCTGCCCGCCGCATGTCACGTGCAGGTAGTTGAACCAGCGGTCGCGCACCTTCGCACGCCCCTGTTTTACGGGACGCACGTCCACCGTGCCGGCAGCCAGGGCAAGGCACCGCCCAGCCAGGGGGCAATCCCCGCACCGGGGCTGCGCGGGGGTACATTGAAGGGCTCCGAAATCCATGATCGCCTGGTTGTAAAGTCCCGGGCGGGAAGTATCCAGCTGCGACTGCGCCAACTCGGCGAACGCGCTCTTCCCGGCCGTCGTATCTATCGGAATCCCGATATCGAAAAGCCGTGCCAGCACCCGGTATACATTCCCGTCGACCACCGCGCACGGGGCGTCGTACACGATCGAGCAGATGGCCGCCGCAGTATAGTCGCCCACGCCGCGCAGCGCGCGCACCTCTCCGTACGTGGCAGGGAACACCCCGCCGAACCGCGCCATGACCTGCCTCGCGGCAGCATGGAGGTTGCGGGCGCGGCTGTAATACCCCAACCCCTGCCACAGTTTGAGCACCTCGTCCTCGGGCGCGGCGGCCAGCGCGGCGATGTCGGGGAACCGCTCCGTAAAGCGCAGGTAGTACTCCAATCCCTGCGCCACGCGTGTCTGTTGCAGGATAACCTCCGAAAGCCATATCCGGTAAGGGTCACGCGTGCGACGCCAGGGCAGGTCGCGGCCTTCGCGGGCGAACCAGGATAGCAATATGTCGGAAACAGGCTCCATCTTTCGGATGCAAAAATAACATTTTTCCCGATTAGGAACTATATTTGAAGAGGTAAAGCCACTATCTAAAACGCAAGGTTATGGAAAGAAAAAAACACACGCTGGTCGACAATGCCGACGAAAAGCGCTATGAATTCGACCTGGGCGATGACATCGCCATCATCGAATACATCAAAACCCAGGGATTCATTATCCTGACACACACCGAAGTCCCTGAAAAATACGAAGGGCAGGGCATCGGCGCCGAACTGGTGCACGGCGTACTGGAAGATCTGCGCGCCAAGAAAATACAAATGATCCCCCAGTGCCCCTTCATCGCCCAATATATCCGCCGCCATCCCGAATGGGTGGACGTGGTACTGAAAGAAATACCGGCCCAATAAACAGGAAACCCGCCTCCCGGCGGGTTTCCTGTTACGGTATCACGGCATTCAGAAATCGTCCGTGCGGAACGGCACGACCGGCAGCCCCCGGATGTTGGCCAGGTTGCCGGGCATGAAGTCGCGGAACCCGTACCGCACGGCAACCGGACGGGCAACCTCTTTCGACGAGACGACCAGCAACAGCTCCCGCCTGTCGACCTCCACATCGGCCGGATGGAATACCCGGTCGGGGCCGCACACCTCGAACCCGCGGATATCCTCCATACGGCTGAACCCCTCTTCGGTATGGGACAAGGCAACGTAAGCCTTTCCGTCGCGGATCCCGATCGACCTGAACCGCGGGCTTTCGCAGGCGATGTCTGAAAAACCGTAGGTCTTGTTGAGTGCCATGAAGGCCAGCCTGTGCCCTACGTCGCGTTTATTCTTGGGGTGGATATTGGTTGCCTCGTAGGGTTCCACCAGGTCGTTCGTGCAAATCACGCCGCTGTTGGGGATGAGTTCCCGTGCTTCCCACTGCGCTTCGCGCAGATAGGGGCCGTTGCCGCTGCCATAGGCGAAGGGGGCGACCTCGACGTAATAAAACGGGATATCGCCCTGCTTCCAGAGCGAACGCCACAGCCCGACCATATTGGAAAGGCGGACGGCATAGTCCTTATACTGGTTTACGTTCGATTCACCCTGATACCACAGGAAGCCACGGACGGTATACCCCGCAACCGGGTGCAACATGGCATTGTACATCACCATCGGGCGCAGCCAGTCGGTCGTAGCCTCGATGCCTTTTTCCGTCAGGTCGATATCGGGATAGGTTTCCAGTATCTCGCGGTTCGTCCAACCCTCGACGCGCGTCCCGCCCCACGTGCAGTCGACGATGCCGACGGGTACGTGCAGCACGTCGGCGAGCAGTTCGGCAAAGAAATAACCCGTGGCGGTGAAATCGGGCGCGGTCTCCACCGTACATGGCCTCCATTTCCCCGGAACCCGATCCTGGGGCGTATAGGCCGCCGTGAGGGGTATTTTCACGTAGCGGAGCCTGTCACGCATACTCCCCGCACGGGCTATGATCTCGTTGGCCCCGGCGATGGGACAGTTGTTGAACCCGCGGAGCGGCATCTCCATATTGCTCTGCCCGCCGGCGAACCAGACTTCGCCGATCAGCACGTTGTCGAGCACGACCCTATCGCCGCTAATGATCGTCACCTGCTGCGGCTCGTAACTGCCGGCCGGGGTGTTCACCAGGGCAGACCAACGGCCGTCGGCATCGCTTCGCACGGTGCATTCGGCACCCCACGAGGTCTCGATCCGCACCGTGGCCCGGGGATCGGCCCAGCCCCAGAGGCGGCATTGGGCATTTTGCTGGAGCACCATGTCGCTGCCGATGATCTCGGGCAGTTCGACCTTGGCCACGGCACCCCATGCGGCGGCAAGGCAAATAAGGGACAAAATGAGTTTCTTCATATCGGTGCGGTATCAATTTATTTCCCGCAAATTTACATTTTTTCCGGCAACCGGGAATACCCCGCGCGCATAAAAACGACCCGGCTGTTAATATAGGCGTCGAAAATTTTTCGAAAATTCCTGTCCGGAAATTTGGTTTATTTCATAAACTACTTTATATTTGCAATAGATTTACAAAACAAGAGAGTCATTTCACACCGCAAACACTATGGAACTTCTGGAAAACACCACCGACAAACGCCGCCTTTTCGGCCGCTGGTTCGCCCGCCGCATCACCACCTACGTCGCGGTATGCGCGTTCCTCGCCTTCGTCAACTGGTACACCTCGCCCCACTACTGGTGGGTGGTATGGGTCATGGCCGGCTGGGGGCTGAACCTGATCCTCTCGCTGGTCTGGTACCTGACGGGCTGCGACGAGGACAAAGATTACCGTTAAACCCATAAAAATCCCGGTTATGAAAACCTTACACCTGTTACTGGCCGCCAGCCTCATGCTGGCCTCCACGGCCGTCTCGGCCAAGACGCTCGAAGTCACCGTATCGGACATCCGCAACGACAAGGGCAACATCCTCGTCATGGCCAAGGTCGCCGGGCAGGAACAGCCCGTCTACGGCATGGCTGCCGCAAAGGCCGGCAAAGTCGTCGTGACGCTCGAGGGCATCGACGCCGATGCGGCCGAGCTTTCGCTCTTCCACGACGAAGACGGCGATTACAAAATGAAGATGGGCGACCGCGGCCCGGCCGAAGGTTATGCCACCCGAAAATGCAAGTTGCCCGCCGAGCACAACACGGCCACGCTGAAGCTCTACTATCCCGCCACCGAAAACGAATAGGCGCATGAAACGCCCGCTGCTCACCGCACTGCTGCTCGCCGCGACGATCCCGGCCGCGGCTCAGCATACCCTCCGGGGACGCGTCCTGGAGGGCGAGAGCCCGGTCGGCTACGCCACGGCAGTCCTGCTGCGCGACGGACGCCAGGCAGCGGGCACGACGACCGACGACGCGGGGAGCTTCGTGCTCACGGCGGATACGGGCCGTTACACGCTCGTACTGCGCCACGTCGCCTACCGACCCTTCGAACAGGAAGTATGCGTCGCCGCAGCGGATACCGACCTCGGGGATCTGCCGCTCACACCCCTCGGAATCAGCGAGGTGACGGTGACGGCAGAGACCATAACGCGGCAGGCCGACCGCTTCGTGGTCAACATCGGCGACACGCCCGCACTCGCGGGACAGGACGGCACCGAACTACTGGCACGGGCGCCGGGCGTATGGTTGGGCGACAACGGCATCTCGATCAACGGTGCCGGCGGTACGAAAGTCTACGTGGACGGCCGCGAGCTGAAAGGTTCGGCGGAGGAAACCACCTCCTACCTGCGCAGCCTGACCGCGGCCGACATCGCCCGTATAGAGGTCGTGCCGCTGGCCGGCGCTGAATTCGCAGCCGACACGCGCGGCGGGGCGATCCTCATCACGCTCCGGCGACGCCGCGACGGCGGCATGGACGGCAACCTGCAATTCTCCACGATGCAAAGCAACCGGATAGCGGGCTATGCCCCCTCGGGGCGCATCGGCATCCGCACGGGGCGCTGGACACTCACCGCATCGGGGTCGGGAAGCTTCACCCCGGTTGCCGAAAGCCGCTTCACGGAGATCCGCGAACAGGCCGGGCAGCGGCTGCCCTTCGCCGGCAGGAGCGATTCGAAGAGCCGTACAAACTACGGGCGCGGACGTTTCTCCGCGGTTTTCGACCCGACGCCGAAGCACACCGCAGGCTTCGACGTCGAATACACGGGGCGCAGCACCGACATGCCGACCCTGTCGCGCACCACACTCGGACAAACTCAGAGCGACAGCCGTTACCGCCAGCACATGGGCGGGAATACCCTGACGGCGACCGCCAATTACATCTGGAAGATCGACACGCTGGGTTCGCAGTTCAAACTGATCGCCGACTACACGCGTTACACCTCCGACGGCGACAACAGCTATCGCACGACGACCTCCGTACCCGGAATCGTACGCGACTCGCTCTACGAATCCGCCACGGGTTCCGTGTACGACATCCTGACGGCCGACGCCGGGCTGACGCGCAAACTGCCGCACGGCCTGACACTGCGCGCGGGGCTGCGCTACACCCGCAACGGCATGGCGGACGAAAGCCGCTACGCGGCACAGACGCAGGGCACATGGCAGACACTGCCCGAATACGGCTACGACCAGCACTACACCGAGCAGATCGGCGCGGCCTATGCCTCGCTGGAGTACAGCGCCGGGCGGTGGGAGCTTTCGGCCGGGCTGCGCGGTGAATACACCTCCGTCGCATCGCAGGCCTTCGGCCGCTCCTATTTCGGGTTGTTCCCAAACGTTTCGGTCAGCCGCGCGCTCAACGCCCTGCGCACATGGCTGCTCGTGGCGCAGTGGAGCCGCAACATCGAACGCCCGGCATTCCCGGCGCTGAACCCCGCACGGATCCGCATATCGGATTACAGCTGGCAGTCGGGCAACCCCTCGCTGCGGCCGACCTACATACACCGTTTTTCGCTCACGGCCGTATGGAAATACCGTTACACGCTCACCGTGGGCGGCAACCTGCACCACGACCTGATTCGCGAAATCGCACACAGGGACGCAACCGACCCGGACGCCGTGTATATCCGTCCCGAAAACCATTACACGGAGAACCACTGGTTCGTGGCGGCGAGCGTCCCGGCGAAAATCACCCGCTGGTGGAACCTCTCGGTCAATGCCGTCGGGGTGATGCAGCGCATCCGGCTCAACAGCACCGACAGCCCGGCCACGCACTACCTGATGTTCGCCGACGCCACCTGCTCGTTCACGCTGCCGGCCGGGTTCTTCGCCGAAGCCGCCTACCGTGCCCAAAGCCGCCTCTACTCGGGCAACAGCGAGGTCGGGCCGCGCCACACGCTCCAGGCGACCGTCAAAAAACAGCTCTTCGGCAAACGCCTGACGCTTTTCTGCACCCTGTCGAACATCACCGGCTGCGACTGGGAGTTCGCCTCCCTGACCGACGGCATGCGGCGCACGATCGACACACGGCAAGCCTGGTCGGGGCGCTTGTGGAAAGTCGGCGCGGCCTGGAATTTCCGCACCGGCAACAAATTCCGCGCCCGCACCGTCGAAAGCGCGGCGGAAACCCAGCGCAAGCGCCTCGTGAAAAGCACGGAACAATAAAAAATAATTCGTAACTTTATCCCCAGTAACCCACCATCCGCCATGGAAGAAAAAAACCTCGACGCAGACCAGCGCATCGAACTCATCCAGCAGATGATCCGCGGCACCCGCCAACGGCTCTCATTCGGCAGCAGCAACCTGTTCCTCCTGTGGGGATACCTGCTGGCCGCGACCGCCATCGTGATCTTCGTCCTGCTGAAAACCACCGACTGCCGCACCTGGCTATGGTTGTGGCTGCCAGCCGCGGCAACAGGGGGCGCCGTGACTTGGTGGCATAACAGGTTCCGCGCCCCGCAGGTCAAAAGCTACACCGACCGGCTGCTGGAACAGATATGGAGCTGCATAGCCTCACTGGTCGTCCTGTCGGCGATCCTGATTTGCGGGTACGACCCGTGGGCGGTCGACCCGCTCTTCCCTGCGCTGCTGCTGATCGGCGCCGGACTCTTCATCTCGGGGCAGGTAATCCGCAACAAGTACATGTATTACGCATCATGCGCCGTAATACCGATCGGCTTCGGTATTACCCGGGACTCTTGGCTCAATGCCGACCCCGACTACAACCTGCTGCAATTCGCCGCAGCGGTTCTCATCGGGCTCACGGGTGCCGGCTACGCGCTCAGAAGGCAGGTAAGGTGCGATGCGGACAAAGTGGCGAAATCAAACGACGCGCATGACTGAAGATAAGAAACTGAACGCCGCCGAGAGTCTGGCACTCATCGGCCGCATGATCGAAAATACACGCAACCGCATGGCCGGCAGCGCCGGGCTCCACCTGCTGACATGGGGTTATGTTACGGTCGCCACGACACTCGCCGTCTGGGGGCTGGCAAGCTATTTCGACAACACACACTGGAACTACCTTTGGTTCATGCTGCCGGTAGCCGGCTACCTCATAACCCGCCTGCTCGGATCCGAAACGACCGGATCCTGCTCCCGCACTTACGTCGACCAGGTGATAGACATAATCTGGAAGGTCATCGGGTTCGCCGCCCTGCTGGTCGGCTCGCTGGCGGTGCTGCTCATCATCCGGATTCCGGTAACGTTCACCATCCTGCTGATGATCGGCATGGGAATCGCCATCACCAGCCTGATTCTGCGGTTCACGCCCGGCATCGCCGGAGGCACGGCGGGGATCGTGCTGGGATCGGTTTCGCTCGCGGTTACCGACCACTGGCACCTCGTATTATTCACGGCGGGATTCGTCCTGATGCTGATCATCCCGGGGCACCTGCTCCATTACCGTTATAAACATTCCGGGCAGTACCGTGCCGGCAAGGGTGGCGGCAAAACACCCGGCGCCCACTGAAACGACATGAAACGGACGCAAAAACACATCGCTATGGAAGACAAGCAACTGAATGCCGCCGAGAGCATCGCGCTCATCAGCCGCATGATCGACAACACCCGCAACCGTATGCTGCGCAACTCGGGACGGCCGTTCCTGGTCTGGGGTTACGTGACCGTCTTCACGACGCTCCTGGTCATGGGTGCGGTGTATTATTTCCAGGATCCGAAATGGAACATCCTGTGGATGCTGCTCCCCGTACTGGGCGCATTGCTGATGTGGCTGACACGCGACAAGCATACCGAAGGCAAAGTCAGCACGTTCGTCGACCGCGTCATCAACAACGTATGGCTGGTAATGGGCCTCACGGCGTGGTTCGTCAGCATGCTCTCGCTTTTCAGCCAGATACGGCTGCCGATCCTGTTCATCATCCTGCTGACGATGGGCATGGGAACCACGATCACGGGGCTGATCATCCGGTTCCGCCCGGCCACCGCCGGCGGTACGGCGGCTATCGTCCTCGCTCCCGTTTCGCTCATCGTGAGCGGTTACTGGATGCCGGCCCTCTTCGCCGCCGGATTCGTCGTGATGATGATTATCCCGGGGCATATCCTCAACTACAAGTCGAACCATACGATATAAATAACACAATGGACAGGCAGAAAATATCCGAAACGGAAGCGCTGGACATCATCGCCCGCGTCTTCGACCGCAATATGCGCCGCATGAATTACGTACGGGGCGAATTGTTCATCTGCTGGGGAGCGCTGCTCAGCCTCACGGCACTGGCCGAATACGGGCTTTACCGCTGGACAGGCGACGTGCGCGTGCTGTGGAGCTGGCTGGTTCCGCTGGTCTGCGGCTATATTTGGACGGTTCGCAATTCGCGGCGGAAGGCCCTCGTCCGCACGGGGTTCGACGACCTGCTGATCCTGATATGGGGCATGCCGGCGATGATCTCGGCCGCCGCGATCGTCTATGCCGTAACCATCCCCGGAAACACGATAAACCCCGTAGGCGTCATGCAACTGCTGCTCGGCACGGCACTGGCCATCACCGCCGAATTCTACCGGGGCAAAGGTTCCCAGCAATCGGGGTCGTTCGCGGCGCTGCTCATGCTCTCGGTCTTCGAGCTCACCATGGCGTTCAACTATACGTTCCGCATGCCGTTCGACTCCCAGGGCGGAACGTGGATGCTCGAACTCTCCGCCCATGGCATATTGCTCGTACTGCTACCCGGTTTTATCCTCCGCCACATAACCCGCAAGCAATGTTCAAAGAACTGAATCCCCTGTTGCATTCGGAACTGAGACTGGCCGTGATGTCGATCCTCATCGGGGTCGAGAGCGCCGACTTCGTCTTTATCCGGCAGCAGACAGGGGCCACGGCGGGCAACCTTTCGGTACAACTGGACAAGCTGGCGAAGGCGGATTATATCGAAATCGAAAAGACCTTCCGCGGGAAGATGCCCTGCACGGTCTGTCGCATCACGGACACCGGGCGCGATGCCTTCGCCGAATACGTCGCGGCGTTGCAGACCTACATAAAAAGATAGCCCCGAAACACCCCGCAGCGGAACGCCGTGTTTGTTGCCGTCCCGCGCTGAATCCCCGCAGTGGCGGGGACTTTTTGCCGTGGCAGCGGCAAAAGCATCCCGGAAGGGCATCCGTATCCGAATTTAAATCGCAAAATTTACATCGTACAGAAGAACGTCACCAGGAACGGGACGCTGAAATCGAGCACGCAGCCGTGGAAGATCGACACCACGGCATAGGGTTTCCCTGCGGACTGCGTGATGATCGGCAGGGTGGTATCGAAAGTCGTGGCTCCGCCGATCGAGACGGCGGCCAGCGGCCCGAACCACCGGGCGACGAGGGGCGCGGCCAACAGCGTAAACAGCTCGCGCATGACATTGCAGAGCAATGCCACCGTCCCCAGCTCCGCACCCCGGAAATCGGCGATGAAGATACTCGAAAGCGAGTAGTAGCCGAACCCAGCGCCGACGGCCATCGTATCCCCGGCCGTAAGCGGCGGCAGGAGCAGTGTCGACAAGGCAGCGCCGGCCAGCGTACCGACGGCCGTCATCACGGGCAGCAGCGCCAGCCGCGGATCGAGCCGCCGGACACGTCCCGCGAGGGTCGTATCGTTGCCGAGGGTGATCCCCACGCAAAACATCAGGGCATAGAGCACATAAGTGCTGAGGCGCGACCCCGCCACGTCGAACGGCAAGGCGGAGGAGAGCCCCGCCAGACATCCTGCGACGAAAAAGGCGACGATCACCAGACTCCCCCGCAAGGCGCCCCACATCGAAAGCGCCGCGTCCGCCCCGCTTACGACGTGCTCCCCCGCAATACGCCCGGCGTTCTGTCCGGGACACTCCACTGCAACGGCCGGCCCGGGCATTCCCGTACCAGCAGAGGTCGTAACGCGCGGTTGCGGCGCCTTCGTCCCCGCAGCGACAGCCCCGGCCTGTTCCGGCATCCCTTCTGCGGGAGGCCGGGATGCGGTTCCCCGCCGGACGCAGCGCCACAACAGCCACGACATGCAGATACTGCCCGCAACCGAGCATGTGAAGATGACGAAGGCCGTGCGTCCGAGGGTCGCCATACCACCCACGACGGCAGGGTCGGAACCGACTTCCAGTCCCAGCAGGAACAGCAGGAGCCATATAATCACGGTAATCATACGGGAGACGAATACGAGGCGCCAGCTCGACAGCAGGCGCCCCGCAATGATTCCTCCGATGATGACGGCAAAAATGACAAGCATCGTTTATTCCTGCTTCGCCGTGAGTTTTTCGATCTGTTTATCGGCCTCGGCCGCAAGTTTGTCGGCCTGTTTGCGGGCTTCCTCGACCAGTTTGTCTCCGGCCTTCTCGGCAGCCAGCTTGGCCAGCGCACCTTTCTCCTTCGCACCGTCGATAAGCTTCGTCCGTTGCGCCTGGGCGGCCTCGACGAGTTTCTCACCCGCCTTCGCGGCCTCGGCCCGGAGGTTGTCGGCCTGTTTGCGGATCTCCTCGCCGAGCGACTCACTGCCCGTGAGCTTCTGGATCTGCTGGTCGACGACGTTCTTCACGGCCTGTTCGGCGGCCTCCTTCACACCGAGCGTGATCTTGGGCGAGGTGAACGTGCCGCCGATACCGACGTTGACCGATTGCAGGATACCGCCCGTCGAACCGGCCGGGAGGGCTACCCTGGCCGTATAGTCGATGGTCTGGTCGAGCCCCGTCGAACCCGACATGTTGATCCTGATGTCGCCCATCTTCAGGTCGAAAGGCTCCGTAGCGATACGTCCGTCGCGGATGGCGAAGCGGATAGCCACGTCCTTGGCCTCGATCTTACGCAGGTTGTCGTTGTTGAGCGCCTTGGCCAGTGCATCGAACGCCTCAATGTTCTGGATGCGGATATTGGCCGACTTGATCTCGCCCGTGGCGTTGACCGACTGCAGGTCGGGCGACATCTGCGCATCGAGCGTCGCGGACATATCGAGCGAGAGCGAATAGTCGCCGCCCGTCTTGGCAAAGACCGGGACGAGTTTCTGCACCATCTCCAACTCGTCGAAGGTCTTGTAGAACGATGCCCCCGAAAGCCCCAGCGAGAGTTTCAGCGCCGGGCGCTGCGGATCGGAGGCCGTCGAGTAGCTGCCCGATGCGGTAGCCGTACCTCCGAAGAGCTGCATACGCAGGCGGTTGAGCGACAGCGTGCCGTCCGCCATGCGCATTTCGCCGGTAATGCCGCCGATGGTCATCTTCTGGAACAACACCTTCTGCAACTCGGTATTGAGCGAAAGGTCGAGGTTGCGCGGGACTTCGAGCGCCTGCGCGGGAGCAGGAGACTCGGCGGGCGTTTGGGCAGCAGCTTCCCCGCCGGCGGTTTCTTCGTCGGCCGGCATGGCGTTCATGATCTCGTTCAGGTCGAGCAGGTCGGATTTCACGTAAAGGCGCCCGGAGAGCTTGTCGCCCCGCAGCAGGTAGCCGATATACCCCGTAAGCTGGCCGTTGGCCGCAAGGTCGCTCTTACCCACGGTCACGCCGAACTCGCCCAGCGTCATCGACGCCGGGGTAATCGTAGCCGCGGCACGGCGGATATGCACCGCGGGCAGGCCGGGCATGGAGAGGCCGAGCTTCTCGACGACGAATGTCCCCGAGGCCCCGATCTGCCCGTAACGGGCCTTCTCGACATCGGACATGCGCCCCGAAACCTTCACGTCGGCGCTAATCAGTCCGCTCAGGGCTACATCCTCACCGAGCGGGTAAACCTCTTTCACCGCCCCCAGGTCTACCCGTCCGTCGGCCGCGGCGCGGAATACCGGATCGCTGACCAGATTCGTCGCATAGAGCGATGCCGAAAGCGTGTTTCCCGCCATGCGGAGCGTGAATTCCGAAAGGTCTACCTCGGTCTTGTCCATGACGCCGCCGGGGTTGGCTATCCGTGCGGCGATATTGATTCCGTCGACCGCCTTGGGCAGCGACGAGTACTGGAAACTGCCGTTGCGCACCTCGGTCTTGAGTTCGAAGGCCGGGAGCGCCGCCCCGCGCATCTCGCCACGGGCCCACAGCGCCATCGAAAGTTCGCCGGCGGCGGACAGGTTGCAGAAATCGCGGGTATAGAATGCCGGGACGAGCGAAAGCACGTCCTTGAACTGCACCTTGTCGCATCCGGCTGTAATATCCATAGCCACGACATCGTCCTTCATCTCGGCCCAGCCGTCGAGCGTAAGCTCGATCGCATTGAGGCGCAGACGGTTCCGGGAGAAGGTAAAACGGTTGCTCTTCAGGTCGGCCGCGATCACGGCGTCGAGCTCCGCCTCGGCGCCGCTCAGCAGCGGAATTCCGCCCGAAACCAGCCGCACGGCACCGGCCGTAAGCCGCAGGTCGAGGTCGGTCTGGTCGGCCGACATGTCGCCCCGCAGGCGAAGGGAGAGGGGTGCCGTCGAAAAACGCATGCCCGTCGAATCGTCTTCATAGCGGATCGTCGCGTCGCTGATCCTGAAATCGCGAATCGAGAGGCTGAACGACGAAGAACCTTCCTCCGAAGACACTTCCCCGGCGGCGGGTTCCTCCCCCGAAGCCTTCACGATGTCCCAGTTGACCTTGCCGTCGGCGAGTTTATGCGCGTGCAGCGCCGGTTCGGCGAGGATGACCTTCGTCACTTCGAACCCGTCGTCGCCGAACAGCGACATCGGGTTCACGACGACCGATATGCGGTTCGCGGCAACGATCGTATCGCCTTCGAACGGCCCCGCGCCCACGACGGTCAGCCCTTTCAGGTCGAGCGACGCGCGCGGGAAATGGCGCAGCAGGCTGATGTCGAGTTTTTCGAAATCGACCCGTGCGTCGAGCATCTCATTGGCTTCGCGCTTCACGATCTGGGCGATCTTCCCCCTCAGCAACATCGGGGCGACAAAAGCCGCCACCAGAACAACGGCCACGACAATGGCCACAATCTTCACGATTTTTTTCATTTCCTATCTGTTTTAAAGACGAAAACCGTAGTCCCCGCCTCTTCGAATCCGATTTTACGGTAAAGGGCCCGGGCAGCTTCGCGCGCAGGGTTCGAGGTGAGCATCACCTTCGCGGCACCGATGCGGGCGGCATGCTCCGTGGCAGCCTTCACGAGCGCCTCGCCGGCACCGCAGCCGCGGGCTGCGGCATCGACCACCACATCCTCGACCCATGCCTTCCGGCCCGAAGGTACGTCGTACCACACCAGCGTCAGCACCCCGGCGATCCGGCCATCCAGCCGGGCGGCGAACAGCGCCGCGCCATCGCTGCACACAACACGTTCTATGGCCTGGCGGGAGAGTGCCCCCAGCCGGGGCGAAAGCTGAGGCATGAGCCTTGCGAACGCCTCGGCGAGTTCATCGGATACCTCTGTCACACACTCTATTTCGACCGCCATACTTCCCGGATATTTTTCACAAAGTTAATCTTTTTTTCGAAACCCCGGCTTTTTGCCCGTATCCCGGCTGCCATATGCCGAAAAAAGATTACTTTTGTCCCGTTCGGGACAGGCAGGCAAACCGACACCCCGACGCGGCCCCGTGCCACCCTGCGGCGGATCGTACGCCGGGCGACCGGTGCAGTTGCGGACAGCCCCCCTCCGGCGCGGAGAAAACGCCCAGGGAGGGGGGGGGGGCAGGAGCCCGGGCGCCGGCAAGCCCGGGGAATACCCGGGCCGAATCCCGGCCGAAACCGTAAAAACATTATGGAAAACATGAAAAAATATGCATTCCCGCTCGCGGCGCTTCTTTTCGCCGCCTGCAATTCCGGCGAAGAGACCACGACCACGCAAATCCAGGAGCCCGTCGCCACGATCCTCGAATACACCCCGGCACCGGGCCAGTTCATCAACGGCACGATGGCCGGGTTCGACCATGTGGCATCGGAGGCAGACGCCCTGCGCTATGCCGCCGACCGCCTCGCCTCGAACAACTGGGTTTCGCTCGGCGGCTGGGGAGGCCGCATCGTGGCGGCCTTCGCGGAACCCGTGCCCAACACGGGCGGATACGACCTCTACGTCAAAGGCAACCAGTTCGACACGTCGTCCGAACCGGGCATCGTGTGGGTGTCGCAGGACGCCAACGGGGACGGAGCGCCCAACGATACGTGGTACGAGCTGCGGGGCAGCGAATACGACAACGCCGAGACGATCCGCGGCTACAAGATCACCTATACCCGCCCCGCGGAGGCGGACGCCCCGGTAGCCTGGAGTGACAACGCGGGCGGCAGCGGCACGATCGACCGTGTGAAAGAACATACGCAGGCCTACTACCCCGAATGGCTCGGGGAGCAATTCACATTCGAAGGGACACGGCTGCCGGACAATATCGGAAAAGCCGGGGAAAAATGGACGATGGAGCCTTTTGCATGGGGTTACGCCGACAACTATTCAGCCTCCGACCGCACCGGCATGACCAACCGCCTGCGGATCAGCGACGCCGTAACGGCCGATGGCGCCCCGGCCAACCTCGCACAGGTCGACTTCATCATGGTGCAGACGGGAGTGAATGCCAAAGCGCCTCTGATCGGCGAGGTATCGACCGAGGTGAGCGGCATCGGCTGCTACCGCACCGTAACGAAAAAACAATAACCACACACGGCAATCCGCCCTATTCGGGGCGGCAAAATTCCAAATTCCGGGAACGATGACCCTCCGCGACCAACTGCTCGAACTCCAGGAGCCGAAATACATGAAATTCACCGCGGCACTGATGCCGGGCGTGGAAAACGTACTGGGCATACGCCTGCCGGTACTGCGCAAAATAGCCCGCCAGATCGCCGCAGGCGACTGGCGCACCTACCTTGCCGAAGCCGAGAATTTCTATTTCGAGGAGCGGATGTTGCAGGGGCTGGTGATCGGCTGCGCCCGCTGCACGCCGGCCGAGAAGCTGGAGCATGTGGCGCGCTTCGTGCCCAAAATCGACAACTGGGCGGTCTGCGACTGTTTCTGCTGGCGCCTGAAGGCGGCCGAACGGCAGCCGATGTGGGAATTCATACAGCCCTATTTCCGATCCGAAGCCGAATACGACGTGCGTTTCGCCGTGGTGACGGGGCTGGGGAATTTCGTCGACGGGGAGCACCTCGAGGCACTGCTGCAACTGCTCGACGGCGTCCGCCACGAAGCCTACTACGCCCGTATGGCCGTGGCATGGGCGGTGTCGGTCTGCTATGTAAAATTCCCGCAGCGGACACACGAGTGGCTCGGCAGCTGCTCGCTCGACGACTGGACATTCAACAAATCGCTGCAAAAAATCGTCGAATCGTTGCGCGTGAGCGACACGGACAAACAGGCGATCCGCGCCATGAAACGGCGCAAACAGGCAACTTCACGGGCCGCCGTGAACCCGCGCCCCGGCACCGAAACGGCCGGGCAGGCGGAAAAACGGCCTGGACAGGCCCCAAAACAACCGACAGACGGTAAAACGGCAGCCCGGCGACGGCGCCCGGCAGAAAAACAGGGCGCACGGCACAGATTTGCAAAATAATGTTACCTTTGTGTAAGAAATTCCAAAACGAGCCCCTATGCGCAAACTGGTAATTATCCCGACATACAACGAGAAAGAGAATATTTCGGCGATGATCGACAAGGTCTTCTCGCTGCCCGAGGCTTTCGAAATGCTCGTCATCGACGACGGTTCGCCCGACGGCACCGCAGCAATCGTCAAAGAGCGCCAGCAGGAATTCCCCGCGACGCTGCACCTGCTGGAACGCAGCGGCAAGCAGGGGCTGGGCACGGCCTATCTGACGGGGTTCCGCTGGGGACTGGACAACGGGTTCGACTACATCTGCGAAATGGACTGCGACTTCTCGCACAATCCCGACGATCTGCTACGGCTGTACCAGGCTGCGGCCGAAGGGAACGACGTAGTGGTAGGTTCGCGTTACGTGCAGGGTGTGAACGTCGTGAACTGGCCGATGTCGCGCCTGCTGATGTCCTACTTTGCCTCGATGTACGTACGCATCGTGACCCGCATGCCCCTGCGCGACGCAACGGCGGGGTTCGTCTGCTACTCGCGCCACGCGCTGGAGACGATCGACCTCGACGCCGTGAAGATGAAGGGATACGGGTTCCAGATCGAGATGAAATACTCGGCATGGCGGCTGGGACTCAAACTCAAGGAGGTGTCGATCATCTTCGTCGAACGCCGCGAAGGCACCTCGAAAATGAGCGGCGGCATCTTCCGCGAAGCGTTCTTCGGCGTGCTGGGACTCCCGTTCCGTTCGATCAGAAGCGCGAAAAGGCAGTGACAGCCATCCGGCAGGAATACGGACGCCAGCCTCCCGGGAGGCTGGCATTTATGCATACATACTTTACAGCGGAATCCGAGCACCCCGGAAATCAAAACGTAAAGAAATAGTTCATGAAGAAATTCCAGAAGGTGACTACCCCGATGGCAAATAATTTAGCCAGGTAGAAATTCAGTTTCCAGCGTTCGTGCAGCAGATAGATCGTGAGGTTGTTGATCACGAGCCCGACGGCTGCGATACCGAGGAAACGGAGGTATTGCCCGGCAATGTCGGGGTTTTCATTATGGAACGTCCAGATGCGGTTCAGGACATAGTTCGAGGTCGACGCACAGAGGAACCCCAGCGAATTGGCCAGGTACTTGTTCAGGCGCAGCCATTCCTTGCAAAGGTAAGTGATCCCGAAATCGACGAAGACCCCCGAACCGCCGACGACACAGAATTTGATGAACTGCTGGATCATGGTGCGACGACCTCCGTGCGGAGAGGTTTCCCGTTAAACCAATTCGTATACCCATCGCGGCGCAGGGCGAAACCGGCATCGAAACCGGCGCCGGAGAGTTGCTCCGGGACGACGAACCGCACCTCGCGCGTGATGGTATCCCCGGCCGGGATCTCGAAGTGCTCCCCCGTATCGAATTCCTCGACACGGAAGCGGCCGTGCTTCCAGAGCATCACGAGCGACCGATCCCCGCAGACCCCGATCGCATAGGGATAGGGGTTCGAGATGCGCAGCGTCAAACGCAGCGTATCGCCCGCAACGACCTGTTCGGGCAGCCCCGTAAAGGCAATATCCACCAGGCGCGTCGGATGAAAATGCGGGTCGACGAACCACGAAAAACGTTTGCCGTTGGGCAACACGACGCTCCGGACGCGGCCCGTGGTATCCGCCCCGTCGTAAGGCGTTTCGACCAGCACCTCGTGTCCCGCGAAGCGCGTATCGTCATCGCGGAACTGCCACTGGTGCGTACGGTAGCGGATATTGGGCTGGCAGTAGGCCTCGCCCCCGGTATAGAAGGCGTATTTGGCCGCGACGGCATAGCCATGGCGGAAAACGACGGGGCGGCCGTCGGCGATCCCGGCGATCCGGCCGTAGCTCGCAGGATTGTCGAAGACCTCGAAACGCAGGCCCAGCGGATTGAAGATCATTTCGAGACGTACCAGACCGACCAGCAAAACGGTCGCCAGCCCGGCGCACATCAGGTAACGCCGCGTGCGGGAATGCCGGCGGGCATAGGTGAAAAGCGTATAGATCAGGCCGAAAACGGCGACGATCACCCATTGGGGTTGCACGTAACCGCGAAATGT
>ERZ506950.653-NODE-653-length-19015-cov-5.869093_pt1 | contig 19015 bp, 13 predicted proteins | sample MGYA00512897_ERZ506950 | MGnify/ENA metagenome assembly ERZ506950
AAGAACCCCGGGCGGAGCCGGCCGCGGCGGACCTCGTCCATGTCGAACTCGCGGCCTGCTCCGAGCAGCTCGACATCGTCGCGCAGCTGCTGCCAGCGGTCCGCGCCGATAAGCTCGCCGACACGCGGATCGTCGAGCAGGACCTCCTCGCGGTCGGCGCGGCGCTTGCCGGACACGCCGGAGAAGAAGTCGATGTGCTGCCCGCGGCGGTTATAGACGCCCTGGAACTCCTTGCCGCAGCCGATGGGCCAGTTCACGGCATAGGTCTCGATGCCGAGCTCGTTTTCCAGCTCGTCGAGCAGGTCGAACGGGTCCTTGGCCTCGCGATCCATCTTGTTGACAAACGTGAAGATCGGGATATGGCGCATGGCGCAGACCTTGAACAGCTTGCGCGTCTGCGCCTCGACGCCCTTGCTGCCGTCGATGACCATAACGGCGGAGTCCGCCGCCATGAGCGTGCGGTAGGTATCCTCCGAGAAATCCTGATGGCCCGGCGTATCGAGGATGTTGATGCAGAAGCCCTCATACTGGAACTGCATGACGGAGGAGGTGACGGAAATGCCGCGCTGCTTTTCGATCTCCATCCAGTCCGAGACGGCGGCGCGGGCGTTTTTCTTGCCCTTGACCGCGCCCGCCTGCGCGATGGCCCCGCCGTAGAGCAGGAATTTTTCCGTCAGCGTGGTTTTGCCGGCATCCGGGTGCGAGATGATCGCAAACGTCCGGCGGCGGCTGATCTCTTCTTGTAAGGTTGACATAAGATTCCTCCGATTTTGCGCGCCTGCATTTGGGCACACCACACGATTTTACTGATTATTTTACCATGTTTCCCCGGGTAATACAAGCAGGGAGCGGCATTTTTTCGGGAAGGGCCTTGGCGTGCGTTGCAGGGGCCGGGCTGTCCCCTCCCGGCGCCGCACGAACGATTGGTACAATGTGCCGTTAAAACGGCACGCACCGATTGCGTTTGTAGCGGCGCTCAGTGAGCGCCTTTGGCAGCTGCAAATTTCCATGCACTCCGCCGACCGCACTGGTTCCCAAATTTGTCATTGCGAGGAGGCCGCAGGCCGACGTGGCAATCTCGCAGTACCCGGTTGGATAACAGGCAACTATCGGCGAAATCGTAACTGCCTGCACGAGATTGCCACGTCGCTTCGCTCCTCGCAATGACACGTCAGGCGGGTACTTTGGTGCACCAGCGCCCTCCAGCGGTTTAATACCCCTTTGCAAGGCGCTCAATGAGCGCCGCTACAGACGCAATCGGTCGGTGCGTTTTTATCGGCACCTTGTACGAACTGGAAGTGCCTTCCCGAGATTGCCACGGGCGCAGAGCGCCCTCACAATGACACGTCAGGGGAGCGCGAGGTGCACCGGTGCCCTTCTGCCATTAAATATTCCCTACAAGGCGGTCACTGACCGCCGCTACACCCCATACTTTGGCGTTTGCCGTTTTCACGGCAGACTGTACGGGTCGGAAGTGCGCAGCCGGGCCCGGCTGTCCCCTCCCCTGCAACGCACGAACGGAAACTTTCCACTTCCATCCCGCTCTTCCTCTACACATAACGTTATAAATATCTTCGTTCTATGGAAAAAGCACAAAAAAATCCGCGGGGGAACCCGAAACGTTCGTTGATTATTCCGTCACGGCGGGATTTGACGAACGCGGGCAAATGTGATAAAATAAAGGCACAAAGAGAAAGCGGCGCGTTCAAAAATACAGATCCGGTTTTCGGGATCGCGCGGCAGGATCGGTTCGTTGCCGACCGTCTGGGCACACCTGCGTTTGCGGCAGGTGCGCCGTTTTTTTTCAGACGGGGCAGGGAGGAGAATCAGAATGTATGACATTTCGCGTCTGCTGCGGGACAATCCCTATCCGGGCCGCGGCATCGTGCTCGGCCGCTCCGGCGACGACCGGTGCAGCGTGCTGGCCTATTTCATCATGGGCCGCAGCGCCAACAGCCGCAACCGCGTGTTTGTCCGGACGGACGACGGCATCCGCGCGCAGGCCTTCGACCCTGCGGCCATGACGGATCCCAAGGGCATCCTCTATAACCCGGTGCGGCGCATCGGCGAGGCGTGGGTCGTTTCGAACGGCGACCAGACCGACGCCATCCGCGACTGCTTCGCCGTCGGCCGCCCGTGGGAGGAGGCGCTGCGCGCCAGCACGTTCAAGCAGGACGCGCCGGACTTCACGCCGCGCATCTCGGGCCTGCTGTATCCGGACGGGCACTATGCCCTGTCCATCCTCAAGGCGATGGAGGGCAGCCCGCGCTGCTGCCAGCGCAGCGTCTTCGATTATGACGTGCCGCGCGCCGGGATGGGACACATCATCTACACCTACGAGGGCGACGGCACGCCGCTGCCGTCCTTCTGCGGAGAGCCGCGCGCCGTGACCATCTGCGGCAGTCAGGAGGACTTCACCGCGGCGGTGTGGTACGGCCTGTACGCGGAAAACCGCGTGTCGCTCTTCACGGCCTTCATCGACCGCCGGAGCGGCGAGGTCACGACCCGGATCGTAAACAGAAACCAGAACATCGGAGTTTAATGGGGAACCTCTGATGGAATTCCCTTCGGCGGATGCCGAATCTTTTCCACCGATCCATCGGTTCAGAAAGCTTGGAGTACACAAAGTACGCCTGCGCTTTCCAAACCTCGACTCGACGAAAAATCTCTCGCCATCCACGCTTGTGAATTCCATCAGAGGCTCCCCGTTCGATCGATCGGACTCAGTTGTAAAAAGAGGAGAACATCATGCAGACGGACCGTTATATTTCCCCGCTCTCCACGCGCTATGCCAGCGCGGAGATGCAGTATCTTTTCTCGCAGGACTTCAAATTCCGCACCTGGCGGCGGCTGTGGATCGCCCTGGCCCGCGCGGAAAAGAAGCTCGGCCTTGCCATCACGGACGAGCAGATCGCCGAGCTGGAGGCCCACCGCGACGACATCAACTACGCCGAGGCCGAGGCCCGCGAGCGCGAGGTGCGCCACGACGTGATGAGCCACGTCTATGCCTACGGCCTGCAGTGCCCGAAGGCGGCGGGCATCATCCACCTCGGCGCGACGTCGTGCTACGTCGGCGACAACACGGATCTCATTATCCTGCGCGAGGCCGCGCAGCTCGTGGTGAAGAAGGCCGTGCAGGTCGTGCGGAACCTCTCGGCCTTTGCCGACCGCTGGAAGGACACGCCCTGCCTCGGCTACACCCATCTGCAGCCCGCCCAGCTCACGACCGTGGGCAAGCGCGCGGCGCTGTGGATCAACGAGCTGCTCATGGACATCGATGAGCTGGAGTTCCGCCTGTCGCGCCTGCAGCTGCTCGGCTCGAAGGGCACGACCGGCACACAGGCCTCGTTCCTCGAGCTGTTCGGCGGCGACGAGGGCAAAATTCAGGAGATGGAGCGCCTGATCGCGGACGAGATGGGCTTTGCGGGCGTCGTGCCGGTGTCCGGCCAGACGTATTCCCGCAAGGTGGACAGCTACTTCCTCTCGGCCCTGTCCGGCATCGCCCAGAGCGCGATGAAGTTTGCGAACGACCTGCGCATCGCCCAGTCGTTCGAGGAGCTGGAGGAGCCGTTTGAAAAGCACCAGATCGGCTCGTCCGCCATGCCGTACAAGCGCAACCCCATGCGCTCGGAGCGCATGTGCGCGCTGGCGCGCTATGTGATGACGGACAGCCTGAACCCCGCGTTCACGGCGGGCACGCAGTGGTTCGAGCGCACGCTCGACGACTCGGCAAACAAGCGCCTTTCCGTGGCGGAGGCATTTTTAGCGACGGACGCCATTTTGAACATCTATATGAACATCACGGAGGGCATCGTGGTCTATGAGCGCGTCATTGCCCGCCGCGTGATGGAGAAGCTGCCGTTCATGGCCACCGAGAACATCCTCATGGAGTCCGTGAAGCGCGGCGGCGACCGGCAGGAGCTGCACGAGGCTCTGCGCGTGCATTCCCACGCCGCGGCCGCCCGCGTGAAGCTCGAGGGCGGGCAGAACGACCTGCTCGACCGCATCGCGGCCGACCCGCTGTTCCCGCTGAGCCGGGAGGAGCTGGAGGAGATGCTCGACCCGCGGGCCTTCATCGGCTGCTGCCCGTCGCAGGTGACGCGCTTCCTGAAGGACACGGTGCAGCCCGTCGTGGACCGCTGGGGCGCAAAGGAGACCCTGACGGCGAAATTGGAAGTTTGAGTATTTGAATGGAAGATTGAGAAAAAAATCCCGGACGCAGGTCCGGGATTTTTTTCGTGGAAAATGGAGAGTGGAAAGTGTTGCAGGGCTGCCAGTCGTGCGTTGTAGGGGCGAGGCATGCCTCGCCCGGCGCGGCACTCGCAGTCCGTACAAACCGCCGTTAAAATGGCAAACGCCCCCAAGTTTGTCATTGCGAGGCCCCAACGGGGCCGTGGCAATCTCGGGAAGGCACTCGCAGCCCGTACAAGCCGCCGTTAAAATGGAAAAGGCCGAAATATGGGGTGTAGCGGCGCTCAGCGAGCGCCTTGTACAGGGACATTAAACCGCAGGAGGGCACTGGTGCACCTCGCGCTCCCCTGACGTGTCATTGCGAGGAGCGAAGCGACGTGGCAATCTCGCAGTACACAGTCGGATCGTGGGGAAGCCTTCGGCGAAATCGCAGCTGCCTTCCCGAGATTGCCACGTCGGCCTGCGGCCTCCTCGCAATGACAAATCTGAGAGCTTCACGCCACAGAATGCGTACCGCAAAAGTTGCCAGTCTGCATGGCGCTCAGCGAGCGCCTTGTACAGGGGAATTAAACCGCAGGAGGGCACCGGTGCACCTCGCGTTCTCCTGACGTGTCATTGCGAGGAGCAAAGCGACGTGGCAATCTCGCAGTACCCGGCCGCATCGTGGGAAAGCTATCGGCGAAAACGCAGCTGCCTTCCCGAGATTGCCACGTCGGCCTGTGGCCTCCTCGCAATGACAAATCGGGGGGCGTTTGCCATTTTGACGGCGGTTTGTACGGGCTGCAAGTGCATCGCCGGGAGGGGCATGCCCCTCCCCTACAGCGCACGGCCGGAGGTCTGCGTATTTTTCATTCTTCATTTTTCAGTCTTCAGTATTCATTTTTTACACATGCCCCTCCCCTACAGCGCATTGCGGGAAGCTATGGGAAAAACTCCACTCTCCACTCTCAATTCTTGCCGTTCGGCGGGAGGTTATCCCCGAACAGGTATCTCCAGTAATCCTGGTCGAGCACCCATTCCGAGGCGCGGAAGCGATTGCTCACGTCCTGATTGCGCTCCTCGACCTCCTCGGGCGTCAGCTCGTCGCCCTGCAGCAGGATCAGCTCGTCCAACGGAGCGTAATACATCGCGTTTTCCGTGATCCAGCTGTGATCCCGCAGGAGAACGAACGGCTCCGCGTCCGAGAACACGTCCCGGCCCATATACAGCCGCGAGTCAAAGTCCAGCCCGAACAGGTTCGACAGCGTCGGCAGAATGTCGAGCGTGCAGCACAGGCTGTCCACCCGCTCCGGCTTCATGCCCTTTTTATAAAGGATAAAGGCGTTGCGGTAGCGCTCGAACCGCGTGTCGATCTCGTGCCCGGCAAGCTCGCTCTGCTCCTCGTCCGTCAGACCATAGGGATAGTGGTCGCCCGTCAGGGCGATGACGGTGTTCTCCGCCACGCCAGCCTCGTCCAGCCGCTGCAGCAGCAGCTCCAGCGCACGGTCCAGCTCGATCTGGCAGGCGAGATAGGCCCGGACGGAGCCGCTGTAGGGCAGGTCCTTCACAAGGTCCTGATTCTTTTTCGCCATGGCGTTGCCGTTGAAATTATACTCCAGATGACCGGAGACAGTCATGTAATACGCATGGAAAGGCTCGCTCCCCATGTAGTCTGCCGTCGTCTTGTCGATCATCTCGATGTCGGATTCCGGCCACGTCGCCTCGACGTCCAGCCCGTTTCCGAGCGCACGGTAGACATAGCCGAGGTTCGGATGCGACAGATTGCGGTCATAATAGGTATAGGTGTGGTCGTGATAGGCATAGGCGCTGTAGCCGAGGCGCTTGAGCTGCTGAGCCATCGTCAGCGGCATGGCGTTCTCCGCGCTGTCACGGAACGACCACGTTCCCGGCTTCGGGATCGTGCCGGTCAAGGCGGCATACTCGCCGTCCGAGGTCGAAACGTCCCAGTACGGCGTGTAGAAGTTCGTGAAGTTGAAGCCCTCCGTCTGCAGCTTATAGAGCGTCGGCGTCAGCTCCGGGTCGATGGCGAGGTACGAAAAGCTCTCCGCCGTAATGAGGATGAGGTTGCAGCCCTTGAACATGCCGGTCTTTTCGTTCTTGTTCGTCGGCGTGCGCGAGGAGAAATAAGCGTTCAGCTCCGAAAGCACGTCGTTTCCCTCCGTGGGTACGGCGTCAAAATCCAGCTCCAGCACGTTCGGACTGGTGTCGACCACCGGCTCCGGGAGGACGGTCGGCTCCGTGGCGTCCGGGAGCGCCGGCTCCGTTGGGGCCTCCGTCGGGGCCTCCATCGGTGCTTTCGTCTCCGTCGCCAGCTCGATCTCGCCGCCCTCGAAGCCGAACAGCAGCCGGTGTACATCCAGCCGGAACGCGGGCATCAGGCCGAGGTGGGCCGTCGTCTGCTTCATGTCGTTCGTGCTGTGATAGAGGTCATAGGCCGAAAGCGGCTGCGTGCCGAAGACCGGCAGCAGGGCCATCAGGCCGAAATGCACGGCGACGGCCAGCGCCGCAAACGCCGGGAGATACGGAAGGCGCAGCCGCGCCGCCGAAAAGCGCTTTCCGAGCACGGCGTGGCCCACGGGCGGCAGGAGCATCAGGCTCAGCGGCAGCCAGTTTTTGCGGATGGCGTGCAGCGTGACCTTCCAGAACTGCATGACCTGCCCGCCGTTTCCCATGGAATAGGCGGAGTAGAAGCAGTGGAAGATCGAGTAATACACGAGCTGCGAGGCAAAGAAGATGTAGCAAAGCCCGCTGCACACCGGCCCGAGCACGCGGTTCGCGCGCGGCGGGAACAGGCGGCACAGCGCAAACAGCAGCACCGCCGGAACGAGCGGATAGAGCATCAGCAGCACGAGTTCCGGCTGCCAGAACTGCGGGGCCGTGGCCGCATGGACGACCAGCTCCATAAAGCACAGCTCCGCCCAGAAAAACAGCAGGAGCCACCACGGCCCGAATTTACGTTTGTTCATGTTTGTTTTCCCTCCGGGATCAGATAAATTGTATGGGAACTTCCTTGCGCTGCGGGACTTGGCTCTCCCTTTGGGAGAGCTGGCGGCGCAGCCGCCTGAGAGGGAAAATCAGCCCTCCCCTTGATTGCTATTGCCATTCAAAAGTGCCTGCAAGGCCCTCTCAGTCACCTTCGGTGACAGCTCTCCCAGTGGGAGAGCCAAGGACGCTTCGCTCCTCGCAATGGCGCAAATGGAAGCCTCCCCGGCGAAAGGGGCGCGGAAATCCGTCCCTTACTTATGATATTTCGTCCCTGCCAGGATGCTCTCCGCGCGGTAGAGCTGCTCGAGCGCCATGACGCGCATGAGGTGGTGCGGGAACGTCATTTTGCTGAACGACAGGCGGAAATCCGCCATGCGCTTGATGCGCGCGTCGATGCCGAATGACGAACCGATCAGAAAGCACGCCGCGCTGCGGCCGTTGAGCTTTTCCGCCTGCAGACGCTCGGCCAGACCCTCGGACGAAAGCTCCGTCCCCTCCGGCGTGAGCACACAGAACCACGCGCCGCGCGGGAGCTTTGCCTCGATCTGCTCCGCCTCGCGCGCAAGGCCCGCTGCGATCTGCGTCCCGTTCGGATCGTCCGGCAGGCGGCACTCCGGCAGCTCGATCAGCTCGAATTTGCAGTAGGCCCCGAGCCTGCGGATATACTCGTCCGCCGCTGCCGCATAATAGCGCTCCTTGAGCTTGCCGACCGTGATGAGCGTGATGTGGAACATCGCGTTGTCCTCCGTCATTCCGATTTTCCGGGCAGCACCGCACAATTACAGCGAAAACCTTCCGCTGTGCGGGCTGCCTTTGATTTTGCTGACCCATTATAGCACCTTCGAGCCGATTTGACAACCTTCGACCGGTACCTTCCAAAAGAACGTTAAGAATCTCCGCCATTGGATGTCCTTTTTATATAATGTGTCTACTTGCATAACGACCGCTTTTGTGGTAAAATTAGAAGGAATAACTATGCAGGAAAGGAGCCCTCTATGTATTCCAACGCCTATGTATGGTCACGCGTTCTTTCCTATCTGGAGCAGCATTCCCCGGCCATTGCGATCGCCTCGTATTTTGACGATGCCGAGGTCATCGAGCTGACGGAAAGCAAGCTCGTCATCTACTCGCCGTCGCCGTTCCGCAAGGACGTGATCGTCAAGCGATATATCGATCAGATCCGCGAGGCCATGCGCGACCAGTTCCAGACGGAGGTCGAGGTCGTCGTCCTCGACGAGACCGAGCTGCCGCAGTACTCCAAAAACAAGAAAAACCGCAATTTCGTCGAGTTCAACTCGCAGTATACGTTCGATAAATTCGTCGTCGGTTCTTCGAACCAGCACGCGTTTTCCGCCGCCCGCGCCGTCGCGGATAACCCCGCCGACGCCTATAATCCCCTGTTCATCTATGGCGAGTCCGGCCTCGGCAAGACGCACCTGCTCTATGCCATCGCCAACCAGATCCAGCGCGAGCACCCGGACTATAACATCGTCTACATCAAGGGCGACCAGTTCACAAACGAGCTGATCGACGCCGTCCGCAGCGGCAAGAACTTCGAGTTCCGCGACAAATACCGCAACGCCGACCTCTTTCTCATGGACGATATCCAGTTCATCGCGGGCAAGGACGCCACGCAGGAGGAATTTTTCCATACGTTCAACTCGCTCTACGAGAACAAGCGCCAGATCGTCCTGACGTCCGACCGCGTTCCCGGCGACATGGTCCGTCTGGAGGACCGGCTGCGCACCCGCTTCGAGTGGGGCCTTATCGTGGATGTCCAGCCGCCCGATTACGAGACGCGCTTCATCATCACGCGTGAAAAGGCGCTGGAGCTGGGCATCGAGCTGCCGCAGGACGTCGTGGACTACATTGCCGAAAACATCACGAACAACGTCCGCCAGATCGAGGGCACCGTCAAGAAGATCAAGGCCTATCACGACCTGACCGGCATGCCGCTGGACATCACGAACGTCTCGCGCGCCATCAAGGATATGTATAAGGGCAAAACGCAGGCCATCCCCACGCCGGACCTCATCATCAGCGAGGTCTGCCGCTTCTACTCCATCGACGAGAGCACCCTGCGCAGCACCCTGAAGAACAAGGGCACGGCCGAGGCCCGCCAGGTCGCCATGTACCTCATCCGCAAGCTGACGAACCTGTCGCTGCCCGATATCGCCAAGGAATTCGGCAAGAACCATACCACCGTCCTCTATGCCCTGAAAAAGGTTGAGCAGGAGCTGCCGAATTCCTCCAACGGCCTGCAGGATAATATCCGCGATATCACGTCGAATATCAACTCCCGGCTGTAAACGCCCGGATGCGGCAGGTTCCCAGACCTGTCATTGCGCAGCTTGGCTCTCCCTTTGGGAGAGCTGGCGGCGCAGCCGCCTGAGAGGGAAAATCAGCCCTCCCCTTGATTGCTATTGCCATTCAAAAGTGCCTGCAAGGCCCTCTCAGTCACCTTCGGTGACAGCTCTCCCAGTGGGAGAGCCAAGGACGCTTTGCTCCTCGGAATGACACGAAAAGGCGGCGCTTGCCATTCTGGCGATGGCCTGAGCTTATCGGCAGCACCTTTCCTGCCCTTTTCTGCCCAAATTTTTCTGCACACCCCCTGTGCAATGTGCAGAAGTTTCCTGTTCACAGATTTTTGCCCGATTTTTCCGCACAAGCCCTGTTCAGAACGCTCTCTTTTTTCCACAGCCCCATGTGCATGGCCGCGCATTGGGATTTCAGGGCTTGCGGGACTTTTGCACATAAGTTTTGCCTACGGACTACGAATACTAAAAATTATCCTACCTATCTTCTCAGATAGAGAAAGCGAGTGTTGTTATGAAGTTTACCTGTGAAAAAGCGCTGCTGGTCTCCGCTCTGTCCGTTGCGAGCCGCACCGTCGCACAGAAGAGCACCATTCCCTGTCTCGAGGGCGTGCTTCTCCGGGCGGGCGTCGCGCTGCAGCTCACGGGCTACAATCTGGAAACGGGCATCACCGTCCACGTCGGTGCCCAGATCCAGGAGGCAGGCTCGTGCGTCATGCCCGCTCGCCTGTTCTTTGATATCGTCCGGAAGCTGCCGGATGAGATGGTCTCCATCACCGTCGACCACAAGCAGCAGGTCTCCATCCGTGCGGGCGCGGCCTTCTTCCAGATCACGGCCATGGATTCCGAGGACTATCCCGAGCTGCCGGACGTCAACGGCAAGAGCGGCGTGACCATGCCGCAGTCCGCGCTGAAGGCCATGATCTCCGGCACGATCTTCTCCGTGTCCGAAAATCAGGCCCGCCCCATCCAGACCGGCTGCCTGATGGAGGTCACGGAGGATTCCGTCACCATGGTCGCCGTGGACAGCTTCCGGTTGGCCCGCCGCACCTGGCACACGGAAAACGCCGCGAACCATACCCTGAAATTCGTCGTCCCCGCCGCCGGCCTCAAGGAGATCGAGCGCATTCTCGAGGACTCCGACGAGCCCGTTACCTTCACGCTCGGCGATAAGCACATTCTCTTCTCCATCGGAGATGCCCTGCTCGTCAGCCGCGTGCTCGAGGGCGAATTCATCGACTGGCGCCGCGTTGTCCCCACAAACTGCGGCACCGTCCTCACCGCGAACGTCGCGGAGCTGACCTCCTCCATCGAGCGCGTCAGCCTCATCATCTCCGAAAAGGTCAAAAGCCCCGTCCGCTGCGTCTTCGGCGACAATATGGCCGACTTCCGCACGGCGAACACCATCGGCTCCGCGCACGACACCTGCTCCATCGCCGGGAACGGCGGCGAGCTGGAGATCGGCTTCAACAGCCGCTACCTCCTCGATGCGCTGCGCGTCATCCCGAGCGAGGAGGTCACGCTGGAGCTGCAGAACGGCCTGAGCCCCATCGTCTTCACCCCGTGCGACAAAAAATATGACTTTGCCTATATGGTCCTGCCGGTCCGCCTGCGCAGCAACAGCTAAGACCGGATGAACGTTCCATTTCTCGTCAGCAATATTCTCTCCGGCGTGGGCATGTGCGCGATGCTGGCAAGCACCGCCCTGCGCAGCCGGAGAAAGATCCTCGCGGTCCAGTCCGTGAACCACGCCCTTTCCATGGCGGCCTGCTCGCTTTTGCGCGGCTGGAGCGGCGCGGTGCAGGAGGCCGTGAACCTCATGCGTGACCTCGCCATTCTGCTGTTCGGCAAATTGAACCGCTTCTGGCAGATCTTTTTCGTGGCGGCGGCGCTGGGACTCGGCGCGGCGGTCACGTTTGCGGGCGGCTTTCAGTGGTACGGCCTGCTTCCCGTTCTGGCCACGGCCCTCTATTCCGCCGTCGTCGTCCACCCGCGGTGCAATGCCCGCTGGATCAAGGCCTCTACGGCCGTCTGCACGATGATGTGGGCGGTCTACAGCCTCTTTATCCGCAATTATGTCTACGTTCTGACGAACGTCATCACCTCGGCCTCCGCCGTCCTTTTCCTGCTGCGGAGCCGAAAGCAAGGAGAAACAACCGTATGAAAGTTCGTGTCCGGCGGGTGTCCGCCGAGGATGTCCCCGTGGCCATCACCACGGAATTTATCAAGCTGGAGAGCTTTTTGAAGCTGGCAAACGCCGTCCCGTCCGGCGGCATGGCGAAAAACTTCATTCAGAACGGCGAGGTGCTCGTCAACGGCGAGCCGTGCACCATGCGCGGCAAAAAGCTCCGTCCCGGCGACGACGTCCGGTTTGACGGCGTGACCTACTGCGTCCGCGCCGCGCATGCAGATTGACCGCCTCAGCCTGCGCGGCTTCCGGAATTACGAGGATGCGCAGGCGCAGTTCGTCCCCGGCGTGAATCTCCTCGTCGGCGGGAACGCCAACGGCAAGACGAACCTGCTCGAGGCCGTCAGCTATCTCTCCACGGGCCGCTCGTTCCGCACCCGCCGCGAGGCGGAGCTCATCCGCTTCGGCGCAGACTTTGCGGAGCTGCGCGCGCAGGTGCAGTCGCAGGAGCGCACGCGCGAGCTGCGCGCCGTGCTGTTTACCGGCAGGCGGCCGCGCCAGCTGTGGCTCGCCGGGGTCAGGCAGCGCAGCCGCGCCGCTCTTTCCGGCGTGCTCACGAGCGTGCTGTTCTGCCCGGAGGACCTTATGATCCTCAAAAAGGGCGCGGCCGGCCGCCGCAGGCTCATGGACGGCGTCATCTGCCAGCTCCGTCCGAATTACGAGGCCGCGCTGGCCGAATACGGCCGCCTGCTCGACCAGAAGTCCGCCCTGCTGCGCGAGCGCTATGACAATCCCTCCCTCCTGCAGGTCCTGCCGGAGTATGACCTCCGCATGGCCCAGACGGGCGCGCTCGTCATTTCGTACCGCGCCCGCTATGTCAAGGCGCTGGCGCAGGAGGCCGCGCGCTATCACCGGGAATTTTCCGGCGACAGCGAGACGCTCGAGCTGACCTACCGCACGGTCTCGACCGTGACGGATCCCTTTGCCCCGCCCGAGACGCTCTGCGCCCAGCTGCAGGAGCATCAGCGCAGCCACGCCCGCGCCGAGCTCGAGAGCGCGCAGTGCCTGTCCGGCCCGCATAAGGACGACTTCGAGGCCGTCATCAACGGCCTGCCCGTGGCGCAGTTCGCCTCGCAGGGGCAGACGCGCACGGCCGTCATCTCCCTCAAGCTTGCCGAGCGCGCCCTGCTGCGGCAGGGAACGGGCGAAACGCCCGTGCTGCTGCTCGACGACGTGCTGTCCGAGCTGGATGCCGGGCGGCAGGACTTTGTTTTGAACCAGCTCCGCGAGGGGCAGGTCTTTATCACCTGCTGTGAAACGGACCGCCTGACCAGTCTCGGTCAGGTGCTGTCCATCCGCAGCGGCACCATCGGAGGGGCGCAGTAATGTATCTATCCATCGGCGGCGATATGGCCGTGCGGGACCGCACCCTCATCGGGATCTTTGATCTGGACAATACGACCTGCTCCCGCGACACGCGCGCGTTTTTAACGGCCGCGGAGCAGGGCGGTCAGGTGGTCGACGTCTCCGGCGCTCTGCCGAAGAGCTTCGTCCTGACCGAGGAATTCGGCATGGACCGCGTGTATCTCACGCAGTTCAACGCCGCAATTCTGGAAAAGCGCATGGAACAAAAGGAGAACACAATTCATGTCTGAAGAACTGCTGAATACGACTGTGGAACAGGAATACGACGCCTCGCAGATCCAGGTCCTGGAGGGGCTGGAGGCCGTCCGGAAACGTCCGGGCATGTATATCGGCTCGACGTCCGCCAGCGGCCTGCACCATCTCGTCTATGAGATCGTGGACAACGCCATCGACGAGGCCCTCGCGGGCTACTGCACCCACATCACCGTGACGATCAATCCCGGCGACACCATCACCGTCACCGATAACGGCCGCGGCATCCCCGTGGACATCCAGGCCCAGACCGGCCGCCCCGCGCTCGAGGTCGTCTATACGGTCCTGCATGCGGGCGGCAAATTCGGTGGCGGCGGCTATAAGGTCTCCGGCGGCCTGCACGGCGTCGGCGCATCCGTCGTCAACGCCCTGTCCGAGTGGCTCACGGTCGAGGTCCATAAAGAGGGCAAGATCTATCAGATGAAGTTCGCCCGCGGCAATATCACGCAGGAGATGCGCGTCATCGGCAATACGGACAGGCACGGCACCATTGTCACCTTCAAGCCCGACCCCGAGATGTTCGACACCCTCACCTACGACTACGAGACGCTTCACACCCGCATGCGCGAGCAGGCCTTCCTGAACGCCGGCCTGCGCATCGAGATCGCCGACCGCCGCACGGAGGACGGCCCGTCCGATTCCATGTGCTACGAGGGCGGCATCCGCGAGTTCGTCCTCTGGCACAACCGCCACAAGACGCCCCTGCACGAGGAGGTCGTCTATATGGCGGGCGTCCGCCGCGACGCCGAGGCCGAGGTCGCTCTGCAGTATCACGACGGCTATAACGAGACCATTGTCTCGTTTGCCAATAACATCCATACGCCGGAGGGCGGCATGCACGAGACGGGCTTCAAAACGGCCCTGACCCGCGTGCTCAACGCCTACGGCACGAAGACCGGCGTCATCAAGACCGACGCCGATAAGGTCTCCGGCGAGGACTGCCGCGAGGGCCTGACCGCCGTCATCTCCGTGAAGCTGACGGACGCCCAGTTCGAGGGCCAGACGAAGGCCAAGCTCGGCAATGCCTATATCCGCACCCTCGTCGATTCCATCGTCAACGAGCAGCTGTCCACCTATTTTGAGGAGCATCCTGCCGTCGCCCGCACCATTCTCGAAAAGGCCATGACCGCCAACCGCGCCCGCGAGGCCGCCCGCAAGGCCCGCGAGTCTATCCGCCGCAAGACGGCGCTCGGCGGGGCGGCCATGCCGGACAAGCTGCGCGACTGCAACGAGACGGACGCCAGCCTGACCGAGATCTATATCGTCGAGGGCGATTCCGCAGGCGGCTCGGCCACGCAGGGACGCGACTCCCGCTTTCAGGCCATCCTGCCGCTGTGGGGCAAGATGCTCAATGTTGAGAAGGTCCGCGAGGACAAGGTCATCGGCAACGACAAGCTCCAGCCCGTCATCACGGCGCTCGGCGCGGGCATCGGCGAGGAATTCCACCTCGATAAGCTCCGCTATCACAAGATCATCATCATGGCCGATGCCGATGTCGACGGCAGCCATATCCGCACCCTGCTGCTGACGTTCTTCTTCCGCTATATGCGCCCGCTGATCGAGCACGGCTATGTCTATTCCGCCATGCCGCCCCTGTATAAGCTCACCCGCGGCAAGACGTCCCGCGTCGCCTTCTCCGACGACGAGCGCGACCGCATCTCCGCCGAGCTCCGCGCGGACAATCCCAACGCCAAGGTCGATATCTCCCGCTATAAGGGCCTCGGCGAGATGGACGCCCACGAGCTGTGGGAGACCACCATGGACCCCGAAAAGCGCACGCTCAAGCAGATCCGCCTTGAGGACGCCGTCAAGGCCGATGAGATCTTCACCCTCCTCATGGGCGAAAAGGTCGAGCCGCGCAAGGAATATATCGAGCAGAATGCAAAGTATGTCGTGAATCTGGACTATTGATCAGAAATCTGTAGGGGCGGGGCATGCCCCGCCCGGCGCACTGCTGCCGACTCGTACAGGCCAACGATAAAACGGCACGCACCGATTGCGTCTGTAGCGGCGCTCATTGAGCGCCATGCAGGCTGGCAAGTTATAGGGCGGCATCGTCGAACGCACAGACTCCCAGATTTGTCATTGCGAGGAGGCCGCAGGCCGACGTGGCAATCTCGCAGTACCCAGTCGAATAACAGGAAAGCTGTGGCGAATACGGTAATTTTACGCGGCGGGGCGTCGAGGACGCCGCCCCCTACAAGGCGTGTGCGGTCGGCGATACTGCCCGAGAATTTGCAACTGCCAAAGGCGCTCACTGAGCGCCGCTACAGACGCAATCGGTGCATACCATTTTAACCCCGCCCTGTACGAATCGCCAGTGCGTCGCCGGGAGCGGCATGCCGCTCCCCTACAATGGCGTTCCATTGTCCCCAATGCAAGCATGACCTATCAATTCAAGGAGGAAAAACCTTGGCACATCATAAAAAGGACTACCAGCCGGAGGACATCCGATTCCCGGATCAGGCGATCGTGACCTCCGAGCTGGTGCATGAAATGAAAACCAGCTACATGGAGTATGCCATGTCGGTCATTGTCGGCCGCGCGCTGCCTGACGTGCGCGACGGCCTCAAGCCCGTGCACCGCCGCATTCTCTATGCCATGTATGAGGATAATCTGACGGCCGACAAGCCGTTCAAAAAGTCCGCGACCTGCGTCGGCGACGTGCTGGGCCGCTATCATCCGCACGGCGACGCGTCGGTCTATGATGCGCTCGTGCGTCTGGCGCAGGACTTCTCCATGCGCTATATGCTCGTCGACGGCCACGGCAACTTCGGCTCCATCGACGGCGATCCCCCCGCTGCCTACCGTTACACCGAGGCCCGCCTCTCGAAAATCTCGAATGAAATGCTCCGTGACCTCGAAAAGGACACCGTGGACTGGGACCCGAACTTCGACGAATCGCGCAAGGAGCCGCGCGTGCTCCCCAGCCGCTTCCCGAACCTGCTCGTGAACGGCTCGAGCGGCATCGCCGTCGGCATGGCAACGAATATCCCGCCCCACAACCTCACCGAGGCCATCAACGCCTGCCTGTGCGTCCTCGATAACCCCGAGGCCACGCTCGCCGACCTTATGGAACACCTCCCCGGCCCGGATTTTCCGACGCGCGGCCTCATTCTCGGCCGTGCGGGCATCCGCGCCGCCTATGCTACCGGCCGCGGCCGCGTGACCATGCGCGCCCGCACCGAGCTGGAGGAATTCGGCCAGAACCGTCAGCGCATCATCGTCACGGAGATCCCCTATCAGGTCAACAAGCGTATGCTCATCAAGAATATGGCCGATCAGGTCAACGAGAAGCGCCTCGAGGGCATCTCCGACATCCGCGACGAGTCCGACCGCACCGGTATGCGCATCGTCATCGAGCTCAAGCGCGAGGCAAACGCGCAGGTCGTCCTGAACCGCCTGTTTGCCCAGACCCAGCTGCAGACGACGTTCGCCATCAATATGCTGGCCCTTGTGAAGAACCAGAGCCAGCCGAAGGTCCTCTCCCTGCGCGAAATTCTGGACGAATATCTGGCCTATCAGGAGGAGGTCATCCTCCGCCGCACGCGCTATGACCTGCGCAAGGCACAGGAGCGCGCCCACCTGCTTGAGGGCCTGCTCATCGCGCAGGACAACATCGACGAGGTCATCCGCATCATCCGCACGAGCTACGACAACGCAAAGGAAAACCTCATGCAGCGCTTCGGCCTCGACGACATCCAGGCCCAGGCCATCCTCGATATGCGCCTGAAGGCCCTGCAGGGCCTCGACCGCGAAAAGCTCCAGAACGAATATCAGGAGCTGGAGGACCGCATCGCCTATTACGAGCGCGTGCTCGGCGATATGGGCCTTGTCAAGTCCATCCTCAAGGACGAGCTGACCGCCATCCGCGACAAGTACGGCGACGAGCGCCGCACCGAGATCCAGGATGTAGAGGACGAGATCGACATCGAGGACCTCATTGAAGAAGAGGACTGCTGCTATACCCTCTCGAACGCGGGCTATATCAAGCGCCTGCCCGTCGATACCTACCGCACGCAGCGCCGCGGCGGCCGCGGCGTCTCCGGCCAGAGCCTGAAGGAGGAGGATTACGTCAAGAATCTCTTCATCGCCTCGACGCACGACTATGTTCTGTTCTTCACGAACACGGGCCGCGTCCACCGCAAGAAGGGCTACCTCATCCCGGAGGCCGGGCGCACGGCGCGCGGCACGAACATCGTCAATATCCTGCCGCTCGAGCAGGGCGAGCGCGTGACGGCCATGCTGCTGACGCGCGAATTCACGGACCATGAGTACCTGATGATGGTCACGCGCGGCGGCACCGTCAAGCGCATCCGGCTCGACGCCCTCTATACCGCCCGCAAGGCCGGCATCCGCGCCCTGTCGCTTGAGGACGGCGACGAGCTCATCGCCGTCCTGAAGACGAACGGCAGCGACAATATTCTCCTTGCTACGCGGCAGGGCATGGCCATCTGCTTTGCCGAGACGGACGTCCGTCCCATGGGCCGCGACGCGGCCGGCGTGCGCGGCATCCGCCTCGACGACGGCGACGAGGTCGTCAGCGCGGCCGTGGCCGCCGAGGGAAAGAGCCTCTTGACTGTCACGGAGAACGGCTACGGCAAGCGCACGGCCGTCGAGTCCTATCTGCGCGGCGAAGACCGCCAGCCGCAGACGCGCGGCGGCAAGGGCCTGCGCAACTACCGCCTGACCGAGAAGACCGGCCTTGTCGCAGGCGCGGCCATCGTCGATGATACGAACGACGTCATGCTCATCGAGTCCGGCGGCGTCGTGCTGCGTACTCCGGCCGCCAGCATCAACCTCTACGGCCGCGATACCCAGGGCGTCATCCTCATGCGCATCGAAGAGGGCAACCGCGTCATCGGCGTTGAGGCGATTTCCAATACGGAGGAATAATGCAAATGTAGGGGCCGGGCTGTCCCCTCCCGGCGATGCATTATCTACCCGTACAATGTAACGTTAAAACGGTACCAACTGCCGATTTGACCCCGTCCATTGCCGCTTCGCGGACGAGCGGGGCATGCCCCGCCCCTACAACGTTCCAAAGAACCCCCGGAAATGTAGGGGAGGGGCATGCCCCTCCCGGCGACGCACCATCGACCCGTACAATGTAACGTTAAAACGGTACCAACTGTCGTTCCAGGTTTATCCCACAAAGGAATACAATTATGAGTTATCCGCGTCGGAAAAGCCCCAGATTACCCTCTTATGATTACCGAACGCAAAATTATTATTTTGTGACGGTCTGTACTGCAAATAAGGCGCTGTTGTTCGGTGGACCAATTCCTCTGAACAAATTTGGAATGATTGCACAGAATGCATTTTTGCAAATGGAACTGCATAATCCGCATATGCAGGTGATCAAATCCGTGGTGATGCCCAATCATGTCCATGCGCTCCTCAGTCTGGAGGAGGAGACCACGGCATTGCCGGACGTGATCGGTGCCTATAAATCCCATGTCACAAAAATGATCCATGAAATCACCCCTGGTATTTCCGTCTGGCAAAGGTCCTTTCATGATCATGTGATTCGAAATCAGCGGGAATTTGAAAAAATCTGGAATTATATCGATACTAATCCAGTACGATGGACAGATGATTGTTTTTTCGAATGATAACGGGTAATGTCCGACGAACCTCCACGAATGTAGGGGCCGGGCTGGTCCCTCCCGGCGATGCATTATCTACCCGTACAATGTAACGTTAAAACGGTACCAAC
>ERZ506950.664-NODE-664-length-18776-cov-8.262967_pt1 | contig 18776 bp, 13 predicted proteins | sample MGYA00512897_ERZ506950 | MGnify/ENA metagenome assembly ERZ506950
GTGCGCGCCACCTGGCCATCCTGCCCTTCGTAACCGATTGCATGAAATAATTAAAAGGAGGACAAGACCATGGAAGTAATTCTGATCAAAGATATCGAAAACCTGGGCTACGCCAACGACATCGTGAACGTGAAGCCCGGCTACGCCAACAACTACCTGATCCCCCAGGGCTACGCCAAGTCGGCTACCGCCGCCGCCAAGAAGGTCCTCGCCGAGAACCTTAAGCAGCGCGCCCACAAGGACGCCAAGATCCTGGCCGACGCACAGGCTCTGGCCGAGACCATCGCCAACCTGCCGCTGTCGCTGTCGGTGAAGGCCGAGGAGGGCAAACTCTTCGGTACGGTCACGGCAACGGACCTCGCCGAGGCGCTCGCTGCCAAGGGCATCACCGTAGACCGCAAGCAGATCAGCGTCGAGGCCGTCAAGACCGTCGGCGAGTTCGAGGCTACGGTCCGCCTGCACAAGGAGGTCAAGGCTACGATCAAGTTCTCGGTTTCCGCTGCCGAGTAACGCGAAAAGACATTTATACGAAAAGAGCCTCCCGATGCGGGAGGCTCTTTTTGGTTGACGACGTTCGTCAATGCAGCCCCGCAGCAGGCGGATCGGCCTGCCGCGGCTTCATCGCGTAGGACCGGAGCACCAGCCCCACCCCCACGAAAATCACCAGTGCGAAAATCACCGTATCGGCATGCAGCTTGTCCAGCCCCATCCCTACCGAAATAGCGATCGCCAGCACGGGCTGCAAATAGGTGTAGATGCTCGACACGGTGGGCTGTACCGTTTTGAGGGCATAGTTGAGCATCAGGTTGGGGACATAGGTCGGAACCGTCAGCACGAAAAGCGTCGGAAACAGGGCGTGACGGGCAATGGCCGCGAAATCGGCGTGAACGATCGGGCCGATACCGAACGGCAGGGCCATGACCGCCGCCGCGCAGTAGAGCCAGCGCAGCACGGTCGTAATGCGGTACTTGGCGATCAGCCGCTTGAACCACACCATATACACCGACGTGACGCAGGCGCATAGAAAGATCATCATGTTTCCCCAGAGATGCGAATGCGCGTGCGACGACGAGGCCCCGGCCAGCACCACCGCCACAGCTCCCGCCATGCCGAGCACGAGTCCCGTGATCTTGAGCCGGGTGAAACGGTCCATTCCCAGCAGCACGGAGAGCGCCAGCACCAGCAGCGGCACGATGGTGTCGATGATCGAACCGTCGATCGGCGAGGTCATCGACAAACCGTACATGATGAAGACCTTGCGCAATACGCCGATCAGCAGCGCGGCGCCGATCAGTTTGCGAATATCCGCCCGCTCGACCTTCTCGGCCTTCTGCCACAGCAGCGGCACGAGCGAAAAGAGCGCCGTGGCGACGAGCGACGCCGAGACCATCGCCATCGGATGCACGTAATGCGGCAGGACTATGTTGTAAAAAGGGTAATCCATCGCCCAGAGGACGTTGCACACCAACAGGGCCAGATGGGGTTTCAGTCTGTTCATTCGTTTCGTCGTTTACCCCGCAAAGACAAAAACAGTGCCCGAATCCCCACACGGCACGGCGCAAAAAAAGGGCTTCCTGCAAAGAAAGCCCCATATATAACGCAAATCGCCCGTTACCGCCGGTCCGGAATACGGAACGTCGCCGGGGAAGCACCCGGAATCACCTCGCCGCAGTAGTAAACCTTCCACACGTCCCTGGCGTAACCCCACCCAAGCTCTTCAAACGACGACGACGATGCGCCCGGCACTTCGCGTCCCTGATAGACCACCTTCCAGGGGTCCTTGCCGTAACCGCCGCCCAGATATTCGAACGACGAAGCCGAAACGCCTTCCACCTTTCGCCCCCGATAATATACCGACCAGCTGTCTTTCGCATAACCGCCGCCGAGCATCCCGTCCGGCGACTGCCCGGGCCGGAGCTGCTCCCCGCGGAAATAGGTGTTCCAGTTGTCCTTGCCGTAACCCCGTCCCTTATACTCGAACGACATGGCCGAGGCACCTTCCAGCTTCCGGCCTTCGTAAAACACCGTCCAATTATCCTTGCCGTACCCGCCTCCCAGATCGGCGAACGAGGATGCCGAAGCCCCCTCGACCTTCCAGCCGCGGTAATACACCGTCCAATTGTCCTTGCCGTAACCGCCGCCCAGATCGGCGAACGAGGATACCGAAGCCCCCTCGACCTTCCGGCCGCGGTAATATACCGACCAGCTGTCTTTGGTATATCTCCCGCGCCGATCTTCGTAACGCTCCCCATGACAATTCGCGTGAGGGTTCGCGCGGTGATCCCTGCGAGGAGACTGCACGGCGAAGGTTTCGGCGGCGCGGACATCCCCGCTCCGCAGCATGCCGCCCGGAAGGAGCGCCAGCGCGGACAACAGGCCTAAAATCAACTTTTTCATCATCTATCGGTTTGCTTCTTCAGTTCTGACTTGTAAATATACCGGGTTATTGCGCACGGTGCAAGAAATCCGCCGTAAATATTTCGGCGAACGCAAAAAAGGCCATTCGCCCCGCCCCGGAAACATCCGGTCTGCAAACCGGCCGCCGACTGGCCGACCGATCCGACCACTGACCGACCGGACCTCCGCCCCCCGATTCCCGATTCCCGATTCCCGATTCCCGATTCCCTGTTTCCCTGTCCGGTTCCCCGGTTCCGGCCCTGACCTCGTCCTTGAAAAGATTCCGGAGCCGCAAACTGTCCGTCCCGCAGGCAGACCGCCCCGCAGACAATCCCGCAGACAGTCCCGCAGACAGACCATCCCATAAACAAACCGCCCCGCAAACAGCCCCCGCCGCGCGCCGCCGTCCCGGCGCATAAAAAAAGACGCCCGCACAGTTTCCTGTGCGGGCATCCGGTTATCGGATACGGAGGGGCATCTTCCCCCCGTCCTCTTTTCAGCGGAGATTACTCTTCGTCCTCTTTCTTGGCGGCAGCCTTCTTGGCCGACTTGGCCTCGGCAGCCTCCATGGCGCTCTTCAGAGCGGCCAGTCCGGCGATGTCGCCGAGCGTCGTCTTCTCGACCGAAGCGTTGATCTTCTTCACGGTCGACTTCGTAGCGTCGGCAGCAGCGCGCTTCTCGGCCTTCTCGGCAGCGATTTCGGCACGCTTCGCCTCCTCGTACGTACGCAGGTGCGAAAGGGTGATGCGCTTGGTGGCCTTCGAGAACTCCAGGATCTTGAAGTTGAGCTTGTCGCCCGTCTTCGGGGTCGTGCCGTCCTCTTTGACGAGCTGACGCGCGGGGCAGAAGCCCTCGATGTTCTCGCCCAGGGCAACCACTGCGCCCTTGTCGGTCATCTCGGTGATCGTACCCTCGTGGATGCTGTCCACCGAGTACTGGTTCTCGAACTCATTCCAGGGATTCTCCTCCAGCTGCTTGTGTCCCAGCGACAGACGGCGGTTTTCCTTGTCGATCTCCAGCACCACGACCTCGATGTCGGCGCCTACCGACGTGAATTCGCCGGGATGCTTCACCTTCTTGGTCCAACTCAGGTCCGAAATGTGGATCAGACCGTCGATGCCCTCCTCGATCTCGACGAATACGCCGAAGTTCGTGAAGTTACGCACCTTGGCCGTGGTCTTCGTGCCGACGGGATACTTGACTTCGATATTCTCCCAAGGATCGGGCGTAAGCTGCTTGATGCCGAGCGACATCTTGCGCTCCTCGCGGTCGAGGGTCAGGATAACGGCCTCGACTTCGTCGCCGACCTTCATAAACTCCTGTGCCGAACGCAGGTGCTGGCTCCACGACATTTCCGAAACATGGATCAGACCCTCCACACCGGGAGCGATCTCGACGAACGCGCCGTAGTCGGCCATAACAACCACGCGGCCCTTCACCTTGTCTCCGACCTTGAGCGTCTGATCGAGCGCCTCCCACGGATGCGGGGTGAGCTGCTTCAGACCCAGGGCGATGCGCTTCTTGGCCTCGTCGAAGTCGAGGATCACGACGTTGATCTTCTGATCGAGCGCCACGATCTCCTCGGGGTGGTTTACGCGGCCCCACGAGAGGTCGGTGATGTGGATCAGGCCGTCCACGCCGCCCAGGTCGACGAATACGCCGTAGGAGGTGATGTTCTTGACGGTTCCCTCGAGGATCTGGCCCTTCTCCAGCTTGGACATGATGACCTGCTTCTGGGCTTCGAGTTCGGCCTCGATGAGCGCCTTGTGCGACACGACCACGTTGCGGAACTCCTGATTGATCTTCACGACCTTGAACTCCATGGTCTTGTCCACGTATACGTCGTAGTCGCGAATGGGTTTCACGTCGATCTGCGATCCGGGCAGGAACGCCTCGATGCCGAACACGTCGACGATCATACCGCCCTTCGTGCGGCACTTGATGTAACCCTTGATGATTTCGTCCTTCTCCAGCGCTTCGTTGACACGGTCCCACGACTTGAGCTGCCGGGCTTTCTTGTGCGAAAGGGCCAGCTGGCCGTTCTTGTCCTCGGCCGACTCCACGTAGACTTCGATCTTGTCGCCTACCTTCAGGTCGGGGTTGTAGCGGAACTCCGATACGGGGATGATACCCTCGCTCTTATAGCCGACATTGACGATAACCTCGCGCTTGTTGACGCCCGTTACGGTTCCCTCGACCACTTCGCCGACGTTGACGTTCGAAAGCGTCTTGTCGTAAGCCTCGGTGATCTGGGCTTTGTCCTGGTCGTACACGCCCAGGTCGTTTTCAAAGGCGTTCCAGTCGAAATTTTCGTTTGCAACTACATTCTTTACTTCTTCCATTGTGGAAATTTTTGCGATACAATCGCTCGTTAATTGGTTAATATTAAAAGTTATAGCCCTCGCTTACGGCATCATTGCACGCGCGCGAGGGCTACAAAGGTAATCCTTATAATTCAGAATTCAAAATCCGGAATTCAGAATTATTCAGTTTACAGACAAAACCCGGCTCTGCAAAATCCCAAATTATGAATTCCGAATTATTTTCTGCCGCGGCCTGTTGTCCGGAGTCAGCGGACCGTCATCCTGCAACTCTTCGAGCAGCACGCCCGCGACCGCCGTTCCCGTAAGTTTCCCGTCGGTGTAGTTCAGGTCCTTGTAATTCCTGTAAACATAGTCGCTGACCGCAACTTCGTACACCTTGCCTTCGCGCAACTTCGGGAAACGCACGTCGAGGGCGTTGTCCGCGGCGTCGGTCACGATGACGTAGGGCGTCGTCGAGATCAGGTCGATCCGGTGCGCCTCCTTGCGGTTCTCCTCGTCGTTGTACTTCGAGAGGATCATCCGGCGCATGTCGGCCGGAGTCATCCGCATCGTGGCGATCTCGGTTCCGAACGGCTCCAGGTCGTACACCTTCGCCGCACCGACCCCGCCCGCCGGAATCGAGTCGAGGCGCACGCCGCCGATGTGGTAAAACCCGACGTCGGCATCGGCTTCGTCGGCCACCGACGCGGCCATCCAGTTGGCGAGGCCCCACTTGTCGGCCGGTCCGGCGAACGCTCCGACGGGCTTGTTCAGCTCGGGATCGGCATAGTAGCGGTCCACCTCGGCCTGATACGACGCATCGGGCGCATAACCGTCCAGCGGCACGAGGCGCGATTCGATGCCTTCGATCTTCCCGCCGCGGAACCGGACCGCCGTAACGCCCACGTTTTTAAGATATTTCCCGGTCTGCGTCAGGAGCGTGCCGTTCACCAGCGAATCGACCTTCACATGGGTATGTCCGCCGATCACCACGTCGAACCGGGTCTCCTTTCCGAGCAGCTCCACGTCTCGGTCGTCGCCCATGTGCGACACGAGCACCAGCAGATCGACCTTCGGACGCAATTCGGCGGCATACTTCATCGCCATCGCCTGCGGATCGGGAAACTCCAGTCCCTCGAAGCTCGACGCATTGCCCGCAGGATGCCCCGGGCCTTCGTAGTTGGTCACCACGCCGACGAAACCGATGCGGATGCCGTCCTTGTCCAGAACGACATAGGGCGGCAGCTGCGGAAAGGTGCAGGTGTCGCTCGTCACGTTGGCGCACACCACCTCGAACGCCATGCTGTCGATCATGCGGCCCAGAAACGCCTGCCCGCGGTCGAACTCATGGTTGCCCAGCGTCGCCACGTCGTAGCCGAGCCGGTTCATCAGCGCGATCATCGGCATGCCGGGCGTCGCGGCCATGTCCACATAGGCGTTTCCGGTCCAGCGGTCTCCGGCATCGACCAGCACCACCAGCTGCGCGGTGTCACGACAGTTCTCCACGGCCGCAGCCAATCGCGGAAAATTCTGAATCTTGGCGTGCATGTCGTTCGTCGAGAGCAGCACGAGCGTCCGTTCACGGGGTGCGCAGGCCGCAGCCGCAGCCGCAAGGAGAATCAGGCCCGTCCGGAACATTCCTTTCATATTCGTCGGCATTGTTTTTCTTTATGGATGAAGATTTGCCAAAAGTACAAATAATTCCTATCTTTACGAATCGAACATTGTAAAAACTTTTCCATGAACGATACGATCAAAGTCATCTGCGAAAACGGCTTCGGCGAACTGGAGGTCCCGATGGGAACCCCACTGCTGGAGGTCGCCGAACGCCTCACGCCCGGCCTTCACCCCTTCCTCGCAGCCTTCGTCAACAACCGCATCAAGGAGTTGAGTTACAAAATATATGCCCCGGTGACGATCCGTTTCGTCGACATCACCTCCTTCGCCGGCATCCGCGTCTACCAGCGCACCGCGTGGTTCCTGCTGCAAAAGGCCGTCAAGGACCTCTACCCGGGGCAGACGCTCCACATCCGCCACTCGATGGGCCAGAGCGGGTTCTACTGCGAGATCGACGGCATCGACGAGTTAACCCCCGACGAGGCGGCGCAGCTCCGCGACCGCATGCGGGAACTCTCCGTGCGCAACCTGCCCATCACGCGCCAGCGCATGCTCACCACCGAGGTCCGCGCCCGCTACGCCGAGGAGGGTTTCACGGACAAGATCGCGCTTCTGGACACCCGTCCGCGGCTTTACAGCCAGCTCTACACGCTCGACGACACGGCGGGTTACTTCTACGGCTCGCTGGCCCCCTCGACGGGCTATGTCACGCTGTTCGACATCGAACCCTACTACAACGGCTTCTACCTCGCCCTTCCGCTGCGCACGTCGCCCGACACGCTTCACCGCAACGTACATCAGGAGAAGATGTTCGGCATCTTCCAGGAGTACCAGTCGTGGGTCCGGATCATGGGCGTTCCCACCGTCGGCGACGTCAATTCGAAGGTGCTCGCGGGCGACGGCGGCGGCCTGATCAAACTCGCCGAAGCGTTCCACGAGCGCAAGTTCGCTTGGGTGGCCGACACCATCTACGACGCCCACCTTTCGCGCGGCGCCCGCATGGTGCTGATCTCCGGCCCCTCCAGCAGCGGCAAGACCACCTCGGCCAAACGGCTGGGCATCCAGCTGGGCGTGCTGGGACTGAACCCCGTGCTGATCTCGCTCGACGACTACTTCGTCGACCGCGAGAAGACCCCGCGCGACGCCGACGGCAACTACGACTACGAGGCGCTCGAAGCCATCGACCTGGAGCTTTTCAACGACCATCTGGCGCGCCTGATCCGGGGCGAGAGCGTCGACATCCCGCGCTACGACTTCATCACGGGACGCCGCACGTGGCACAACGCGCCGCTGACGCTCGACGAACGCTCGATCCTCATCATCGAGGGCATCCACGGGCTGAACCCGCGCCTCACGCCCTCGATCCCCGACGCGCAGAAGTTCCGCATCTACATCTCGTGCTTCACGTCGGTGGCGATGGACAACCTCTCGCGCATCGCCACCACCGACAACCGCCTGCTGCGGCGCCTGACGCGCGACTACCGCCAGCGCGGCGCCGACGCGCTCTCGACGCTTTCGCGCTGGGCCTCGGTGCGCCGGGGCGAGGAGAAACACATCTTCCCCTATCAGGAGAACGCCGACATCATGCTCAACTCGTCGCTGTTCTACGAGATTTCGGTGCTGCGGCCCTTCGCCGAGAAGATCCTCCGCGAGGTCCCCGACACGGTTCCGGAGTACGACGAGGCGCGGCGCATGCTCAAGTTCCTCGACAACTTCATCCCCATCGCGCCCGACGAGATCCCACCCACGTCGATCCTGCGCGAATTCATCGGCGGCAGCAGTTTTCAATATTAGGCGCGGAAAATTTTGTGCGTCCGTTTCTTTTATTTTACCTTTGTGTGTTCGTGCAACGGCACAACTGTACGAACCGTGCGGAGCGTACGCCATCTCCCTCCCCGAGGGAGGGCCGGGATGGGATCAGAATTGCAAACGCCGCCACAGGCGGCGAGAACGGCTTGCCGGGATGAAAGACAAATGTGAAAAGTACATACAGACAACATAAAATATCGTTCAATGTTCGATAAGTTTTCCGAACGCCATATCGGCGTCAGCAACGAAAAAGACCTGAAGGCCATGCTCGATGTGATCGGCGTGAAATCCGTCGATGAACTCATCTCGCAGGTGATCCCCCAATCCATCCGGCTCCGCAAACCGCTCGCGCTGCCCGCCGAGGGGATGAGCGAATACGAATTCGCGGCGCACATCCGCGAGCTTGCCGACCGCAACCAGCCCTACCGCTCGTTCATCGGCATGGGCTACTACCCCTCGGCCGTCCCGGCCGTCGTGACGCGCAACGTCTTCGAGAACCCCGCCTGGTACACCTCCTACACGCCCTATCAGGCCGAGATTTCGCAGGGACGCCTCGAAGCGCTGCTGAACTTCCAGACGGCCGTGATTTCGCTCACGGGCATGGAGATCGGCAACTGCTCGCTGCTCGACGAGGGCACGGCCGCCGCGGAGGCGATGGCGATGATGTTTTCATTACGTTCGCGGGATGCCGTCCGGGAAGGTCGGAATCAACTCTTCGTCGACCGCAACATCTTCCCGCAGACGCTCGACGTGCTGCTCACGCGCAGCGAGCCGTTCGGCATCGAACTGATCGTCGACGAATACGACGAATACGAATTCACGGGCCGGGAGTTCGGCGCCATCGTGCAGTACCCGGCCGCCGACGGCCGGGTGCGCGACTACTCGGACTTCACGGCTGCGGCGCACGCCAAGGGCGCGCTCGTAACGGTCGCCGCCGACCTGCTGTCGCTGGCGCTCCTGAAAGCCCCGGGCGAGTGGGGCGCCGACATCGCCGTGGGTTCGGCGCAGCGCCTCGGCACGCCGATGGGCTTCGGCGGTCCCGCCGCGGGTTACATGACCACGCGCGAGGCGTTCAAGCGCAACATGCCGGGCCGCATCATCGGCGTCTCGGTCGACCGGCTGGGCAACAAGGCGCTGCGCATGGCTTTGCAGATGCGCGAACAGCACATCAAGCGCGAGCGCGCCACGTCGAACATCTGCACCGCCTCGGCCCTGATGGCCTCGATGACGGGCTTCTACTGCGTCTACAACGGTCCCGAAGGGCTGCGCCGCGCGGCGGAAACCGCCCACCTGGCTGCCGCAACCGTCGCCCGCGCGCTGGAGGCGATGGACTACCGCCTCGCGTCGAAGGAGTTCTTCGACACGCTCGAAGTCGAGGCCGAGGCAGCCGTCGTGCAGTCGCTGGCGCTCGAACAGGGCATCAACTTCTACTATCCCTCCGAAGGGCGCGTGCGCATGTCGTTCGACGAGGTGACCACCGCGGCGGAGATCGAGACCGTCGTGAGCATCTTCGCCGCAGCCAAAGGCAAGAAAGCCAAGGCGGTAAAGGCCGTCACCGAAAGCTGCGTCCCAACTGCCCTGCGCCGCCAATCGCCCTATTTGCAGGAACCCGTATTCAACGCCTACCGCTCGGAGAGCGCCCTGATGCGCTACATCAAGAAGCTGGAGTTGAGGGATATTTCGCTGGCCAATTCAATGATCTCTTTAGGTTCGTGCACCATGAAGCTCAACGCCGCGGCGCTCATGCAGCCGCTCTCGCTGGCCGGCTTCCAGAACATGCACCCCTTCGCCCCGGCCGACCAGGCCAAGGGCTATATGGACCTGATCGCCGGGCTGGAACAGGACCTGGCGACGATCACCGGCTTCGCGGCCTGCTCGTTGCAGCCCAATTCGGGCGCGGCGGGCGAATACACGGGGCTGATGGTCATCCGCGCCTACCACCAGAGCCGCGGACAGGGCTACCGCAACGTGGTGCTGATCCCCGCGTCGGCCCACGGCACGAACCCCGCCTCGGCGGCCATGGCCGGCATGAAGATCGTGACGGTGGCGTGCGACGAGCGCGGCAACATCGACGTGGCGGACCTCGAAGCCAAGGCCAAAGAGCACTCGTCGGAACTGTGCGGCCTGATGGTCACCTACCCCTCGACGCACGGCGTCTTCGAAAGCCGCATCCGCGAGATCGTCGACGCCGTCCACGACGCCGGCGGGCAGGTCTACATGGACGGCGCGAACATGAACGCGCAGGTGGGACTGACGAACCCCGGCTACATCGGGGCCGATGTCTGCCACCTCAACCTCCACAAGACCTTCGCCATGCCCCACGGCGGCGGCGGCCCGGGCGTAGGCCCGATCTGCGTCGCCGAGCACCTGCGGGCGTTCCTGCCGTCGCACCCGGTCGTCGCCACGGGCGGCGACGAGGGCATCACGGCCGTCGCGTCGGCCCCGTGGGGTTCGGCGCTGCTCTTCCCGATCACCTACGGCTATATCAAAATGCTGGGGGCCGAGGGGCTTCGCAGAGCCACCGAGATGGCCATCGTCAACGCCAACTACATGTCGGCGGCGCTGGCCGCGGAGTACCGCACCTACTACTCGGGCGAGACGGGCCGCGTGGGCCACGAGATGATCCTCGACCTCACCTCCTTCAAGAAGGACTACAACATTGACTGCGGCGACATCGCCCACCGCCTGATGGACTACGGATTCCACGCCCCGACGCTCTCGTTCCCCGTGCACGAGACGCTGATGGTCGAGCCGACCGAATCGGAACCCAAGGAGGAGATGGACCGCTTCATCGAGGCGCTGATAAGCATCAAGCGCGAATGCGAGGCGGCCGCCGGCCAGGCGGACAACGTGGTGGCGAACGCGCCCCACACGGCCCGGGAACTGGCCGGAGCGTGGGAACACCCCTACTCGCGCGACGAGGCGGCGTTCCCGCTGGCGTGGATCGGCGAGGCGAAGTTCTTCCCCTACGTCTCGAAGATCGACAACGGCTACGGCGACAGAAACCTCTGCTGCCGCAACTGCGAGTAACGGCAATATCCGGCATGAAAAAACGGCGGCGACATCGACAGCGCCGCCGTTTTCATCTGTTATGGCACAATTATTTTCTGCTATTATTTGGCAACTTGCCCCGAAGTGCGTACCTTTGATGGCTTAAGAAGCCATTTTTCTAAAAATGGTGGCGGAAAATCGCTTTTGAGCCGTGAATGCCGGGCAACGTCCCTGAAAAACGACGATAAAAACAACTAAACTTTATAACAATCGTATGAAAGTAGAACAAAACAAAATGGTCGGCGTAGACTACAAGCTCACCGTCGACGGACAGATCGCGGATCAGTCGCGTCCGGGCCAGCCGCTCGAATTCATCTTCGGAACGGGCATGCTGCTCCCCAAATTCGAGGAGGCGATCCTGGGCAAGGAGATCGGCGAATCGGTTTCGTTCACGCTCGAGGCCAAGGACGGCTACGGCGAAGTGATCGCCGACGCCATCGTCGACCTGCCGAAAGACATATTCATGGTCGACGGCAAGCTCGCCGAGGACATCCTCTTCGAGGGCAGCCAGGTTCCGATGAGCGACGCCCAGGGCAACCGCATGATGGGCATCGTCAAGGAGGTCGGCGAATCGACCGTGAAGATGGACTTCAACCACCCGATGGCGGGCAAGACGCTCAACTTCGACGTGGAGGTGGTTTCGGTGCGCGACGTGACGCCCGAGGACCTGCAAGGCGGATGTTCGTGCGGCGAGTGCGGCGGTGACTGCGGTGAAGGCTGCGGAGACCACGACGGCCATTGCAATTGCCATTAGCGGACGCAGGCGTAAGAGGCCTGTTTTCGGGGCGGCCGCAAGCCGGAACGCTTTCGGAGAGAGGCTGCGCCTTCGGGCGAACAGATACCATCCAACGAAAAAGCCGGGCCTTCGGGTCCGGTTTTTTAGCGGATTTTCGTAACTTGCGCCGTCTCCGACAAGTCGGACGACGCTAAAAATCCGATTCCCGCCACGTGTTTACCCTCCGTCAATACCTGCTGGCTCTTCTCGACTCCCGCGGCCTGACGCGCACGCTGGGTGAAATCGACGTGTGCCGCGACGAACAGGGCCGCCCCTGCTTCAGCGCCGGCAACTCCGCCGCCGTATTCCGCATCCGCCTCGGCGGACGCATCCGCTCGCTGCGCTGTTACCTGCGCCCGATGCGCCACCTGAAGGAGATTTACGGCCAGCGGCTTCTCGAAAAGGAGCTTTACCTGCACACCTCGCCCGAAACCGGCGTCTGGGTCGATACGGTCCTCGGCGACTGGATCGAAGGCTCCACCCTGCACGAAACCGTGGCGCAGGCCGCCGCCCTCCGGGACCGCGAGAGTCTGCAAATCCTCGTCCGGCTGTTCGACCGGCTGGCCCTCGCGCTGGTCACGGACGACCGCGCCCACGGCGACCTGAAACCCGAGAATATCATCGTCGGCGACGACGGCACGCTCTGCCCGATCGACTTCGACGCCTCGTACCTGCCCGCCTTCGCCGGGGAGATCAGCCCCGAACTGGGCACGGCGGCCTACCAGCACCCGGCCCGCACGGCGGCCGACTTCGACGAACGGATCGACGACTACCCCGCGGCGCTGATCTCGACGGCGCTGCACGCGCTGGCCGAGGACCCTACGCTCTGGGACCGTTACGGAAGCTCCGACGGATTGCTGTACACGCCCCAGCGGATCGCCTCCGACCCGGCCTACCGGGAGACGCTCGCGCTGTTCGAAAAACGCGGCATGGCCGTTCAGTACCGCATCGCGCAACTGCTCACGGCACCCACCCTGCGGCTCTTCGGACTTGCGGAGCTGCTCGCCGAAGCGGTCCGGGAGAAACCCGCCGCCCGGAGCGGGACGGAGGCCGAAACACCCGAACTCTTCGTCGAAAACGGACGCTGGGGCTACCGCACGGCGGAGCGGGTCGTCGTCGCGCCGCTCTACGACAACGGGTTCGACTTCACCGAGGGGCTGGCCGCCGTTCAGCTCGGCGGCACGTGGCACTACATCGACACGGCGGGCCGCACGCGCCTGAGCTGCCCGGGCTGTGCGGCGGTGAAGCCGTTCCGCGGCGGAAAGGCGCAGGTCGTGCGCAACGGCGAACGGCAGGAGATCGCACATCCGCTGAAAACGCCCCGATACCAGTGAGGCAGGGCAGCGGAAAGAGCGGGATCAAAAATCGCTTTCGGGCAAAATCCGCCCCCGCAGGCACGCCGCTGCGGCCCGCGCAAACCCGCCCCGGAACGGTCCCGGCCGGAAGAAAAGACGAGTTCCCCAAAAGGGTTCATGCAATTTAAATGCAATTTGTTATATTTGCATCTAAATAACTCCACAATCAATGACTCCATTCAGAAAATTAACCTCCGCGGAGACCGCCGCACTCGAAGCACTCGGCAATTCGGCCGAAGATTGGTCGAAGGTGCTGGTCTCGGAGGATTTCAAACCCTTTCAGCTGTTGCAGAGCCACCTGGAAGGAGATGTAGAAATAGCCGCGGAGGCCCGCATCGTCCGCTCGCGCGTGGCGAACTACCGCATCGGAACCGGCTCGCTCGTAGAAGGCGTCACGGCCCTCGAATGCCGCCGCCGCTCGGCCTTCGGCAACGGCGTCGGCGTGGCCACGATGAACGAATGCGGCGGCCGCACGGTGAAGATATTCGACCGTCTGTCGGCACAGGTCGCCTACGTCATGGCCGTTTACCGCCACCGCCCGCAGACCATCGCCGCACTCGAAAAAATGGTCGACGCCTACGCCGAAGAACGCTCGTCGGAGATCGGCGAGGTGGGAAGCGACTGCCGCATCGTCGGGGCGCGCTTCATCCGCGAAGTCCGCATCGGCAACGGAGTCGAAATCGACGGCGCCTCGATCCTCGAAAACGCGACGCTCTGCGACGGCGCGCGCGTCGGCGTGGACGTCAAGGCCTACGACCTGATCGCCGCCGAAGGGTCGGTCATCGACAACGGCTCGATCGTCGAACGCTGCTTCGTCGGCGAAAGCTGCCGGCTGGACAAGGGTTTCACAGCCGCAGAGTCGCTGTTCTTCGCCAACTCGCACTGCGAAAACGGCGAGGCCGCCTCGATCTTCGCAGGTCCCTACACCGTCTCGCACCACAAATCGTCGCTGCTGATCGCCGGCATGTTCTCGTTCTTCAACGCCGGCAGCGGCTCGAACCAGAGCAACCACCTCTTCAAGAGCGGCGCCGTGCACCAGTCGGTGCACCTGCGCGGCTGCAAGTTCGCCAGCAGCGCCTACATCATGTCGCCCGCGCTCGAGGGCGCCTTCACGATGGTCATGGGACACCACTCCTACCACCACGACACCTCGGCCTTCCCCTACTCCTATCTGATCGAGAAGGAAGGGCGCACGCACCTCATGCCGGGCGCCAACCTCACCAGTTTCGGCGCCGTGCGCGACATCGAGAAGTGGCCCGCCCGCGACCGCCGCTCGGTCAAACGCGACGTGATCAGTTTCGACGAATACAATCCCTACATCACGGGCGCCATGCTCCAGGCCGTGGACATCCTCCATTCGCTCCAGGAGCAGGACCCCGACGCCCCGGTGTTCACCCACAACAAGACCCTGATCCGCTCGGCAGCCCTGCAACGGGGGCTCAAGCTCTACAACAAGGCCATCGTGGCGGCGTTGGGCGCAATGCTCTCCAGAGGAGGGTCGGACCCGCGCTACGACGGCGACGGGCAGTGGCTCGACCTGGGCGGGCAGTACATCACGCGCCGCGAGACCGAGGCGATCCTCGCAGCCGTGGACCGCGGCGAACTGACCACGACCGAGGCCGTGGACAACCGCTTCCGGGTCTTCGCCGTCCACTACGACGACTACGCCCACAGCTGGGCCAAACAGGTTTACGCCGCCCTGCTCGGGCACACGCCGACCGTCGACGAGATCGACGAGGCCATCTCCGCGGGGCACAACGCCCACGCCTCGATGCGCCGCACGACCGACGCCGACCGCGACCGCGACTGTTCGCTCGACATGGCCGTCAGCTACGGTCTCGACTGCACGAGCGAAGAGGAGCGCCGCGAAGACTACTACTCGGTCCGCGGCCTGAAATAGAAGAACATACGACGCAACATGTATACACAGAGCATCACACGCACCCATCGCACCGCCATCATCCTCGCGATCGACGGCTCGGGTTCGATGGCCGAAAAAATCCGGTTCCGCAACCGGCAGATGACCAAGGCCGAAGCCGTGGCGACCATCACGAACGGCATGCTGTTCGAACTGATCGAACGCGCCCGCCGCAGCGACGGCGTGAGGGACTACTACGACATCGCCGTGATCGGATACTCGGGCGACGACGAGGTCTACTCCCTGCTGCCGGGCGGCAGGGAACTGATCTCCGTGGCGGAGCTGGCGGCCGGGGAGCCTCCGATAAAGACCGAAGTCATCGAATACCGGCTGCCCGACGGCAGCATCTCCCTGCGCGAAATTCCCTACCCGGCATGGGTGGAGCCAGAAGCCGCCGGGCAGACTCCGATGTGCGAGGCCCTGCGCCGCGTGCGCGACATCGCCGCGGCATGGTGCGCCGACCCGGCCCATGCCGAAAGTTTCCCGCCGATGGTCTTCAACATCACCGACGGCGAGGCCACCGACTGCGACGACGCCGAACTGCGCGCCGTGGCCGGACAGATCAAATCGCTCCGCACGGCCGACGGCAACGTGCTGCTGGTCAACATCCACATCGCCGCGGGCGACACCCCGCACACGGTGTTCTTCCCCTCGGCCGAAGAGGCCTCGTACCCCAACCGCTATGCGGAGGTGCTCTACGACTGCTCCAGCCCCATGCCCGAGGTCTTCAACGAGGCGATCCGCGAAGCCAAAGGCCCCGGCGTCCTGCCGCCGTTCCGCGGCATGAGTTTCAACGCTTCGGCCGAAGAGCTGATCACCATGCTCAACATCGGTTCCATCAGCGTAAAAACCGAATAACCATGACACCGACGCTGCAACTCTTCACCCGGGCGCTGCTGACGCCCGACCTCTCGTTCAAAACGCTCGCCGACGCCCGTGTGGCGACCGGGGCGGACGGACTGCCGCGGCTGATGCGCACGACGCGCTTCGCCGAGGCCGAGATCACGTGGCGCGGCCGGCAATGGCTGCTCTCAATGCCGCTCTCGCCCGCTGCGCTGGCCTCCGTGGAACGCACGGCGTCGCAGCTCGGACGCCTCAACACCGACCATCTCGCGGAATACCGCATCCTGCGGGACGAACTGCGGTGGACGGACCCGGCAGGCCGCGAACGCCGTTTCGACCTGGCGCTCCAACACCTTCCCGCGGGCAAACCGTTCGCCGAAGCGCTCCACACGGAACCCGCGGAGCGGCTGCTCGCGGCGCTCGACACCCTCGAAACGGCCCTGCGGGAGCTGAACTTCTCGCACAACAACCTCCGGACCGGGAACCTGCGCTGGTCGGGCGGGCGGTTCGTGCCGCTGCGCTACCACGACGCGCATTTCGGCCCTTCGGGAGACGGCGCGGCCTTCGAAAGCCTGCGCGAACAGGTCCGCCGGACGGCCGACCCGATGTGCGTCGGCGACACGGAGGCCGTCTACACCCCGCACCGCCGCCTGACGGGCCACCGCTGGACGAGCCACGTCTTCGAAGGGCTGGTCTGCGTCGAGGACGACGAGGGATTCGGGTTCGTGGACACGGAGAACAACCCCGTAATCCGGCCGCAGTACACCTGGGCCGGGGATTTCCGCGAAGGACGCGCCGAGGTCGAGACCCCATCGGGGATGGGGCTGATCGACCGCCAGGGACGCTACGTCATCCCGCCCGAATACGAGATCGTCGACTACGCGCCGGCCGAAAGCGTCGTCCGGGTGCGGAAAGACGGCCGCTGGGCGGAATTCGACTACCTGGGACGACGCCTGACGGAATTTGGAACGAATAATGATTGAAACATGCAAACAACAACCGATACCATGGAAGAACAAGTAAGAATCCTGATCATCGGCAGCGGCCCCGCAGGGTACACCGCCGCCATCTACGCCTCGCGCGCCAACCTCAAGCCGGTGCTTTACGAAGGCATCGAACCGGGCGGACAGCTGACGACGACCACCGACGTCGAGAATTTCCCGGGACATCCCGACAGCGTGAGCGGTCCCGACCTGATGGGGCTGATGCGCAGGCAGGCCGAGCGGTTCGGCGCCGACATCCGCACGGGCAACGTCACGCGCGCCGACCTCTCGTCGCGTCCGTTCCACGTCGTGATCGACGGCGAGAAGGAGATCAAGGCCGAAACGCTGATCATCGCCACGGGAGCCACGGCCAAATACCTCGGTCTCCCGTCCGAGACCAAATTCCGCGGGCAGGGCGTCAGCGCCTGCGCCACGTGCGACGGATTTTTCTACCGCAAAAAGGACGTGGCCGTGGTGGGCGGCGGCGACACGGCCTGCGAGGAGGCCACCTACCTCGCATCGCTCTGCCGCAAGGTCTACCTGATCGTGCGCAAACCCCACCTGCGCGCCTCGAAGGCGATGCAGCAGCGGGTGTTCAACACGCCGAACATCGAAGTGCTGTTCGAGCACAACACCGCCGAGGTGCTGGGCGACGACTCGGGCGTAACGGGCGCGCTGCTGCGCAGGAACGACGGCTCGGAGCGGAAGATCGACATCGCGGGATTCTTCCTGGCGATCGGCCATCACCCCAACACGGAACTTTTCGCCGAACAGCTGGCGCTCGACGCCGAAGGCTACATCAAGGTCGAGCCGGGAACGTCGAAGACCTCGGTCGAAGGCGTCTTCGCCGCCGGCGACGTGAAGGACCCCCACTACCGCCAGGCCATCACGGCGGCTGCGTCGGGATGTGTCGCCGCCCTGGACTGCGAACGGTTTCTGCTGCAATAAGGCAAAAGACGGACCATGAAGAAGCTCCTTTTACTGCTGGCGGCGGCATGCTGCATCGCCTCGTGCGCCGAAATCCGCACCACTTATATCGGCAAAGCCTATCCGACAACCGGAACCGCGCCCATGCCGGACAAAGTTTTGAAGACTTAAAAACGAAGCATATGACGGACACGAATTTGGATTGGAAAAACCTTTCGTTCGGCTATATCCGGACGGATTTCAACATACGGAGCTATTTCCGCGACGGAGCATGGACGAAGCCGGAGCTGACATCCGACGAGACCGTGACGATGCACATGGCGGCCACCGCCCTCCATTACGGACAGGAGGCGTTCGAGGGGCAGAAGGCATTCCGGGGGGCGGACGGGAAAATCCGCGTCTTCCGCATCGACGAGAACGCGAAACGGCTGCGCGCGTCGGCCGACTACCTGAAGATGGCCATGCCGCCCGTCGAGCTGTTCACCGACATGGTGCGGCAGGTCGTCCGCGCCAACGAACGCTTCGTGCCTCCCTACGGGACCGGAGCATCGCTCTACATCCGGCCCGTATTGTTCGGGACCGGCCCGCAAGTCGGCGTGAAGCCCGCCTCCGAATATCTGCTGATCGTTTTCGTAACGCCCGTAGGCCCTTACTATAAAGAGGGATTCAACCTGATTCGGGTCATCATCGACCGGGACCACGACCGCGCCGCGCCGCTCGGCACCGGACACATCAAGGCCGGAGGCAATTACGGGGCGAGCCTGACTTCGGCCGAGATCGGACACGAGAAAGGCTATC
>ERZ506950.667-NODE-667-length-18724-cov-4.376239_pt1 | contig 18724 bp, 19 predicted proteins | sample MGYA00512897_ERZ506950 | MGnify/ENA metagenome assembly ERZ506950
CTGAGCGACGGCTTTATCCGCCTGTGGTCGAGCTTGCGCTTTGTTATCATCGGCGGCATCGTATTCTTCCCCATCGCGATGATGTACGGCCTTGCGCAGGAGTCGCACCGGATGAACCGTATCTGGCCGGGCGCGGTGTTCTCGCTCGTGATGTGGCTCGTATTGTCATTCCTTTTTTCGTATTATGTTGAAAACATCGCGCGCTACTCCGTCATTTACGGCACGCTCGGCGCGGTGATCGTATTGCTTTTGTGGCTGTATCTCGCCTCGGTCATGCTGATCATGGGGGCGGAATTCAACAGCGTTTTGATGGTGCTGCGTAAGCAGCACACGGCGGAAGCCGAAGAGAATTTAGGAGAAACACAGAAATGAAAATCATCATTGTCGGTATCGGTAAGGTCGGCTACGCCATCGCCGAGCAGATGACGGGCGAAAACCACGATCTGGTCGTCATCGACCGCAACAGCGCCGTGCTCGACCACGTTGACTCCATGCTCGACGTCATGTGTGTGGAGGGCAACGGCGCGAGCGCCAGCGCCCTTTTGGAGGCGGGCGTGCGCGAGGCGGACCTTCTCATCGCCGTTTCGGAAAACGACGAGGTCAACCTCATCTGCTGCCTGATGGCGAAAAAGCTCGGCGCGAAGCACACGGTCGCCCGCGTACGCAACCCCGAGTATTTCCGCGATGCACCGATCCTGCGCCGCGAGATCGGGCTTGATATGATCATCAACCCCGAAAATGCCGCCGCGCAGGAAATTTCGCGCATTCTGCGCGTGCCGTCTGCGTTCAGCGTGGAGACGTTTGCCAGCGGACTTGTCGAGCTCATCGGCTTTCAGACCGAAGAGAGCGACAGCCTTGTCGGCAAGTCCCTCATCGACTACAACCGCGAAAATCCCAACAGCATCCTCATGTGCGCGGCCAAGCGCGGGGAAGAGGTCATCGTGCCGAACGGCTCGTTCGTCCCGCAGACGGGCGACCGCGTGTACGTCATCGGCACGCCCGCGGAGACGACGCGCGTGCTGCGCTCGATGGGCAGGGCCATGGCGCCCATCCGCCGCGTGAGCATCCTTGGCGGCAGCCGCATCGCACAGTACCTTGCCTGGGTGCTCACCGACATCGGCACGCACGTGACGATCGTGGAAAAGGACGAGGCCAAATGTCTCACGCTCGCGGAAAAGCTGCCGAAAGTCACCGTCATCCACGGCGACGGCACGAATCACGACCTGCTCGAATCCGAGGGTATCTTCCACTGCGACGCGTTCATCGCTGTGACGGACCGCGACGAGGAAAACCTCCTCATGGCGCTCACGGCCAAGCGCTACGGCGTGAAAAAGGTCGTGCCGAAGATGTCGCGCATGGGGTATCTCGACATCGTGAACCTCACGGGTCTCGACACGGTCATCTCGCCCAAGGCCATCATTGCAAGCCAGATCTCAAGTTACGTCCGCGGCCTTGCCAACTCGCAGGGCAGCGCGGTGGAGAGCCTGCACTATATCCTCGGTGGCGCGATCGAGGCGGTCGAATTCACCGCGACGAGTGCCACGCACTTTCTCGACCGGCCGCTCAGCGACCTGCATTTTCGAAACGGCCTGCTCGTTGCGGCCATCGTGCACAACGGCCGGATGGAGATCCCGAACGGCCATTCCCAGATCCATGCGGGCGACCGCGTGATCGTGGTGGCGAAAAAGCTCTTTTTGCAGGACCTCAACGATATTCTCGGCTGATGTGCCGGCTGCTTGCGGCAAGGAAGTTTCATTATGAACCAAAATCTTATTCTCAGAATCGTGGGCGTCATTCTCTGTATCGAGGCGCTTTGTATGATCCCGCCGCTGCTGCTGAGCGTGTTCGGCGGTGGTGTTGACCAGAGGGCCTTTTTGTACGCGCTGCTTATCTGCGGCGGCGTGGGAGTGCTGCTCTCGCTCATCCGCGCGGACAACGCGCGGCTCCAGACGCGCGACGGCTTTGTCTGCGTGGCACTGTGCTGGATCGCACTGAGCGTGTTCGGCGCGCTGCCGTATTTTTTCAGCGGCAGCTGCAGCTTTATCGACGCCATTTTCGAGACCGTCTCCGGCCTGACGACGACCGGCGCGTCCATCTTCCCGTCGCCTGCGTCGCTGCCGCAGGGCATCCAATTCTGGCGCGCGCTCACGCAGTGGATGGGCGGCATGGGTATCCTCGTTCTCATGCTGGCGCTGCTGCCCAAGCTCAGTGAGGGCAGCGTGAACCTGATGAAAGCGGAATCCCCCGGCCCCATCAGCACAAAGCTCCGCCCCCGCACGGGTGAGACGGCGCGCATCCTGTACCGCATCTACATCGCGCTCACCGTGGCGGAGGCACTGCTGCTGCGCATTGCGGGCCTCCCGCTGTTCGATGCGATCACCACGGCGCTGACGACGATCTCTACCGGCGGCTTTTCCATCCGGGATGCGAGCATCGCGTATTATCAGTCGCATCTTGTCAACTGGATCCTCATTTTCTTCATGTTTGCCGCAAGCGTGAACTTTACGCTCCTCTACCTCTGCGTGACGCGCCGCTTCCGCGAGGCGCTCAAGAGCGAGGAGCTGCGCGTTTACTCGCTGGTCGTGGTCGGCGCGTCGGCGATGATCGCGGCGGACCTGATCGTGCGCACGGGGCGCGACATCGGCTCGGCCATCGAGAATGCGGCCTTTCAGGTCACAACGCTCATTTCAACGACCGGCTACTGCACGGAGGATTTTGACCTCTGGCCGCAGTTCTGCCGCTGTATCCTCGTGCTGGTGATGCTTTTCGGCGGCTGCGCGGGCTCTACGGCGGGCGGCGTCAAGGTCTCGCGCATCGTGCTTTTGTGCAAGTCGCTGCGGCGTGATCTGCGGCGCGTGATGCACTCGCGCGAGGTGCGCCCCATCACGCTCGACGGACATCGCGTGACGGAGGAGACCGTCTCGTCCGTTTCGGTCTTCTTCTTCACCTATATCTCGATTTTGCTGCTCGGCACGCTGATTTTGTCGCTTGACAACATCGACTTTACCGCGGCGTTCACCGCCTCGCTCACGGCCATCAGCAACGTGGGCCCGGGCCTTGGCGCAGTGGGACCGACGTGCAACTTCGGCTTCCTCTCCGGCATCAGCAAGCTCACGATGAGCGCCATCATGCTGCTCGGCCGTCTTGAGATCATGCCGCTGCTTGTCCTCTTAATGCCCTCTGTCTGGCGCAGAAAATAAAAGAAAATCAAAGAGGGTGGATCGCAATTTTGCAATCCACTCTTTTTGAAAAGGATTCGCTGCGCTTCGTGCCTTGCCGCTCGCAGCGCGGCTGCGACACGCGCTCCGCGCAAAGAGTAAATTCCGACGCGCCTGTCGTCGGAATTTACGATCAAACAGATTTCGCGTCTGCGGACGCGAAACTCTGCGAGGCGGTTTGCCTCCATTTTAGCAGCAGGGCCGAGTTTGTGATGACAAGCACGCTGCCTGCGTTATGGACCGGCGCGCCGACAACAGGGTTCAGTGTGCCGGTGATGGCGAGCACGATGGCGATGAAGTTGAGCGTGAGCGAGAATGTTATATTGAGCTTGATGGTGCGCATCATGCGCTTGGAGAGCGCGATGAGCTGCGGCAGCTCCTTGACTTCGTCGTCGACGAGCGCGATATCCGCGGCGTCCACGGCGATGTCGCTGCCCACGCCGCCCATTGCGATGCCGACATCGGCGGCCTTGAGCGCGGGCGCGTCGTTCACGCTGTCGCCGATCATGCAGACCTTATCGCCCGCGGCCTGATAGGCGCGGATGTGGGCGAGTTTGTCCTCGGGCAGGCAGTTTGCGTGCACCTCGCCGATGTGGAGCTGCGCGGCAATGGCCGCGGCGGCGTTCTGATGGTCACCCGTGAGCAGCACGGGCTGGATCTGAAGCGCGGAGAGTTGGTCGATCATGCCGGCACTTTCCTCACGGATCGTGTCGGACAGGGCGAGGAAGCCCGCGAACACGCCGTCCACGGCGGCGTAGGTGACGGTGCAGCCCTGCGAGGGCTGGACAACAGCGGCCTTAGCGGCCTCTTCGGGAATGGCGATGTGGTGCTCGGCAAGGAGCTCCGCGTTGCCCGCGAGGAGGGTTTTACCGTCAACGCAAGCGGAGACGCCGCGCCCCGGCACCATCTGGAAGTTTTCGGCCTCGCCCAGCGCCTCGCCCGTCTCCTGTTGACAGCAGCGGGTGATGGCCCTGCCGAGCGGGTGCTCAGAATAGCGCTCCGCCGTGGCGCAGAGGCGGTAGAGCTCGTTATCGGAGAGGGAGGGCAGCGCGCTGTGCACCAGAACGACCTTCGGCGTGCCGTAGGTCAGCGTGCCGGTCTTGTCGAAGGCGATCTTCTTCACGGCGGCGAGACGCTCAAGCGCGTCGCCCTCGCGGACGAGAGAAAGCCGTGCTTCGTCGCGTTGCCGATGGCGGCCATGATGGCAGTCGGCGTTGCCAGCACAAGCGCGCAGGGGCAGAAGACGACCAGGATCGTCACCGCGCGGATGATCTCACCGGAGATGAGCCACGTCAGCGCCGCGGCGGTCAGGGCAATGACGACGATCCATGTCGCCCAGCGGTCGGATAGACCGACGATCTTGGCCTTGTCCGCGTCGGCGGACTGGACAAGGCGGATCATGCGCTGGATGGAGCTGTCCTCGCCAACCTTTGTGGCCTTCATCTCGAAAGCGCCGAACTGGTTGACCGTGCCGGAGGAGACCTCGTCGCCGACGCCCTTGTCGACCGGCAGCGATTCACCCGTCATAACGGCCTGATTCACAGATATCTGGCCCGATACGATCTCTCCCGTCGACGGGGATGGTCTCGCCGGGCAGCACGCGCAGCAGGTCGCCGACCTTGACGGCCTCGGCGGGGACGGCCGTTTCCTTTCCACCGGTGATGACGCGCGCGGTCTGCGGTGTCAGATGGACGAGCTTTTCGATGCCCGCGCGGGCGCGGGCGACGGTCAGCTCTTCGAGAAGACCGCCGAGCTGCATGATGAACGCGACCTCACCCGCGGCGAAGTCCTCGCCGATGCAGACCGACGCGATCAGCGCGATGCCGGAGATCACGAGCAGTGTGATATCTTTTTTTGTGCCGCCCAGCTCTAAAAAATGCTCCAGCTTTTCCATCGCCAGTTTCACGGAAGTGACTCCTTTCTGTACCATAGGGGGTATGGGATTATTATACATATGGGAGTATAGGTTATAAAGCGCGCAAAAAGAGAGAAGCAGCACAAAACTGCTTCTCTTCTTTCGTGCAATTCTGCTGAAAACGGGCGCGTGAGAGGGTTTATCTCCTGCTCAGCTCATGTTCGAAAAGCGCTCGACCGCCTTCGTAAAGTTCTCGATCGTTTTGTCCGCGTCGCCGTGCTCGATGCCGTCACGCACGCAGTGCTTGATGTGCCCCTCAAGCACGACCTTGCCACAGCCGTGCAGTGCGGATTTGGCCGCATTGATCTGCGCAAGAATATCCTCGCAAGGGACGTCCTCGTCCACCATGCGGTCAATGGCCTGCACCTGACCGATGATCTTTTTGAGCCGACGGTGCAGATTGTCGGCGTCCATACACTGTTTCATCGTTTGACCTCCATACCTGTTGGGGTATCTGCATTGTACGCTCTGCGCCGCGATTTTGTCAATATGCGCTGCCGCGGCGGCTTTGTGCGCCTTTGGCGAAAAAATGGCGTTTTGCGGCAATTTTCTCTTCCTCCGCGGTGTTGCAGAGCATAAAAAAGTGTGATAGGATATATTAGAAATAGTATGACCGGCGGCCATATTGCCGTCGGAGCGATTTTGAGGTAACCGAATGAAGAAAAGCGACAAAACACCCAAGCAGACCCACCGCCGCGCGGACCCGAACGTCATGGGCCTCCACGCGGATGTGGTGGAGCAGAATATCACCGAGACGCTGGAAACGAACTACATGCCCTACGCGATGTCCGTCATCGTTTCGCGCGCCATTCCGGAGATCGACGGTTTCAAGCCCTCGCACCGAAAGCTCCTTTACACGATGTACAAGATGGGGCTTCTCACCGGCGCGCGCACGAAGAGCGCGAACATCGTCGGACAGACGATGCGCTTAAACCCCCATGGCGACGCCGCCATCTACCACACGATGGTGCGCCTTTCCAAGGGCTACGGCGCGCTGCTGCACCCGTTCGTCGATTCGAAGGGCAACTTCGGCAAGGTCTATTCGCGCGACATGGCGTGGGCGGCCAGCCGATACACCGAGGCGAAGCTCGCGCCCATCTGCGCCGAGCTCTTCCGCGACATCGACTCTGACACCGTTGATTTTGTCGATAACTACGATAACTCGATGAAAGAGCCGGCGCTGCTGCCAACAACGTTCCCGAATATCCTGGTCTCGGCCAACCAGGGCATCGCGGTCGGCATGGCGAGCCAGCTGTGCGGCTTTAACTTGGGCGAGGTCTGCGACACGACGATCGCCTTTTTGAAAAATCCTGAGGTGCGCATCAGCGAAACGCTGCTCGCGCCCGACTTCCCGACCGGCGGCGAGGTATTGTACGACCCGCGCGCCATCGAGGACATTTACAACACTGGCCGCGGCGGCGTGAAGGTGCGCGCCCGCTGGCGCTATGACAAAAAAGAAAATCTCATCGAAATTTATGAAATTCCCTACACCACCACGACCGAGGCCATCATGGACAAGGTCGCCGAGCTCATCAAGGCGGGCAAGGTCAAGGAAATTTCCGACATGCGTGACGAGACCGACCTCTCCGGCCTCAAGCTGACGATCGACTTAAAGCGCGGTGCCGACCCCGACAAGCTGATGCAGAAGCTCTTCAAGGCGACGACACTGCAGGATACGGCGTCGTGCAACTTCAACGTCCTGATCGGCGGCATGCCGCGCGTGATGGGCGTGCGCGAGCTTTTAGACGAGTGGTGCGCGTGGCGCACCGAGAGCGTCAAGCGCCGCGTGTACTTCGTGCTCAAAAAGCGGCAGGACAAGCTGCACCTCTTAAAGGGCCTTAAACGCATCCTGCTCGACATCGACAAGGCCATCAAGATCATCCGCGAGACGGAGAAGGAGGCCGACGTCGTGCCGAACCTGATGATCGGCTTCGGCATCGACCAGATCCAGGCGGAATATGTCGCCGAGATCAAGCTGCGCAACATCAACCGCGAGTATATCCTGAAGCGCGTGGAGGAGACGGCATCGCTCGAGGCGGAGATCGAAGACCTCGAGGATACGCTTGCGCGCCCGTCGCGCATCCGCAAGATCATCGTCAGCGAGCTTGAGGACGTGCGCAAAAAGTACGCCGAGCCCCGCCGCACCGGCATCCTCTACGACTATGCCGAGGACGCCGAGAGCGAGGAGGACGCCATCGAGGACTATCCCGTGACGCTGTTTTTGTCGCAGCATGGGTACTTTAAAAAGATCACGCCGCAGTCGCTGCGCATGTCCGGCGAGCAGAAGTTCAAGGAGGACGACGCGCTCAGCATGAGCGTGGAGAGCTCCAACGCCGCCGAGCTGATGTTTTTCACCGATAAGGCGCAGGTCTACAAGACGCGCGCGAGCGACTTTGCCGACGGCAAGGCGAGCCAGCTGGGTGACTACTTACCCGCGAAGCTCGGCATGGACGAGGGCGAGAGCGTCATGGGCATGGTGCTGCCGGGCGACTACAGCGGCTATATGATCTTCTTCTTTGAAAACGGCAAGGCCGCGAAGGTCGAGCTGTCGGCCTATAAGACGACCTCGAACCGCCGCCGCCTGACCGGCGCTTACAGCGACAAGAGCCCGCTCAAAGCGCTGTTGCATCTCAAGGAAGACCGCGAGATCGCCGTCTATTCGACAGAGCCGCGCGTGCTGATCGTCAACACGGCGCTTCTTGGTGTGAAGACGACGCGCACGACGCAGGGCGTCGCGCTTTTGACGCTCAAAAAGAAGTACGTGCTCGACACGGTGCGCTTCCCGGAGGAGACCGGCATCACCGACCTTGCCCGCTACCGCGGCCGCAGCATTCCCGCGACGGGCGCGCTGCTCAAGACGGAGGACAGCGACGACAAGCAGCTCTCGCTGATTTGACGTCGGAAGCCTGATAGAAACATGTGAGGGGAGAAAATTTATGAAAAATAAAAAACTGCGCGAGCAGGTGAAAAGCTATATCATTGTCACGCTTGCCTGCGTGCTGTATGCCTTGTCGTTCGATTGGTTCTATGCACCGAATGGCTTTACGGTCGGCGGCTTTACGGGTATTTCGCAGATCATTAACTTTTTTGCACCCATTCTGCCGGTCGGTACGATGGTCATCGTGCTCAATGTGCCGCTTTTTATCGTAGGACTTAAAAAATTCGGCTTCGCATTTTTGTGCAAGTCCATCTACACGATGACGCTGAGCTCCATTTTGATCGACGTTGTCGCGGCCATCCACGAGTTTGCGCCCATGGACCCGCTGCTTGCGTGCCTGTACGGCGGCGTGACGCTCGGTATCGCCTCAGGCCTGCTGTTCCGCGAGGAGACGACGACGGGCGGCTCGGAGCTCGGCGCGTGGATCGTGCGGTCGCACGTTGAACGGCTGTCAATCGGCAACATCTGCCTCGGCATCGACCTGACGATCATTCTGATCTACGCCGCGGTGTTCCACAGCCTCAACAACGCGCTCTACGGCGCGCTCGCACTCTATATCACGACGAAGGTGCTCGACCTGGTCGTCTACGGCCAGAACACGGCGAAGGTCGCCTACATCATCAGCGACAAGTATGAGGAGATCATGCAGGAGATGCTGCGGCGCGACATGGGCGTGACGCTCCTGAACGGCAAGGGCGGCTACACGGGCGCGGAGCGTCCGCTGCTGTTCTGCGCCATCCGCAAGAAGGAAGCGGTTTCCATCAAGCGCTATATCAAGGAGCTCGACCCCGACGCCTTTTTCATCGTCTGCGACGCGAGCGAGGTGCTCGGTGAGGGTTTTGGCGAATACGACCCGCAGGGTCTCTAAGGATATCAGGATACAAGGAGAAAGCAGGAATGGATCTTACGACGGTGGAGAAGAATCTCGAGGAACGCGGCTTCAAGGTGTCCGCCTTCGCGACGGCGAAGGAAGCGGCGGACTATCTGAACGCGCAGATCGACGGAGAGAGCGTGTCGTTCGGCGGCAGCATGACGCTCTCTCAGATGGGGCTTTTTGAAAGCCTCGGCAAGCACAACAAGATGTTCAGCCACTGGAACGTGCCCGACGGCATGAACGCTGCCGAGGTGCTCAAAAACGCCTCGACGTGCGACAACTACCTGCTCTCGGCCAACGGCCTTGCCGAAACGGGCGAGATCATCAACATCGACGGGACGGGCAACCGTGTGTCCTCGTCGCTCTATGGCCACAAGAGGGTGTGGTTCGTCGTCGGCAGCAACAAGATCGCGCCGACCTATGACGAAGCGCTCTGGCGCGCCCGCAACATTGCCGCACCGAAAAACGCGCAGCGCCTCGGCGTGAAGACGCCGTGTGCCGTGAACGGCGACCGCTGCTACGACTGCAAGAGCCCGCAGCGCATCTGCCGCGGTCTTGTCGTGCTGTGGGAGGCCATCCGCAGCTGCGAGACCGAGGTCGTGCTCGTCAACGAGCCGCTTGGCTACTGAGAAAGAGAGATTTCGCCCAAAAGGAGGGAGCGCCGTGCGCAAAAAGTTCATTCCGCTTTCGCTGGCGCTCTGCCTGACGCTCTCGGGCTGCGGCGGCAACGTCGTACTTGAGCGTTCCTACAGCGTTTCCACGCCGCACAGCGAGGTCTACTGGGAAAACGAGGGTGCGGACACCCTGCGCGCCGACAGCTATCAGGACCTCGTCAACGCATTGCTGCTGCTCCTTGGCGAGCACAGCGAGGAAGGCGTTGTGCGTATTTACAGCGAGGAAGACGCCGCGGCCATGGCCGAGCAGGCCTGCAAGGAGGTGCAGGAGGAGACGGCGCTGGGCGCGTATCTTCTTGACTACATCAGCTATACCGACACGCAGGAGCGCGCCTATTACGAGATGCACGTGCGCCTCGGCTACCGCCGCACGGCGGAGGAGCAGGCGGGCATTGTCACCGCGACGAGCACCGAGGCGCTGCCTGACCTTCTGCGCCTGACGGCGCGCGAGGGCGCGCTCAGCCGCATCGCCGTGCGCTTCACGTACTTCACCGCGGACCGTGACGGCATCCGCGACATGGTACGATCTGTGCAGGAGGAGGTCGACCCCGGCTTCACCGAGCCGTGGCAGGTGAACTTCTACCCCGATACCGACGATGTCGGCATTGTCGAGGTCGTGCTGCGGGAAGCGTAAAAAAGGATAAGAAAAGAGCCTGAACAAAGCGTTCAAGCTCTTTTTGTGCTTTATAGGGGAGAGAGAAAACGTTAGGAGAGGATCGCGCGGTCGTTGGCGAACTCGTCGCCGCTGGCCTTCGTGAACTGCTCAAGAAGATCGGGCACGGTCAGCTTCTTCTTCTCCTCGCCCACAATGTCGAGGATGACGTGGCCGTCGTGCAGCATGATGAGGCGGTTGCCGTACTGAATGGCATCGCGCATGTTGTGCGTGATCATCAGCGTGGTGAGCTGGCCCTCGCGCACGATGCGGTCGGTGAGCTCCATGACCTTGGCGGCGGTCTTCGGGTCGAGGGCTGCGGTGTGCTCATCGAGCAGCAGCAGCTTGGGGCGCTTGAGCGTTGCCATCAGCAGCGTGAGCGCCTGGCGCTGGCCGCCGGAGAGCGTCGAGACCTTCGTGGTCAGGCGGGACTCAAGGCCGAGGCCGAGACCGCCGAGCAGCTCGCGGTACTGCTCCTTTTCCTCCTTCGTCACGCCCCAGGAAAGACCGCGGCGCTGGCCGCGGCGGGCGGCGAGGGCGAGGTTCTCTTCGATCCACATCGAGGGGGCGGTGCCCATCATCGGGTCCTGGAACACGCGGCCGATGAATGCCGCACGCTTGTGCTCGGGCAGGTTCGTGACGTCGGAGCCGTCGATGATGACCTTGCCGGAGTCGACAAAGAACGTGCCGGCGGTGGCGTTGAGCATCGTGGACTTGCCCGCGCCGTTGCCGCCGATGACGGTGACGAAGTCGCCGTCGTTCAGCGTCAGACTCAGGCCGTTCAGCGCGGTCTTGGCGTTGATGGTGCCGGGGTTGAAGGTCTTATAAAGTTCCTTGAGTTCAAGCATGGCCGTTGCCTCCGTTCTTTGCGCTCTGGGGCTGCACCTTGCGGCGGAACATCTTGCTCTTCCAGTAGGGAATGGCGAGGAAGACCGCCACGATCAGCGCCGTGATGAGCTTTAAGTCGTTGGTGTTCAGACCGAGCTGCAGCACGATCTGGAGCACGATGTAGTAGATGATCGCGCCGATGGAAACGGCCAGCAGCGTGAGACCGAAGTTCGTGAAGATCTTGCCGAAGATGACCTCGCCGATGATGACGGCGGCAAGGCCGATGACGATGGCACCGCGGCCCATGTTGATGTCGCTCGAGCCCTGATACTGCGCCAGCAGTGCGCCGGAGAGGGCGACAAGACCGTTCGAGACCATCAGGCCAAGCACGATATTCGAGTTCGTGTTGATGCCCTGTGCGCGCGCCATGTGGGGGTTTGCGCCGGTCGCGCGCAGCGAGCTGCCCTTCTCCGTGCCGAAGAACCAGTACAGGATGGCGATGACCGCGGCTGTGAAGAGAAGCAGCAGCGGCAGGGGATTGTTCATCGAGAGCTCGCGCACATAGCGCTGCGAAAGCAGCAGCGGATATTTATCAACGCTGAGTGCCTGGTTTGCCTTGCTGTCCATGATGCGCAGATTGATCGAATACAGCGCAAGCTGCGTCAGGATACCGGCGAGAATGGCCGGAATACCGCAGCGCGTGTGGAAAAGACCGGTGACGAGGCCTGCCAGCATACCGGCGAGCATCGCGCACAGCAGGGCGATCCAGGGATTGAAGCCGCCGCGGATCAGCATGACGCAGACAGCGCCGCCGGTTGCCAGCGAGCCGTCGACGGTCAGGTCCGCCACGTCCAGAATGCGGAAGGTGATGTAAACGCCGATGGCCATAATGCCCCAGGCGAGGCCCTGTGCGGCAGCGCCGGGCAGGGCGTTCATCAGCGACGAAAGAAAACTCATGGGTTCTCTCCTCCTATCTCTTGTTGAGGCAGGAACGGGCTAAGCCCGTCCCTGCCTGCGGGGGGATGTGATCAGATTACTCTTCGATGGCAGTGTAGCCCTCGAGAGGCTCGATGCCGAGCGTCTCGCACATGGAGGCGTTGTACTTCGGGGTGGCCTCGGTGAACTCGATGGGCATCTCGGAGATGTCGGCCTCGCCGGTCAGGATCTTGGCGGCCATCTTACCGGTGGTCACGCCGAGGTCATAGTAGCTGATGGAGAGGGTCGCGACGCCGCAGCCCTTGCAGATGCCCTCTTCGCCGCAGATGGCAGGCACGCCCGCGGGAACGAGAACGTTTGCGATGGCCTCGGTGTTGGAAGCGGCGGTGTTATCGGTGGGGACGTAGACAACGTCAGCGTAGTCGGCAGCGGACTGCGTGACGGAAGCGACGTCGTTGGTGTCGGTAAAGGCAAATTCCTTCGTTTCAATGCCCTTATCGGAGAGGCACCTGGCGACCTCTCCGATCTGGTAGCGGGAGTTGGGCTCGGCGGAGCAGAACAGCAGGCCGACCTTCGTGGCATCGGGGAACCATTCGGTGATCATGTTGGCCTGAGCCTCGAGGTCAGCGAGGTCGGAGGTGCCGGAGATGTTGCCGCCGACAGTGCCGTTGAAGTCGTCAATATCAAGAGCAACGCCGTAAGCGGTGATGGAAGTGCCGAGGATGGGGATGTCGCTCGTGGCGGCAGCGGCGGCGGTCAGCGCGCCGGTGGCGTTCGCCATGATGAGGTCAACGCCGTCGGAGACGAAGCCGTTGACGATGGTGGAGCAGTTGGCGCTGTCGCCGGAAGCGTTCTTGTTCTGGAATTCGACCTGGCCGGGCAGAGCCTCATTCAGCGCGTCGATGAAGCCCTGGGTGGCAGCGTCGAGTGCCTCGTGCTGCACGAGCTGGCAGATGCCGACGGTGTACTTCGTGCCTTCGCCGTCGGTGCTGCCCTGATTGTCGTCCTGTGCGGCCTTATCGCCGCAGCCGGTCAGACCCACGCTCAGGCTGAGAACGAGGGCAAGAGAGGCAACAAGAGAAATGATGCGTTTGGTGTTCATGCTTTTTTTCCTCCAATTTTTATTTCTCGCTGAAAACAATAAAACCCGCTGTAAGGACTTGTGGTCCATACGGCGGGTTCCTTGACTCAACTCTTTTTGAAGTGACCTTCAAGTGTTGGTTCGAAAGACCTTTCAGCTACGGGCATCACAAATCGCTCTTACCTTGTCCTTAAAGTAAAAGTAAGAGTAATAGTAAAAGCGATATGCAACGTTGCTTACAACAGTCTTCATCACTCAAGCTCCAAGTCCTTTCAAAAAGGATGGTAGTAATATAGCACACACAAAAATGGCCGTCAATAGCATTTTTATCCAAAAAACACCATTTATGTAGGAATTTGGCAGGGCACAGCACCGAAAAGCATGCTGTTTACATTAGGAAACGGCATGGGTGTGCTCGCAAAGCTCATTGATCTTCTGCTGTAAGCCCTTGAAATCCTCAAACGACTCGGGCCTGCGGCGCGGATCGCGCAGCAGTGCCGCGGGGTGATACACGGCCATCATCTGAAAGCCGTTCTTTTCGAACCACTGCCCGTGCTCACGCGTGATCTTGAAGTCAGGCTTGATGATGCGCATGGCCGCGATGCGTCCGAGACAGACAATGATCTTGGGCCGCAGCAGCGCGACCTGACGGCGAAGATAGCCGATGCAGGCGTCCTGCTCCACGCCGAGCGGGTCGCGGTTTTCCGGCGGGCGGCACTTGACGATGTTGGCGATATACACATCGTCGCGCTTGAGGCCGATGATCTCAAGCATGTCGTCGAGCAGATGACCGGCCCTGCCGACGAATGGCACGCCCTGCGCATCCTCGTTCGCGCCGGGGCCTTCGCCGATGAATAAAACTTCAGCATTCTGATTGCCGACGCCGAAGACGACGTTCGTGCGCGTCTCCCACAGCGAGCATTCGCGGCAATTTTTGCAGTCGTGTTCCAGAGCTTCCCAGGTATCAGGCATAGTTGTGTTCTCCTGTCGATTTTTTGTCATTTTACCATGATTCGCCGCGCTTTGCAACGCGCGCGGCACGCATTTTTTCATCCGCGCGGGCCATACTGAAAAAAACGGACGCGGAGGAAGAAATGGATCCTATCTGGTACTGGTTTGCTTACAGCTTTTTGGGGTATTGCTTGGAAAAGCTCTTCGCCGCAGCGACAAGCTCGAGCCACCGGCTGCGGCGGTGCTTCGTGTTCCTGCCGCTGTGTCCGGTGTACGGCTTTGCAATGGTCACGATTTTATTGCTGGGGGCGGAAAAGCTCCCCGGCGCGTGGGAGCAGATCTTGCTCGGTATGCTCGCGGCGACGGCGATGGAATACGCCGTGCACTGGGGCTATGAAAGGCTGTTTCAAGTGCAGTTCTGGGACTATTCTTCGACCAAATGCGACGTGAACGGCCGCATCTGCCTGCCGTTTTCCATCTGCTGGGGAATATTGTCGATGCTCGCCGTGCGGTATGTGCAGCCGGTTCTGGAGGGCTATGCCGCACTGCTTCCAGAGTGGGCCACGGCGCTGGCGGTGTTCCTCGTCACGCTTGACGGCATCCTGACCGCGCGCGTCCTGCTCACGACGCACGATATCGACGCTTTGACGCCGCGAACGTTGCTCCGAAGTAAAAGAAGGCGAACCGCCTGACGGTTCGCCTTCCTGACTTTATTCATAAATGTTTTTCGATCCAGCTCCACAGGTCGTTATAGACCACGGCACGGCAGTCTTCGTTCAGAATCTCGTGCCGCAGGCCCCTGTAGAGCTTCAGCTCCACGTCGCGCACGCCGGCGCGGCGGAAGGCCTCGTATGCGCGCTTGACGCCCTTGCCCATCTCGCCGACAGGGTCCTTGTCGCCGGAGATGAAGAGAATGGGCGTGTTGCGGTTCATCGACGCGATGTTTTTCGGCGTGCTGATGAAGCGGATGCCGCCGAGCATCTCGTAGAAGAGGCCGATGCTCGCCTTCTGACCGCAGAGGGGGTCGGCAATGTAGGCGTCAACATTGTTGTCGCTCGCGCTGAGCCAGTCGACCTCCGTGCGGTTGGGCGCGAACGCCTTGTTGTAAGCACCGAAGGCCAGCGCCTCCACGCGCGGAGAGTGCGCCTTGAAGCCGTGGCGCTTGCCCGCGGCCTTGGCAATGGCGCGCCCGCCCGCGACGATCGCGGGGGACTGGTGCCCCGTGCCCATGATGATGGCGGCGTCAACGGTGCCGGGATAGCGGATGAGATAGGTGCGCGTCAGGAACGAGCCCATCGAGTGGCCCATGAGAAAATAGGGAGCATCGGGATATTTTTCCTTCGTGCGGCAGCGCAGGGCGTACATGTCGTCCACAACATGCTTCCAGCCGTCGCGCGGGCCGAAATAGAGCGTGTCGGCGTCCTTCTCGGCGGAAAGGCCGTGGCCGAGGTGATCGTTTGCCACGACGGCAAAGCCGTGCTCGGTCATGAATTCGGCAAACGGCGCGTAGCGCATGCCGTATTCCGCCACGCCGTGCGCGATCTGTAAAACGCCGATGATCTCACCGCTCTCTGGTGTCCACTCCGCCGCGTGAATGCGCGAGGAGCCGTCCGACGAGGGAAAGTAAAATTCCCTGCAAATAGCCATGGCGCAAAACCCTCCTGCATGATATAATCTTATTCATTAGTATAGCATAAGGCGGTCCAAATGAACAAGGGGGTATCTTCATGCAGCGGTATATTTTGGCGCTCGATCAGGGGACGACCAGCTCGCGCGCCATTCTGTTCGGGCGCGATGGCAGTGTCGGCGGACACGCGCAGCGGCCGTTTCGGCAGTATTATCCGCAGCCCGGCTGGGTCGAGCACGACCCGAACGAGATCTGGGAGAGCGAGCGCACCGTTGCCGCGCAGGCCTTGCGCGAATCGGGCCTTGGCCGCGCGGTCGCGGCGATCGGCATCACGAACCAGCGCGAGACGACGATTCTTTGGGATCGTGCGACGGGCGAGCCCATCCACAACGCCATCGTCTGGCAGTGCCGCCGCACGGCGGAGTTGGTGGACCGGCTACGGGCCGACGGCCTGGAGGAGCATATCCGCGCCGCCACTGGCCTGGTTCCCGACGCGTACTTCTCCGCCACCAAGATCAAGTGGGTGCTCGACCATGTGGAGGGGGCCCGGGAAAAGGCCCGCCGGGGGGAGATTCTGTTCGGCACGGTGGACGCCTGGCTGCTGTGGAAGCTCACTGGCGGGGCCGTCCACGCCACCGACGTCACCAACGCCTCCCGCACCATGCTCTTTGACATTGACAAGCTGTGTTGGGACCCGTTTTTATGTGAAAAGCTGGGCATTCCCATGTCCATGCTGCCGGAGGTAAAGCCATCCAGCTGCATTTACGGCGAAGTGGCTAGGATCACCGGCATTGAGGACATTGCCGGTGTGCCCATTGCAGGCGCCATCGGCGACCAGCCGGGTGCACTCTTCGGCCAGGGCTGCTTTGAGTCCGGCCAGGCCAAGAATACATACGGCACCGGCTGCTTTTTGCTGATGAACACCGGCGAAAAGCGGGTAGACTCTCGCTCCAACCTGCTCTCCGGCATTGCCTGGGGACTGGACGGCAAGATCACCTATGCGCTGGAAGGCTCCGCCTTTAACGCCGGCAGTGTGATCAAGTGGCTGCGCGATGAGCTGGGTCTGATTGAGAACGCGCCCCAGTGCGACAAATTCGCCGCCACAGTGCCGGATTCCGGCGGACTGTACTTTGTACCTGCCTTTACCGGGCTGGGCGCGCCCTACTGGGATATGTATGCCCGCGGGGTCATGATCGGTCTGTCCCGTGGGATCAACAAATTCCATGTATGCCGCGCGGTACTGGAAAGTATTACCTACCAAATGACTGATCTGCTGGAAGCCATGATGAAGGATTCCGACATTATCCTCAAGGACCTTCGGGTGGACGGTGGCGCTTCCGTCAGCGATATTATGATGCAGATGCAGGCGGATATGACCGGCGTAAATGTGAATCGACCCAAGAATGTGGAGACCACAGCCCTGGGCGCTGCCTACTGTGCCGGGCTGGCTACCGGCGTGTGGAAAGACACGGCGGAGATCGAGGCCAACCGCCAAGTAGACAAGATTTTTGTACCCTCCATGGAAGAGGGGCTGCGCAACCGGAAGTACACCGACTGGAAGCGGGCGGTAGAGCGCTCCAGAAACTGGGAACGCTAAACATACCGATTTATGCATAAGTTAATCAGGGGGGACAAAGCGCGCGGCAACGGGTGCTTTGTTCCTCTTTTTATTTTGCGGCAAAACCGCACCCAAATTCTATTCACAACAAGGAGAACCCATTATGTCAAAAGTCATTGTACCCTGGGATCTGATCACCAATTTTGTGACAGACGCTTTCATCGGCTACGGCATTCCCGCAGAGGACGCTAAGATCTGCACGGATGTTTTGCTGGAGTCCGACCGCCGCGGGATTGAAAGCCACGGCTGCAACCGGTTTAAGCCCATTTACCTGGATCGGATCAAAGCCGGGATCCAAAATCCGGTGACCCAGTTTGAGATCTTAAAAGAAACCCCCACCACCGCCGTGGTAGACGGCCACAACGGCATGGGTCAGGTGATCGGCCATCGGGCCATGCAGATGGCCATTGATAAGGCCAAGGAATACGGTATGGGTATGGTGGCCGTGCGCAACAGCTGCCACTACGGTATTGCCGGTTATTACGCCACCATGGCCACCAAGGCCGGCTGCATCGGCATCACCGGCACCAACGCCCGCCCCTCCGTGGCGCCCACCTTTGGTGTGGAGGGTATGTTCGGCACCAATCCGCTGACCGTAGGCATTCCAACCGACGAGGACTTTGACTTTCTCATCGACTGCGCCACCTCCATCACCCAGAACGGCAAAATCGAATATTACGCCCGCATTGGCGAGGACGTGCATCCGGGCACGGTAATCGGTCGGGACGGCCAGCCCATCTCCGGCGACAGCGGCGAGGCGCTGAAGAAGATTCGCAGCGGCGACGCGGCGCTGACCACCCTGGGCGGCATTGGCGAAGCCCTGGGCGGCTACAAAGGCTACGGCTACGCCATGGTGATCGAGCTGCTCTCTGCCGTGCTGCAAGACGGTGCCTACGGCAAAGATCTGGACGGCAAGGACGAGAACGGCAACATTCGCCCCTATCACCTGGGCCACTTCTTCATTGCCATTGACACCGATCACTTCCTGGGTCAGGAGCTGACCCGCAAAAAAGCCGGCGAAATCCTCCGCAGTGTGCGTGCCTCTCAAAAGGCGCCGGGCGCCGAGCGCATTTTCACCGCCGGCGAAAAAGAGTGGGAGATCTGGCAGCAGCGCAAGGACAGCGGCGTGCCCATCAACGACTCTGTGCAGAAAGAAATTTTGGAAGTTCGGGACGAACTGGGTCTGACCCAGTACAAGTTCCCCTGGGAATAAGTGAGGTAACTATGGATTACAGAAAAGAATCATTAAGACTCCACGGTGAGTGGAAAGGCAAAGTTGAAGTGGTGGCACGGGCCAAGGTGGACAACAAGGACGCCCTGTCCCTGGCCTACACCCCCGGTGTGGCCGAGCCATGTCTGGCGATTCAGGCAGATTACAACAAAAGCTGGGAGCTGACCCGCCGCTGGAATAT